>SAMEA3663047__coassemble_215_pt1 | contig 21303 bp, 24 predicted proteins | sample SAMEA3663047__metabat2_low_PE_016 | metagenome-assembled genome bin SAMEA3663047 (sample SAMEA3663047) | pig gut metagenome | biome: pig gut; feature: pig-associated habitat; material: faeces | place: France | collected 2012
AAACGCCTCATCAGCAATATACACTTCATCGCGAGAGATTCTGCGTCGCTCTAGTGGAATACCAAGATCTTTGGCAAGTTCCACAACGGTGGCTTGTGTGATAGATTCTAGGCTATTGTCATGCGGAGGAGTGATAAGCACACCATCGCGCACGATAAAAAAGCACTCACCGCTTCCTTCGGCTATGAATCCATTATCATCAAGGAGCAATGCTTCCTCGCACCCTGCGCTTATGGCTTCATATTTTGCCATTTGAGAATTGAGGTAACCACCAGCAGATTTTGCTTTGCCCATATGAGATTTTGTAGAGCTACGCGTAACGGAGCTTGTTTTGACCTTGATACCGTATTTGAGTGCATCATCGCCTAAATACGCACCCCATTCCCAAGCGGCAATAGCGACATTCACTGGCGCATGGACATGATAGAGTCCCATTACTCCATAACCTAAATAGATAAGTGGTCGGATATACACATTAGCTTTGTAATCATCTTTGTTAGCTCGCAAAAGCTCAATTTGTGCATTTTCAAGTTCTGTTTGTGTATAAGGGCTTTTGATGCACACAATCTTGGCTGAATTTAAAAGACGCCTTGTGTGGTCTTGCAAACGAAAAATCGCCAAACCTTCTGGCGTCATGTAAGCCCTTGTGCCTTCAAACACAGCATTTCCATAATGCAGAGTGTGTGTGAGGATATGTGTGGTGGCTTCTGCCCAAGGGATTAGCTTACCATCTTTCCAAATATATTGTGCTTCTTTTAGCATCATACGCTCCTTAAGTTTGAAATCAAATCACTATAGCATTTAGATACAAATGCTAAGTAATGTGTCCAATGTTGCACACAGAATCCAAAAACCCAAAAGATAAGTAATCTTATCGTTTAGAGAATTGTGGTGATCTTCTTGCTTTTTTCTTGCCGTATTTTTTGCGTTCCACCACTCTAGAATCTCTAGTGAGTAAGCCTTTTGGCTTCAAAATTGCACGGAATGCGATGTCATAATTGTTAAGTGCCTTTGAGATACCATGTCGCAATGCTTCAGCTTGTGCAGAATACCCACCACCAAGAGTGTGAGCGATAATATCTACAGATTTTTCTTGTTTTGTCAAGATCAGTGGTTGCATAACTTTCATTTTGATTGCTTCGTGCCCACCAAGCCAATCATTGAGGCTTTGTCCATTGATAGTAAGTTTGCCACTGCCATTTTGTAGCCATACTTTTGCGACTGCTGTTTTTCTTTTTCCTGTTGCATATACTTTTGCCATGATTATTTTCCTTTAGCTACTTTGGTTGATTTGCTAACTTGAGCGTTATGAGGGTGCTCACTGCCTTTATAGACTTTGAGTTTTTTTAACATTGCTCTACCAAGTTTTGTTTTTGGGAGCATACCACGCACCGCAAGGTGAAAAAGTTTTTCTGGAGATTTTTGTAGCATTTCTTCAAGTGTTTTGCTTTTTGTGCTCCCAAAATAACCAGAATGTGTGAAATACTCTTTATCCTTGAGTTTCATACCAGTAAATTTTACCTCTGTGGCATTGATGATCACAACAAAATCACCACAATCAATATTTGGCGTGAAACAAGCTTTGTGTTTCCCTCGGAGAAGTGTGGCTGCTTGTGTGATAAGACGACCAAAGACTTGATCCTTTGCATCAAGCACAACCCATTGACGATTGATATCATCTCGTGTTGCTATTTTTGTAAGTTCCATAGTAGAATCCTTGCTAACTTAAGTGTTTTAGAGGCGCGCATTATAAGGGCTTTATTATTAAATATAGCTTAAATTAATGTATTTATAAGCTTTAAATATACACTCTATGGATCTATGGAGTTTATATATTATTTAATATAGTTCTAAGCTCTCTGGCTTTGTGTTATAATGTTTTTTGTTTTGTAAAGTTTTAAGAAAAGCTTGTTCTTTAAAAGAAGATTCTATAAATATAGCCTTTGGATACCATAAACGGGTTTTATGTAAGGGCTTTTTTAAAGAATTTAGCTTTATCAGATTAAAAGGAGGTGGAGACAAACGATTTGAGTTGAATATGCCTTTTGTTTTGAATATTGCATGAAACATAACTTTATTTGAGGAGGAAATATGCAAACAAATGTAAGCCGTCGTAGTTTTATAAAAAGCGCAGCAATTGCTTCAGCTGCATCCGCTGCTGGATTGGGTGTGCCAAGCACATTGTTGGCAGAATCTAACACTGCTCAAAAATCGTGGAAATGGGATAAGGCGGTATGTAGATTCTGTGGGACTGGGTGTGGGATTATGGTTGCTACCAAAGATGGACAGATTGTTGCTGTCAAGGGAGATCCAGAAGCACCTGTCAATAGAGGTATAAATTGCATTAAAGGATATTTTTGTGCCAAGATTATGTATGGGCAAGATCGTCTTACGCAGCCTCTTTTGCGCGTAAATGCAAAAGGTGAATTTGATAAAAAAGGAAAGTTTGCTCCAGTAAGTTGGAAACGAGCCTTTGATGAAATGGAAAAGCAATTTAGAAAAGCGTATGAAGAGATTGGACCAACAGGCGTGGCTATTTTGGGTAGTGGGCAATACACCGTGCAAGAGGGCTATGCTTCTGTGAAGTTGATGAAAGCAGGATTTAGATCTAATAATATTGACCCTAATGCAAGACATTGTATGGCAAGTGCCGTGGTAGGATTTATGCAAACTTTTGGCGTAGATGAGCCATCGGGTTGCTATGATGATATTGAACTTACCGATACAATTGTAACTTGGGGCGCAAATATGGCAGAAATGCACCCTATTTTGTGGAGTCGCGTAACAGATCGCAAGCTCTCAAACCCCAATAAAGTAAAGATTATCAATCTCTCTACTTTTACAAATAGGACTTCAGATATTGCAGATATTGAGATCATCTTTAAGCCACAAACCGATCTAGCGATTTGGAATTTCATCGCGCGTGAGATTGTGTATAACAAACCAGAATCTATTGACAAGGAATTTGTCAAAAATTACTGCACATTTAGCACAGGATATGTGAATATCGGTTATGGTATGCGTGATAATCCTAATCACAAAAGCTTTTTGCCTCAAGAAAAGGAAATTGTAGCCAAGCAAGTGAGCAAGGTGCTTAGCGACAATGAGGGTATTACGCTACAATATTTAGGGCTTAAAGCCGGTGATACACTCACAAACGATAAGGCAAAAGAAGCCGATACACATTGGGAAATTGGTTTTGATGATTTCAAAAAAGCCCTAGATCCTTATACACTTGATTTTGTAGCTAATCTTGCCAAAGGCGATGAATCTGAAAGTCTTGATTCGTTTAAGGCAAAACTCCAACAGCTTGCAGATTATTACACGCAAAAAGACAGAAAAGTAGTAAGCTTTTGGACTATGGGCTTTAACCAACATCAAAGAGGCACTTGGGTAAATGAGCAAAGCTATATGGTGCATATGTTGCTTGGCAAACAAGCTAAGCCCGGTAGTGGCGCATTTTCACTCACAGGACAACCTAGTGCATGTGGAACAGCACGTGAAGTAGGGACATTCTCTCATAGATTACCTGCGGATATGGTTGTGGCAAATCCAAAGCACCGAGAGATTTCTGAAAAAATATGGAATCTTCCTGCGGGCACGCTTAATGGTAAGCCAGGCTATCCATTCTTAGATGTTATGCGAGCGCTAGAGGATCAAAAAGTAAAATGGGTGTGGGTGCAAGTCAATAACCCATGGCAAAACACTGCAAATGCTAATCATTGGATTAAGGCAGCACGAGAGCTTGATAACTTTATTGTTGTGAGTGATAGTTATCCGGGTATTAGCGCTAAAGTCGCTGACCTCATTTTGCCTTCGGCAATGATTTATGAAAAATGGGGTGCTTATGGTAATGCTGAAAGACGCACACAGCATTGGAAACAACAAGTATTGCCACAAGGGAATGCAATGAGTGATACTTGGCAGGTGTTGGAATTTTCAAAACGCTTCAAGCTCAAAGAAGTATGGGGCAAAGAATATGAGGATTTGGGGCTTAAAAATGTATTGCCAGAAGTCCAAGCATTTGGGTATAGCGAAGATTCTACGCTTTTTGATGTGCTATTTGCTAATGCTAGAGCCAAAAAGTTTAGCAGCAAAGATTCTATACTCAAAAACGAGTTTAATTCTGAAGTGTTTGGAGATAGCCGAAATGTCGTTGGTAGCGATGATGAGGTTTTTGCAGGCTATGATTTCTTTGTGCAAAAATATTTGTGGGAAGAATATAGACTCTTTGGTCTTGGACATGGACATGATTTAGCAGAATTTGATGTATATCACAAAGTGCGTGGATTGCGTTGGCCTGTAGTTGATGGCAAAGAAACACAATGGCGTTTTAATGCTAAATACGATCCATATGCGCGAAAATATGGTAATGGCAAGGACTTTGCCTTTTATGGCAATAAAGAAGCCTCACTTTTACAAGGTGATTTGAGTAAGCCCGGTAGCGAGAAAAAACCTATCACAAATAGGGCAAAAATATTCTTCCGTCCATATATGGATCCTTGCGAAATGCCAGATAAAGAATATCCTATGTGGCTTTCAACTGGTAGGGTGCTTGAGCATTGGCATAGTGGGACTATGACTATGAGGGTGCCGGAGTTATTCCGTGCTGTGCCTGAAGCACTTTGTTATATGAATGAAGATGATGCCAAGGATAAGGGCTTTAAGGCAGGTGATCATGTGTGGGTAGAATCTCGCAGAGGCAAAGTAAAAGCACGTGTGGATATAAATGGTAGAAACAGACCACCAAAAGGCTTGGTGTATGTGCCTTGGTTTGATGAAAATGTTTTCATCAATAAAGTATGTCTTGATGCTACTTGCCCACTTTCTAAGCAAACAGACTTTAAAAAGTGTGCTGTGAAGGTGTATAAGGCGTAGTCTTATGGATTTGCAACGTAGAAAGGCTGTGGGCTCTATTTTACAAACAATGGGGCTTGTGGCTATGGGCGGCTTGGTGTGGAGTGCGTATGTTTTTGAATCTAAGGCAAATCCTTTGGGACTTTATCCACCTGGTGCGCGTGATAACTTTGTAAATACATGTATAAAATGTGGGCTTTGCGTGGAGGCTTGTCCGTATTATACGCTTAAGCTTTCTCAAGAAGGTTTGAAAGGCTTGCCAATTTTTGTGCCACGCGAGATTCCATGTTTTATGTGTGAAGATATTCCTTGTGTTAGGGCATGTCCTACAGAAGCACTTGATAAGAATCTTGTCAGCACAAATGGTGCGCTTGATATTACAAAGGCGCGTATGGGTGTAGCGGTGGTTGATACACTAAATTGCATTGCGTATGCTGGGATTCAGTGTGATGCGTGTTATCGCGCATGTCCTTTGATAGATAAGGCAATTTATCTTGAATACAAGGCCAATGAACGCACAGGTAAGCATTCTATGATTTTGCCTATGGTGGCAAATGATGTATGCACAGGATGTGGAAAATGTGAGAAAGCTTGTGTGACAGATATTGCATCTATTAGGGTTTTGCCTAGAGATTCTGTGTTAGGAAAAATGGGGACAAACTACATTAAAGGTTGGGAGGAGAGTGATGAAATGCGCTTAGAATCTGCACCGACTAAAAAGCTCCAAAATAACAAAAAGCAAAATCTTGATTACCTCAATGGAGAACTATAATGTGGTTGAAAAAACACAGATTTTTACTTTTGCGTAGATTCACACAAATAGGAATCTTGATCTTGTTTTTTGTCGCAAATTGCTCATTTGTCTTTATCGATGGCACCAAACATTTTGTAACACAGGGGGATCTTAGCGCATTTGAGAGTGGTGAGAGAAATCTTGCTATAGCACACAACAAGCACGATGTATTGCCCTTTAGGATTTTAGAGGGGAATTTGAGTGGATCAAAAATTTTAGAAACTATCCCTATGAGTGATCCTTTGGCATTTTTACAAATCTTTTTAGCTGGTGGAGCTATTAGCATGGATTTGTTACTTGGTGTGCTTGTGGTGATATTGGTGTATGGATTGTTTTTGGGTCGTGGATATTGTGCATTTGTCTGTCCTATCAATATGGTAAGTGATTTGGCAAACTTTTTGCGTAGAAAACTACATATCGAAAATGTAAGGTTTTTAGCAATTTCGCGCAAGGCAAAATTTGGAGTTTTGTTTTTAAGTCTTTTACTCTCGCTTGTCTTTGGGGTCTTGGCATGGGAGAGTATCAGCCCTATTTCTATGTTGCATCGTGGTGTCGTGTTTGGTATGGGTGTAGGATTTTTTGGGGTTTTGGGTGTATTTTTGTTTGATTTGTTTGTGCTAAAAAATGGCTTTTGCGGACATATATGCCCTCTAGGCGCAGTGTATGGGCTAATCGGATCAAAGGCTATGCTTAGAGTTAGACATAATGTGCAAAATTGCACCAAATGTATGGATTGTGTCAGAATCTGCCCAGAAAATCAAGTCTTGCGTATGGTTGGCAAATGCAGCGCACCGGTATCTGATATGGCGTGTATCAAATGTGGTCGTTGTATTGAAGTATGCAATGACAATGCACTAGGTTTTAGTATTTTAGATTATCAAAAAGGAGAGAAAAAATGAAAACAGCGTTGGTATACAAAGCAATAGCAGTGGCTTTTGGGATAAGTATGTTGTTTGTGGGTTGTGGTGAAAGCAAGGGTGATAAGCGAACAGCAGGTGTTGATGAGACACAGATTGGATTGCGCACAGCACCACTTGAAAGCGAGAATGTGAATCTTGTTGATTATACATTTAGCACCAAGGCAGCCGGAGAGAGTGAGAAAATTGAGCGATCTTTTGAAAACGCACCACCTCTTATTCCACATGATATAGAGGGTATGCTTCCTATCACACAGCAAGATAACACATGTCTTGGTTGTCACGATAGAGAAATAGCTGAAGGCGTAGGTGTTACTCCTGTGCCAACATCTCATATCTATGATTTGCGCACAATGAAGCAAGTAGAGAGTGGTGTAGCTGATGCGCGCTATAACTGCACACAATGTCATGTGCCACAAGCACAAACAAAACCTTTGGTAGAAAACACTTTTAGTCCGGAATTTAGTAGCGAGTCTCAAAAACACCAATCAAATTTACTTGATGTGTTAAATCAGGGAGTGAAATAGATTTCGTGAAGTTGTTAAGATATGTTCTCATAGTGTGTGTTATGTGTGTGAGTGCGTATGCCAAAGTATTGCCCTCACGCATTATAGATACACACACAGAGATAACTTCTATGCAACAAAGCAACGAGAAATTGTATGTTTGCACTTCACAAGGCGAGGTGCAAGTGTATGCACTTGATACTTTGAAATTTTTACAACGCATAGATATACCTAGCTATACGGATTTGTTTGGTTTTGTGTTTCGCCCAAAGGTATTTAACACCGATGTCAATGCCAACGCAGAGATTCTTATCGTTGCGGCAGGGGTGAATGGAAGTCGGAGTCTGTATGTATATGCCAATGAGAATCTGCAGGTTTTGCTAGAGGGTATGAGCATTGCCAAGGCATTATGGGTTAGTCAAACTCAAGTGCTTGTGGCACTTATGAGTCACGAAATTTTACTTTTTGACACACAGCAAAAAAAGATTCTCTATCAAACGCAAGTTACACAAGCAAGCTTTAGTGATATGGTTTATAATGCACATGATCATATCGTATATACCACTGGAGAATCTGGTGTAGTGTATGCGATAGATCCAAGTAATGGCAAGATTTTAGGGCATTATGATATGATTAATAAAGATAAGATTTTTGCCCTTGGTTTTGGAGGGGATAGCCTTGTGGGTGCTGGACAAGATAAGCGACTTAGTATTTATAGATTCCAAAATGGCAGCAAGTTGTTAGATTCTGCAATGGTGCGATCAGAATTTTTGATTTATGCTGCAGGAATAGATACAAAGGGCGAATATATCGGATATATGAGTGATGAAAATGGTAGTGTGCAGATTCTACGCGCCAAAGATAAAAAGCCTCTTGTGGTCTTAGAGGGTATTTTGGGGGTTGTAAATAGCATCATCTTTTATGGAACAAATGTGTTTGTAAGTTGTGATGATAGCAAGATTTATGTGTTTAATTTACAAGGAGTGTTATGAATATTTCAAGCATAATAGTGCGTGCAAAGTGCGATGACTGGGAGAATCTCTTACAAGAAATTGGCAAGATTGCATATAGTGAAGTAGCGCTAGAGGACAAAGAAAAGGGCGTTATCATCGTAACCATAGAGGCTCCTGATACAAATTCAGACATACAATCACTAAAGCAAATAGGTGCCTTAAAAGGTGTGCTTAGTGCGGATATGCACCTAAGTTATACGCAGGATTTAGAAGAGTGCAAACTCGATATGAATGAAATTGCTGAACTCATTGATACAAAGCCTATTGCTGAAGTGAGGTATTCCGGAGATGTTAATAATCTTTTGAAATAACTATTTATGTGTGAGAGTATGTGTGGTGCTATCTATGGAGTGGAAAAACTTCGCAAGGAGTTTGTGCAGTGTCGCAAATTCCTCATCGCTAAGGGCGTGTAGCAACTCTCTTTCGTGTTGAAGTGTCGCAGAAAAGATTTTTTTAGCCTGTTTTTTGCCCTCTGGAGTGATTATTATGAGATTTTCTTTGCGGTTAGTGGGATTTTTTTGTCTTTGCAATAATCCCCTTTGTTCGAGATCATCGATAAAAAATCGAGTCGTGTTTTTGTCAATCTCCACGATGTTGGCAATTTCTGTTTGGGAAAGTTGTGTATCCATCGCAATAAAAAGTATGCCTACCTCTCTACCATCAGCAAAACCAAATTGTGCCAAAACCATTTCTCTAAAATGAGTTTTTGCAGCATATACAAGTTTTTGACAAAGAAAAAAGATTGATTCCTCAAACATTCAATAAGCCCTTTTTATGATAGTAATACAAAATTTTAGTATAAAAATATTATTTTACTGTAAATATGTAATGGAAATTAAGATATGAGAGTTTAGCTCTTGTGTCAATTGTGGGCTTATGGTAGTGTGCTTAGAATCATAGTGTCTTGAGGCTTTGTGCAAGTTTTTGAATGCGTTCATTGAGCTCATCAAAATCTTTTGCATCATCAAGATAGCTGAAAAACTCATTTTTTAGAATCTGCAGATTTTTGAATGTATCTATGGCTTTTTGTCCTTCTTGTGTGATTTGTGTGCCACTATCTTTGCCTCCACCCGCATTTGAAATAACTAGCGGATTTGGTGCGGAGAGTTTGTTGGCTATGTCTATGCTATCCCATGCTGCTTTATAGCTCATTTTCATTTGTTTTGCAGCTTTGGCTATCGAACCACTAGCTTTGATACGCTCAAGCAATTCGATTCTGCCAACTCCTAGATAATTTTTAGAATCTTTTGTGATCCAAAATCGAGAATCTATCTTCATACCCAACCCTCGCACTACCTTTTAGTATAACACCACATACACCACGCGTGGTCCATGCACACCAAACACCGTTTGTAACTCAATATCAGCGGTGCGTGAAGGACCTGCGACAAAGATAATATTTGTTGGCAAAATCTCGCTTCCACTGCGATTTTTCTCATATGTTTTGATACATTCAATACCAGCATAGAGATTCTCTACTATATGCTCTTTTTTGAGTAGATAAATGCAGTTATTGGTGATAAGTGAAGAAAGTCTAGGGGCTTGTGGATTAGCGCTTAGTCCTACAATGCCTAGATTTGCCACACCACATCGTGCTTCCACGATAGAGGTATCAATTCCAAATAATTCCCCACGCATAGAATCTACGCTTTGTGTGTATGGGATAAATTTGGCTTCCATACCCTTAAAGTCTAATGACACATCAGTGTTATACAGCACTTCCTTAGCCTTGACTTCTCCAAGGATTTCTGCGATTGTAGATTCTAGAGTATCCAGACTAGATTCACGCACGATGGCTTTATTATTGCTTTGATTAAGCTTGTATTCTTCTAAAAGTTCCTTATGCGTGTAATTCATAGGGTTAGCATACTGCACCTTTGGGCTTGGGATATGTGTATTATTTTTAAGAGAATCTCGCACACGCCCTAAGATATCTGCCTTACTCATAGATTACTCCTTGCATTTGAGATACTTTTTTGTGAAGATTGCCATTGATTTTTGGGAACTCACGATACTTCACCCAATTTTTTAGCAATGGCGTAAAGGGCGCAAATACCTTGCCAAGTGGTGCAAAGATATTTGCCATAGTAAGCACAAATCGCCATTTATTAGGGCTTGTTGCCAAAGTGGCAAATTGACTCATTGCCTTGATTTCAGCAGGATTTTGTGTGCTTGAATCTGTGCCTACCACACTTTTTCGCCCTTGCCCTACGCGCTCACTCCGCAAATCTCTAATAAGCTCTGCAAGAGGGATTTTCACAGGGCATACTTCAGAGCAGCGCCCACACAATGAGCATAAATCTAGCATAGGACTAAATTTGTTTAATCCAAAAAGTTGGGGTGAAATCACCTCACCAATAGGACCAGGATAGGTGCTAAGATAAGCGTGTCCGCCGATTTTATCATACACAGGGCAGTGATTAAGGCAAGTGCCACATCGAATACAGCTTAATGCGCGGTAATAATGCGAATCACTAAGCATTTGTGAGCGATTGTTATCAAGCAAAATAATATGCACTTCCTTTGGTCCATCAAGTTCGCCTTCTTTGCGAGGGGAAGTGATGATATTGTTATAGCAAGTTACTGCCGCACCCGTAGCAGAAGGAATAAGCAAGGCATTAAGCGTAGAGGCATCTTCAAAGCTTTCAATCACTTTTTCAATTCCACAAAATACAATATGAATATCACAAGCTGTGGTGCTCATACGCCCATTTCCCTCATTTTCTAAAAGCCAAATTGCTCCCTCATTAGCGATGGCAAAATTCACGCCACTAAGTCCGAGTTTGAATTCTTGGAATTCTCTGCGTAAATGCGTGCGTGCGATTTCATTGAGTTTTTCAGGTTCAGATTCAAGTGGAGCACCGAGTTTTTGATGAAAAATTTCGCCAATTTGATAGCGATTTTTGTGGATAGCAGGTGCGACGATATGCACAGGTGGCTCATCAATGAGTTGGATAATAATCTCACCCAAATCCGTCTCAATAGGTTCTAATCCTTTGGCTTTGAGAAAAGCATTGAGGTGCGTTTCCTCACTCGCCATAGACTTACCTTTAAGAATCTTGGTGATATGATTTTTTTGCATTACCTCAAGCACAATGTTATTAGCTTCCTCACTATTTTTTGCCCAATGCACGATAAAGCCATTTTTACGCGCATTAGATTCAAAAGTTTCTAACAATACATCAAGTTTGGAGAGATTTTTTTGTTTAATCTCTTTGCCTTTTTCTCGCAATGCTTCCCAATCCAAAAAACGCGTAGAAATAAGCTTTTTGCGATTGCCTTTTAGTGTATCCATAACGCTTAGAAGGTTTTTGCGTAATTGTGCATCTTCAAGTTTGGTATGTATCACATCGTGGTATTGTTGCTTGATATTTGCACTCATTTGTGCCTCCTTATAATCCGATTCGTTGTGCAAGGAAGTCATATAAATGCATTGGTTTGACATCTACACCTTGCTTTTTCATCGCACCAGAGATATTAAGCAAACATCCAGAATCTGCACTCAAAAGGTATTCTACGCCCCTTGATGTTATATCTTGCACCTTTTGGCTAACCATAGCATTAGAAATTTCAGGCTCTTTAACGCTAAAAGTTCCACCAAATCCGCAACATTCTTCCTCGCGTTCTAGTTCGATTAACTCCACATTGCTAAGGCTTCTTATAAGATTTTTTGCAGAATTAATACATTTTGTTACGCGCAATGCGTGGCAATTGCTATGCCAAGTTACTTTAGTAGGCGCTCCTTTGTCTTTATAGCGCACCTTTAAGACATTATCTAAAAATTCGCTTAACTCATAGATTCTGCTACTAAAATCTCTTGCTTGAGATTCATAGGGTGTGCCTTCAAAAAGCTCGATATAATCTACTTTCATCATTCCTGCACACGATCCACTTGGTAGAATAATAGGCTCACTACCCTTAAATAGATTCATATTATATAGGCCAACTTTTTTGGTTTCCTCATAATATCCGGAGTTAAAGCTAGGTTGCCCACAACAGGTTTGATCTTTTTTGAAGACTACCTCAATGCCTTCTTTTTGTAAGAGCTTTATGCTATTGACACAGGTATCAGCAAAAGCTGCTGCACCAATACAAGTCGAGAAAAAATATACTTTCAAGATTTGCTCCTTGTTTTGGATTATCATAAAATTTGTGTGCGTATCATATCCCAATCCCGCTTAAGTAATTGCGAATAGTGTATTTTCTTGTGAAATTTAGTTAAGTCTTGTTTCAAAATTACATTTTTTGACAGATTTTCGTGGTTTTTTGGCATATTGGCATATTGCTTTTAGAAAAAACTTGTTAGACTATCGCACTTAAGCAATATCTATAGATAATGTTTTTGTAAGATTTAAATTTATTGTATTATGGAGGTTTTTATGGAAACTCAAGTTGTTGAGTGGATGCAAAATTATAATCCACTGAATAATATGTGGCTTAGTGCGCTTGTAGCATTTTTGCCTATTGCGATGTTTTTTGTTTCGCTTGTTATATTTAAGGCAAAAGGACATACAGCAGGGTTTTTGACCGTTGTATTGGCAGCTATTCTTGCGGTGTTTGTATTTGGTATGCCTTTTGATAAAATGCTTTGGAGTTTTGTGTATGGAGGGCTTTATGGAGTATGGCCTATCGCTTGGATTATTGTTGCAGCGATTTTCCTCTACAAGCTCACAGTAAAATCAGGTTATTTTGATATTTTGCGTGAATCTATTATCGCTATCACACCCGATCAAAGATTGCAAGTGATTTTGATTGGTTTTTGTTTTGGTGCATTCTTGGAGGGTGCGATTGGCTTTGGTGGTCCTGTGGCTATTACTGCAGCATTGCTTGTGGGTATGGGCTTAAGACCACTATATGCGGCAGGATTGTGTCTCATCGCAAATACAGCGCCTGTTGCTTTTGGTGCGGTAGGGATTCCAATTACTGCTATGGCGGGTGTTGTTGGAATACCTGCCATTGAGATTTCCTCTGTTGCGGGACATATGCTTCCGCCGCTTTCTTTGTTTGTGCCTTTTTTCCTAGTCTTTTTGATGAATGGTATTAAAGGCGTGAGAGAAACTTGGCCAGCACTTTTTGTTGCAGGCTTTAGTTTTGCCCTCGTGCAATATCTCACTGCCACACATCTTGGACCAGAATTACCAGATATCGCTTCAGCAGTTGTTTCTATTGCGGCTACGACAATCTTTTTGAAATTTTGGCAACCAAAACATACTTTTACATTCAACACAGAGGTAGGTGGCAAACAAACATTAGAAGCAAAGACATATTCCGCGACACAAATCACTCTTGCATGGATACCTTTTGTTATTTTGATTGCAATGATTATTATTTGGACGCAAGGTTGGTTTAAAGATGCTCTAGCTTTTACAACTGTGAAATTTAGTTTTGATGGGTTAAGTGGATTGACCCAAGTGCCTCCAGTCGTTAATGAAGCAAAAGCAGTTAATGCTGTGTTTTCATTACCACTTGTCTTAAATGCGGGGACTTCAATTTTTATCACTGCTCTTATTACTATGGTGCTATTAAAAGTAAAAGTTTCTACAGCGATAGCAACATTTGGTGAAACATTGCGTGAAATGAAATTTGCACTTTTAACTATTACATTGGTGGTAGGTTTTGCATATGTTTCAAACTATAGCGGATTGTCCGCAACTCTTGCTTTAGCTTTGGCGGAAACAGGAAATGCCTTTGCATTTTTCTCACCTATCGTAGGTTGGCTTGGTGTATTCCTCACAGGTAGCGATACGAGCTCTAACTTACTTTTTGGGACATTGCAACAACTCACCGCTAGACAATTGGGCTTACCAGAAGTCTTATTCCTTGCAGCGAACTCTGTGGGTGGTGTCGTAGGGAAAATGATTTCTCCACAAAGTATCGCTATTGCGTGTGCAGCAGTGGGATTGGTAGGCAAAGAATCTGATCTCTTTAGATTCACAATCAAATACTCTATTATTCTTGTGATAGGTATTGGTATCTTCACATATGCTCTTGCGTTTTGGATACCTTGGGCAATTCCTATGGGACAGGCGTAGTGTCATTGCAAGATATGTGCATAGTGAGGTTTTGTAGGCGATATATACAAATAGGATTGCTAAGCCTTGTGCTTAGCTCATCCTTTTTGTCTCTACAGGCAAAAAGTGGGTTTGAAATTTTTGGCGATGCGATGCAGGTATTGCCTTTTATCACAATGGCATATAGTTATGCTATAGATGATTTTGATGGTGTGAAACAACAGGCGCTAGGATCCGCAATAACTTTTGCTAGCACACATGTCATTAAACAAGGTTTTGTTATTCTCTCGCGATCAGATTCTGAACTTGCAAGTATTTCTCAGCGTCCTAATAATGGCAGTTATAACGGCTTTCCTTCCGGACATACTTCTTTTGCGTTTTCTGCTGTAGGATTTGCACATAAACGCTATGGTTGGAAATTTTCTGTGCCACTAGGCGTTGTAGCCACGCTTACAGGTGCTTCTCGTGTGTATGCACAACGCCATACGACACAGCAAGTTGTCGCAGGTGCTGTTTTGGGTTTTTTTGTTTCATATGCATTTGCCCAAAAACTTCAAGCTCACGATGCCACCCTTGCTGTTGGCATTACTCCTCATAATGGTTATACACTTAATATATATAAGCGTTTTTAAAAGTTGGAATATTTTTTGCTGCTTCAAGCTAAAATTACATCAAAGGAATGAAAGATGAAAAAGAAAATGCTTAGAGGATCTATTGTAGCAGTTGTTGCCTTGGCAATAAGCGGTTGTGATTTGCTTGATGTCCCAAGTGGTGGCAGTTCTGCAAGTAATGGATTGATACCACCTAGCGCACAACCAAATTATGCACCAATTCAGGCACCTACATATCCTCCAATGCCAGGATACAACACCAACCCAAATTTAGTTGCAAGACCTACTATTGCTCAACCGCAGCGTGTTAATACGATGGTTATTGATAAAGTTGAGGTTTCTGGTGCCCAAGATCGTAATCCAAAGTTTGAACGAGATGAGGTTATTACACCTAAGCAGTCAGAAGCTCTTATACCAAATTCACCAATGCTTACAGAAAATAATATCATAGAGCTTAATGCTGTGGGTATGGGGATACCACCTGAAAATACTGTTTCGCCAGGTCAAGCTATGGCACTTGCTAAACGTGCAGCGATTGTTGATGCGTATAGACAAATTGGTGAAAAAATGTATGGTATCCGCTTGAATGCACAAGATACAGTTAAAGATATGATTGTGCAAAACTCAACCGTTAAAACCAAAGTCCAAGCATTAATTCGCAATGCAGAAATTAATGAGAGCATTTGGAAAGATGGTGTTATGCAAGTAAGTATGCAGCTCAAACTTGATGGGAGAATTTGGCACAAAGTGCTCTCTGGCGGTAAATAAACATATATCCTATGCATATAAGATTCTCACATTTTCTTTGTATTCTCTTGGCTCTGTGCTTTAGTGCGTGTGCAGAGCTTACCGAGAGTTTTGGCACACTCTTTGACACAGGGGCGCAAAAAGCTTCTCAAGAACAAGAAGAGGTCGTGCACCCTACAAAATTTAAGATTCTTGAGATTCAATCTCCACAAATTTCTTTTTATGATTTTGCCACTATTACATATAAAAAGCAAAGCACAAAACTTGCGCTTTATAAGCTTGGCAAGGTTATTGGAGATATTACGATTAATCCATCATCAATTTGTTTTAATAATGATTGCTTGGGTAAATGGAATGCGGCAAAAAACTTTTTTGGTGCAGTGAGCTATGGAGATTTGTTTGAAGATATCATTTTTGCTCGTGATATTTTTGATGGCGAGGGTAAAGGCATAGCCCCAAATGGAGCTATGGTGCAATGGTTTGTAAAATCTGGGCAAGAGATTTATTATGAACGCAGCGACTCCTATACACTTTTTCATAATAGGAGTAATGGTGTTATTGTCGGCATACAAAGCTATAGCGTAAAGAGTAAGAAAAAATAATCTTAGTGTAATGCAGCATTAAGCTCAATTTTTCTATTACTTCTAAATGCTATCATCTTTCCTGTATTAGAATCTTGTCTAAAGTGGATTCCGTGTCTGCCTGAAAGATCTCTGCCTTTATACAGCTCATTTGGATGTATACTAAAATCTGTGTTAATTTGTGCTATTTTTTCTGCTTCTGCCTTGGAGATTTCAAAAATAGTACCAGCCAATACCGCAATACCACCATCTACAATGCACCCATCACCCAAACTAATACCTGTAGAGCTATTCACACCAAGGAGGCAGTTTTTACCAATACTAATGGGATCAGAGTTGCCACCACTTAATACACCCAAGATACTTGCACCACCACCAATATCGCTACCTTCGCCTACGACTACGCTTGATGAGATTCTGCCTTCATTCATACACGCACCCATTGCGCCGGCATTGAAATTCACATAGCTTGCTCCAGGCATTTGTGTGTAGCCACCTGTGCCTAGATACGCACCAAAGCGAGTTTTTGCAGTGTCAAGGAGGCGGATATTGTCGTATTGTGGAATGACTTGCATTAAGTAACGTGGGAATTTATCCACAAAATCAATAGCTGGAAATTTATTTTTAAGCTTTAAAGAAATTTCTTTTTTTCGTAGCCACTCTAGCTCATAAGGTTTATTGCCACTCCACGCTACATTGGTGAGAAGCCCAAAGATTCCATCAAGATTTAGGCTGCGTAATGGTGCCTTGCCAAGAGAGAGAGCCAAGAGTTTCATATAAGCACTCTCTACACTCTGACATACAGAATCTGCATACAGCACACAAAATCTATATTTTGCCTCTCCATTGCAAGTATTTAGTTTATTTTTTTTAGCAATTTTAAGAAGCTCCAAAATAACCTGAATGTTTTTGTGTGTTTGATCGTTGCTAAGCGCTTCATGCAAAAACGGATCATACAGCTCCAAAACTTTGTGCAAAAATGTCTCGTTGATACCATATACAGATTCATTTTCGTTTTGTGAAATAAGTGAATCTGCTTGTTTGGCTGCATAAGAAAGCACGGCATACGTTCCTAGATTCTCACCTTGCCAGTTTAGCAGTGGATAAGTTGCACAAAGGACCTTTTGTGAATGTTTGCCTATATCCACGCGCGCAATACCAAATCCTAATGGTTGTCTATAACTTGGATCTTTTTGGAATGCATCTACAAAGTTTTTAAATTTTTCCATATTGTTATCTCCTCTTTAATATTAATATATGTAGTTGCGAGTTGTATTTATTGCAAAAACCCGACATTGTAGCAAAAAATATGCAAAATGGGGTTAAAAGTTTGCAATTAGATTCTCTAAAGCATAAGAGAGAATCTAAGTATATGCCTTAGTAATATGGATATATATTCAGTGTATCGAAGTATGAGGATAAGTAAAAATGAGTAAAAATGTAATACCCATAATAAGTTTTCACACAATAATTTACTTTACATTTATATTTAATAGAGGCTTAATATTGAAGCTTATACAATCATACATGTTTAGGATACCAAAATTTTAAGGAGTGGATATGCAGAATAATACTAGTCTTGCTTTAGAATATGACTATAGCATAGCGAAGTTATTTGTGTTTTCTGTGTTAGCATTTGGGTTTGTTGGGTTGCTTCTTGGGGTAATTGCCGCTTTCCAACTTGCGATTCCAGAACTCAATCATCTTGCATCAGAATATGGGACTTTTGGGAGAATAAGACCATTACACACAAGTGGAATTATTTTTGGTTTTACTTTGAGTGGTATTTGGGCATCTTGGTATTATTTGGGACAAAGAGTGTTAAAAATTAGTTACCTTGAGCATCCATTTTTGCGTGCTGTTGGGTTATTACACTTTTGGCTTTATATTGTGCTTATGGTTTTGGCAGTGATTACGCTGTTTGGGGGATTAACACAATCTAAAGAATATTCAGAGCTTATTTGGCCTCTTGATATTTTAGTTGTTGTAGTGTGGGTGCTTTGGGGTATTAGCCTTTTTGGTAGCATGGGTGTAAGGAGAGAAAAGGTTATTTATATCTCTTTGTGGTATTTTATAGCGACATTTGTTGGTGTTGCTGCCCTCTTTATTTTTAATAACCTTTCTATCCCTACAGGTTTGGTAGCTGGAGTAGGTAGTTGGTGGCACTCTATCTCGCTTTATGGTGGGACAAATGATGCGATGGTGCAATGGTGGTGGGGACATAATGCTGTGGCATTCGTCTTTACTTCAGGTATTATCGGGCTTATTTATTACTTCTTGCCAAAAGAATCTGGTCAAAGAATCTTCTCATATAAGCTTACGCTTTTTTCATTTTGGGGCTTGATGTTTGTGTATATTTGGGCTGGTGGACACCACCTTATTTATTCTACAACGCCAGATTGGATTCAGACATTAGGATCAGTGTTTTCTGTGATTTTGATTTTGCCTTCTTGGGGAACAGCGATTAATATGCTTCTTACAATGCGTGGAGAATGGAATCAAATTAAAGAATCTCCAATGATCAAATTCCTTATCCTTGCTTCTACATTCTATATGCTTACAACACTAGAAGGACCTATTCAATCTATTCGATCAGTAAATGCTTTGGCGCACTTTACAGATTGGATTATCGGACATGTGCATGATGCAGCACTTGGTTGGGTAGGATTTATGGTTATTGTAGCTGTATATCATATGGTGCCTAGAATCTTTAAGCGTGAAATTTATTCTAAAAAGCTTATGGACGCACAATTCTGGGTGATGACTACTGGTATTATCCTATATTTTTCAAGTATGTGGATTTCAGGTATCACACAAGGTATGATGTGGAGAGCTACAAGTGAATATGGAAGCTTGATTTATAGCTTTATTGATACGGTGCGCGATATTGTGCCATATTACTATATTCGTGCAATTGGCGGATTACTCTATTTGATTGGTTTTGTTGTATTCCTTTATAATGTGTTTATGACTATTTCTTCAGGTAGAGTGCTTGACAAAGAACCTGCTAATGCTACGCCTATGGCAGCTTAAGTAAGGAGGTAGGCTATGTTTAACTTTTTGGAAAGAAACCCATTCTTTTTTACACTCGCTTTTTTTGCTGTGTTTTCTATCGCTGGGCTTGTGGAGATTTTGCCTGGGTTTGCTAAAACAGCGCGCCCAATCGAGGGATTGCAACCATATAGTTTGCTTGAAACTGCTGGGAGACAAGTTTATATTGCAGAGGGTTGCTATAACTGCCACTCTCAACTTGTGCGTCCATTCAAGGCGGAAACAGATCGCTATGGTGCTTTTAGTTTGAGCGGTGAGTATGCATACGATAGACCATTCCTTTGGGGATCTAAGAGAACAGGACCAGACTTACATAGAATCGGTGATCGAAGCTCTACTGACTGGCATGATGGGCATATGTGGGAGCCTACTTCTCGTGTAGCGGGATCTATTATGCCTGCATATAAACATCTTTATACAAAAGATGTAGATTTTGAAACCGCGTTTGCTGAAGCCTACACACAAAAAGTGGTATTTAATGTGCCTTATGATGTGGAAGGTGGTGTGCAAATTGGTGCAGATGAATATGTAAAAGGTGATGTCAAGACGCTTGCAAAAGCTAGAGAACTTTTTATGCAAGAAGCAAAGGTAGTTGTTGATGAAATGGTTAATCAAGATGTCAAGGCAGCCTTTGAAAGAGGCGAGGTTAAGGAAATCGTAGCTCTTATCGCCTATATGAATAGTTTGAGCCAAAAACGCCGATCGCCATTGCAATAAGGAAGTGCTACAATGCTTGAGTTTGTAAAAGAATACGCAGGTGTGCTGTATACGATTGGCACACTTGGACTTGTAGTGTTTTTGTATAGCTATGCGTATCATATGTATTCTGCGCAACAAAAAGGTGAGAGAGATTATGAAAAATATGCTGATTTGGCTTTGCGTGATGGCTTAAATGATGAGCTTATTGAGCCACATGAGAATACAATAAAAAATAAGTAAGGAGGAGTTTATGCAATGGTTTGATTTATCAGATAGTGTAAATGCTTTAGCGTTGCTAGGGGCAATAGTCATTTTGATATTGACTGTGTTTATTATGGGTTTATATCTCAAAAAAATTAAAGACGCTAAACAAAGTGATGGCGAACAACTTGATCATAATTGGGATGGCATAGGTGAGTTTGCAAATAACATTCCTGTTGGTTGGGTAGCGTGTTTTGGTGCTGTGATACTTTGGGGATTTTGGTATTTTTTCTTGGGGTATCCACTCAAATCTTTTTCACAGATTGGAGAATACAACAAAGAAGTGCAAAAATATAATGCTGCCTATGCTGAAAAATGGGAAGGCTTAGATGCCACTCAGCTTAAAGATATGGGACTTAATATTTTCCAAGTGCAATGTGCGCAATGCCACGGACCAGAAGCCGATGGTATGGATGGTAAAGCACAGAATCTCATCAATTGGGGTAAAGAAGAAGGTGTGATTGATGTTATCAAACATGGCAGTAAGGGATTGGGATACCTTATGGATGAAATGGCACCTGTAGATGTAAATGATGACGAAGCTAGAGCAATCGCAGCTTATGTTATGAAAGAACTCTCTGCCAAAAAAGAAACAAAATACCCTCTAGAAGTAGAAAAGGGCAAAGAACTTTTTGAGGTGAATTGCGCCGCATGTCATGGTGATGATGGAAAGGGTATGGAAGGCACAGCTTTAGATTTGACCACTTATGGCTCAACATCATTGTTGCACAAAGTGCTAAATCATGGTAAGCGTGGAAATATTGGGATTATGCCTTCATTTGGGTATGCAATCTTTGCACCAGCTCAAGAAGAAGCATTGAACGCATACATTCAGTCTTTAAGTATCCAAGAATAAGGAGGCGGTATGGATAGATTATTTGGTATCAATGGGATTGCGGGACTTTTGATAGCGGTTGTTGTATTGCTTAGCCTTGTTGGTATTTTTGGCACTTGTGCTGTTAAGATTCAACAAAAACAAGCGACAAATTTTTACAAGATAGAATCTCAGAATAGCATTGAACAAAATGTCAAAGATGCTTCTGTGTATTACAAAAATGCAAAGGAGTAGCCAATGAAACTTACACTTATGGAAAAAGTGCTTGCCACACTTATTGTGATCACTATTTTGACAGCTATTGCTATGCCTTTTATTCCTGATCTTTTTTTGCACCTCGTGTAAATGAGAATCTTCGCGCTTTGCCTCATGTCTCTTGGCGGTATGATAGCCAAACAGACGCTATCTGTGCAATTTGCTC
>SAMEA3663047__coassemble_379_pt1 | contig 16299 bp, 17 predicted proteins | sample SAMEA3663047__metabat2_low_PE_016 | metagenome-assembled genome bin SAMEA3663047 (sample SAMEA3663047) | pig gut metagenome | biome: pig gut; feature: pig-associated habitat; material: faeces | place: France | collected 2012
AATGCTCAACCAGCGCCTGTTACGCAAATACAACAATCTTCTTTGAGCGTTGATAAAAGCAAAAATGGGCAAGTCGCACAAAAAGGACATTACATACAAGTAGGATCTTTTGAAAATACTCCAAACAAAGAGTTTCTCAATAAAATCAATAATTATAGCTATCGTGTCTATGGCGCACAAAATACCACAAAATACCTTGTTGGTCCTTATCAATCTCGCACAGATGCAAATCGCGATATGCTTAAATTAAAAACAGATATGGGAGATCAAGTTTTTTATTACGAAGTTAAGTAATACATAACAATGCGCTCTTTTGTTTTGATTGGGGCAGCGGGATTCGTTGCTCCTAGGCATTTGCGAGCCATTAGGGATACGCACAATGATTTGTATGCGGCTATTGATACAAACGATTGTGTAGGGATTTTGGATAGTTATTTTCCTAATGCTAGATTTTTTCTTTCTTTAGAATCTTTTCATACTCACAAATTGGCACAATCTATTGATTACATAAGTATTTGCACGCCTAATTTTTGGCACAAAGCACATATAGAATTCGCGCTTACACACGGCATGCATGCAATTTGTGAAAAACCAGTAGTATTACATACTACCCAAGCCTTAGAGCTTATGAAGCTAGAGCGTGAGAGTGGCAAGAGCATTAGCACAATTTTGCAACTTCGCCTTCATCCACGGATTATATCTCTTAGAGAAAATATCCTCGCACGCCTTGAGGAAAATCCTCATCATATTTTTGAAGTAGATTTGAGTTATATCACTGCGCGAGGATTATGGTATTTTAAATCATGGAAGGGTGATGCAAATAAAAGTGGCGGATTAGCCTGTAACATAGGCATACATTTATTTGATATGTTATGTTTTTTATTTGGAGAGTGTCAAGAAAATGTTTTGCACTATAGCTCCCCTAGCACAGCCTGTGGATTTTTGGGGCTAAAACATGCGCGTGTGCGTTGGTTTTTATCCATTGATAGGGCATTACTTCCAGAATCTAGAGGCAACACATATCGTTATATGCGAGTGGATACACAAGAAGTGGAATTTACGCAAGGCTTTGAAGATTTGCATACAAAAAGCTATGAAGAGATTCTTGCCAATAGAGGCTTTGGTTTGGAGAGTGCTATGCCAAGCCTTGCGCTTATGGAGCGCATAAGAGAGCTAGAGCCCATTGGTCTTAAAGGAGATTATCACCCATTGGCTAAGGGGTTGGTATGATGGAGTATTTTGCGCACCCAAGCAGTATCATCGATGAAGGTGCGGTGATTGGCAAAGATTCTAAGATTTGGCATTTTTGTCATATTTTTGGTTCAAGTGTGATTGGTGCACATTGCTCGATAGGGCAAAATTGTATGATCGCCCAAAATGTGCATATAGGCAATAATGTCAGAATCCAAAATAATGTCAGTATCGTGGAGGGTGTGAGAATCTGTGATGATGTTTTTATCGCACCAAGCGTGGTTTTTACAAATATTAAAAATCCTCGTGCATTTATTTCTCGCAAACATCAATATATGCCTACTTTGCTTGAGAAAGGCTGTTCTGTTGGTGCAAATGCTACGATTATTTGTGGCAATACCATAGGAGCATATGCGCTGATAGGTGCTGGAGCGGTTGTGAGCCATAATGTCCCAGCACATGCGCTTGTTGTGGGCAATCCTGCGCGCATTGTTGGTTGGGTGGATAAAGCCGGTGTGAAGCTAGAGTTTAGGCAAAATCGTGCGTATGATAGTTTAGATTGCAGTGTGTATGAAATGCGTGATGGCGTGGTGGTGCAAATTGAATCATAAAGCTAGACTTGATACCACAATTGCGGTCATAGGATTGGGCTATGTTGGTGCGCCTTTAGCGTTTGCTTTGGCTAAGCATTTTAGGGTTATTGGATTTGATACCAATCCTAAACGCATACAAGATTTGCAGCATGGGTTTGATGAACATACACAAGAGCATTTTGTGCCACCAAAATCTTTGCATTATAGTAATACACAACAAGATCTCATACAAGCTACGATGTTTATTATCGCCGTGCCAACGCCAATTTTTGCTGATAAAACTCCAGATCTTAGATATTTGGACGAGGCTTCTAAGATTGTTGGTGGTGTGCTTAAAAAAGGCGATATGGTGGTGTATGAATCTACAACCTATCCATTTTGCACACGAGAATATTGTGGCAAGGTTTTGCAAAAAACTTCTTCTTTGGTGTTAGATAGGGATTTTTTCATCGGTTATTCTCCTGAACGTATTAATCCCGGTGATAATGCGCACACGCTCCAAACTATTACCAAAATTATTGCTGCAAGCACACCCCAAGCAAGACAAAGAATGGAGAGAGTGTATGGTAGCGTGGTAGATTCTTTGTATGTTGCTCCTAGTATTGAGGTAGCCGAGATGGCAAAACTTATTGAAAATGCGCAACGCGATTTAAATATCGCCTTTGTGAATGAAGTGGCAATGATGTGTGATAGATTGGGTTTGAGTGCTAATGCAGTGCTTGAAGCTGCCAAAAGCAAATGGAATTTTTTGCCATTTATGCCCGGACTTGTGGGGGGACATTGTATCAGTGTAGATCCTTATTATCTCTCATATATTTTACAAATGTGTGATTACAAACCAAAAGTTCTTAGTATGGGGCGCCTTGTCAATGAGCAAATGCCGACATTTCTTGCCAAAAAACTTAGCAGTATTGCCCAAGAATGCGGACTTGTAGTATCAAAAAGCAAGGTATTGTTATTAGGCTTAGCATTTAAGGAAAATTGTCGCGATATGCGTAATTCTAAAACCCCTATTTTGCGTAAAAAACTTAAAAAATATGGTTTTAAGGTCAAGGTATATGATCCATTGATTGATAGAGCACAGGCAAAGCGAATGTTTGGCTTTAAACCTTTAAAATCTTTGGGGCATAAGAAATTTGATATTATCGTGCTACTTAATGCTCACGATGTGTTTATGGACATTGATTTGCGAGAGTATGTGTATGCAAAGCATAGTATTTTTGATATGAAAGGCATTTTGTCTTATGCTACCCATAGGTCATAATATAAATATCCCAAAAACAAAATACCAAGCATAAGGGAGATACAATAAGCAATAAAAGAGCGTATAGCAAAAAGCGAAATAATAAGATAGCTTATAAAAAGCCACAGCGGTGTAAAAACCTCAATAGAATCTAGCTTAAGATGAAACAATGCTACCAAAGGTGTATCAAAAATCCAGCCAATTCCTAGTATATGCGCAATAACACTTATGGGGAAAAAAATTACAAAAATAAGTGTAATTGGGATAGAAATAAGAGTATAAGAGCTAAAGTATGGGAAGAAAAAATGCACCAAAATTAGCATATTGACAAAAATTGTGAAATTAAAAACAAGTGGGAGAAGCAAAAATTTATATATAAAAGAGCGCGATGAGAATCTAAAGTAGTGCAAAAATACATAAATATAAAAGACTCCAAAAAATGAGAGAAAAAAGCCAATGCTATATATAAGCCGTGGGAAAAAACTCACACACAAAATCCCTATCATAAATAAAAATCTAAATTGCAAAATCCTAACTCCAAAATACACCATCATAAATCCTATGCACGCCATAACCCATGCTCGTAGAAATGAGGGAGAAAAATCAAGCACAACAAGGTAAGCAAAAAGCATTGCAAGTAGCAATATGCCAATATCAAAAAACTTATTACGATAAGGGAAGAATCTATGCAATGGCTTGTATAAAAGATGCAGTATAAAACCCAATACAAGACTTAAGATTCCTAGATGAAAGCCACTAATTGCAATAAGATGCGCAATACCAATAGTGTTGCTAAAGTCTCTTAAGGTTTTTGGGAGAAAATCAGCAATATATAGCGTTTTGTAAAATGCTCCAAGGAGAGAATCTGTGTGTTGTGAATCTATAAATGCACGAAAAGTATCGCGATAATCTTGTGTAGATTCTACAGAAATGCTAAAACTTGTGATAAAGCAAGATTGCAGATATTGCCAAAAGCTACATTGAGCAGGTTTGCCATAGATTCTTAGGCGCATATGCAAGAGATTTTTGATTGCTTCTTTGGAAGTTGTATAAAACACTGCTCCAGATTCTGTGCGGATTTTAAGGACTTGATAAGTGGAGTTTGTCTTAGGTGAGATTTTTGGGTATTGTGCGATAACTTGTCCGCGTATGGTAATTGGTGTTTTTGAATCTAGTGTGTTGTAGTGTAAATATTGGAGTGTGAGATTTATGGCAAATATACACAAGCAAAATGCAAGAAATACGAGCCATTGTGCTTTGGTGTCAAGTATAGTTATAGGCGAGAGTGTGTTGGAGTATGTGGCGTCAGCTGTATAGGTGTGCAAAACAAACTCCTTATATGCGCTTGGTTTGGAGATTGTTCAAACCAAGCAAGCATAACATTTAGCGGTTTGTGGGTTGTATGTCCTTGTTATCTGCAAGTTGTTCGCGTTGCACCTTATCCAAAAATGCGATGAGGGCTTGTGCGGCTTGTAGATATGCTTTGGCACTTTGGCTTTGTGGCTCAAAAAACACGATAGGCTTGCCATTATCTCCGCCTTCTCGGACTTTTGGCTCTAGAGGTATATGCGTGATTGTTGTTGTGTTGTATTGTGTTGCGATACTTTGGCTTGTGCCTTTACCAAAAATATCATATTCTTGCCCACAATTTGGACAGATAAAACCACTCATATTTTCGATAATTCCAGCGATTGGAATATTGAGCTTGCTAAACATATCTAAGCTTCTTGCACTATCATCTAGGCTTACTTTTTGTGGTGTGGTTACTACGATTCCTGCACTTACAGGCACGCTTTGAGCAAGAGTGAGTTGTGCATCTCCTGTGCCTGGTGGCATATCGATAATAAGCACATCAAGATCACTCCACAAAACATCTGTGAGCATTTGCTCAATTGCTCTCATTACCATAGGTCCACGCCATATGAGACTTTGCCCCTCATCATACAACACACCTATACTCATCATTTCCACACCATAGGCTTTGAGTGGGATTACTTTCTTTTTAGATTCATCAACCATAGCTTTATTAGCGTGTAAGCCAAGCATACGAGGGATATTTGGTCCATAAATATCCGCATCAAGCAATCCTACTCGTTTGCCTTCTTGGGCTAGAGCGATAGCAAGATTTGTGCTTGTCGTGGATTTACCCACACCACCTTTTCCTGAACTCACCATAACAAATGATTTGATTTGTGGAGCAAGATTTTTAGTTTTTGGGGCAGGTTTTGGAGCTGGTTGTGGGGTAGAGATATTGATACTTACTTCTTCTACTCCTGCATTTTTTAACGCAAGTTTGATGGCATTGCCAAGTTGCGCAAGAATTTCATCAGAACTTGAAGGAATGGCAATATCGATGCGTGGTGGCGTGGATTTTGTATCAATCCCTTTAAGAAAGCCAAAGCTTACAATGTCTTTTTGAAAATTAGGATAAATGACACTTTTTAGTGCATTTGTGATAGTTTCTTGCAACATAATAATCCTTTAATATGATTTTTTGAGGAATATGTGTATGCCATAGCGTCCCCCACCCATAAAAAAGAGTGCAAGACAAGGCAAGATATATAAAAGTTGGTGTTCAATAACCCACCCTCCAGTGTTATCTAGGCCAAAGATACTAAATCCAAACACGCTATAAATAGCTATAAGCATTGTGAAAATCTCCACAAGTGCTGCTAAACGCACTTGATATCCTATGAGAATTAAAAGCGGTGCGAGAATCTCACCAACATACACGCCATACGCCATAAATGTTGGTAAGCCTCGAGATTCTAAGAGTCCAATAACGCCATCGATGCCATATTGTAATTTAAAGATACCATGAAACAACATAAGCCCACCTACGCACACACGCAAGATTAGTTTGCCAAAGTCGTGATTTATCATAAAAATCCTTTGAGAGTGAAAATATAAAGGCAAGATTATAGAAAATATTTTTTAATATTGCACTAGATTTTGGGATTTTGTGCTAGATACCTTAGGGATATTATGCAATGTGAGTTTTTATATAGGCTAAGAGTTTTTAAAGCGATATAGTCGCTCTAAGTCTGATTGTTCATGTTCTAACAACATCGTTTTTTTATCAATCCCACCGGCATACCCTGTGAGCTTTTTATTTGTTCCAATCACTCTATGACAAGGAATGATAATGGCAATAGGATTGCGTTTTAGCGCTCCACCAATGGCTTGGGCTGACATCGCATTTTTGTGTGTTTGTTTTGCTACTTCTTTTGCAAGTTCTCCATAACTACAAACTTCCCCGTATGGAATCTGTGTGATGAGATTCCATACAAGCTTCCCAAACGCACTGCCGTGAGGATTAAGCGGAAGTTCATTAATGCTTGGATTTTTCTTTGCAAAATATTGTTGCAGCCACTGCTTTGTATGCAAAAGCACCACATCATCGTGCTTGACTTGTATGCGCTGGGTTATGGATTTTGTGTTTGTAGATTCTGTATGAAATTTTTGTAGATGTATTGTTTGTCCCAAAAACCACAAACCTATGAGTTTGTGATCTTTGCTTGCAAGCCTTATCTCTCCTAATACACTTTGGTGAGAAGTCGTATAGATCATAGGGTGGTATAAACCAACCCTTGCCTAAAATACAACACCAAATATGGCAGAAGCTCGCCAATAGTGGCTTTGGAAATCTTTTGCACGGATATGTGGTTGCAAGCCTGGTTGTTCAGGATCTCGTAGTGTGCTATTAAGATCTCCCATCACAAAGCGTAATCCAAAGCTAAAGGTATTGCGCATACGAATACCAAGCCCTGCTCCATAGATGATACCTTGATAGGTGTTTGTGAGTGACCAATCATTTTCTGTAGCACTTTTGTAAAATATATCTTTGATAGAATGATAGGCATATCCACCCATAGCTTGTATATAAAAAGATTTTGTTTGCAAACCAATGACCACTGGCAATTGCACACCCCAACCATTAAAGCCTGTTTCGCTTAGGAGTTTGCTTCCACCAGGTAAGTCAGTAGGTGTGGTTGCAAATGCATTACTATTACCTTTTTCTCGGATATAGATAGGCACGGTAACTTCTACACCCACATAAGGATACACGCCACGCATACTAGAGACAGACATAATGTAGCTAGAATATCCAATGTCGGCTGAATGTAAGAATGTTTCACCAAGTTTGGCATATGAATAACCAAGCATACTTTCATAGTAGAGAATCCAACGCGTAGTACCATCATTACTTGCTCGTATCACGCGCCCCGAGCCGAAGTTTGAAAGCATAGAATTTTCATAGCTTTTATATTGTGAGAGTGCATTTGTTGCACCAGACATTGCGGATAATCCAACGAGAAATAACACCATCAATAATCGCATTTTAACTCCTTGTTTTTAGTGAGATAACTAAACTTATAGATTCACATTATAGCCATAAAAAACCATACTTAGCTTAAGAGACTTGGACTTGCTATAAGCAGTTGGGATAATATCGTGCAAAAAATGCTATAATGTAATTTTTAATGCGTTAATTTCACAAGCAAGGACTTTTTAGCAATATGTTTTTTCGTTTTATCATCACATATTATTTGAAGTATTTTTTTATCATATTTCTTGCTTTGGAACTTTTTTTTGTGGCTATTGATACGCTGAAGTATGTCGATGATTTGCCAGATTCTGCGAATCTTTTTATTTTGTTTTTGTTTTATGATAGTATCTATGCGATGAGCTACACACTCCCTATATCGCTTGTGCTTAGTGCTATTATGTTTCTTATTACATTTCTAAAGAGCAACCAGCTTACTGCACTTTTGGCATTAGGATATTCTCGATTACAGATTCTAAGGCCTGTTGTGTTGGTTGCAAGTTTGATTACTTGTTTGCATATTGGACTTGATTGCACCTCATTTGCGTATGCCCAAGAGAGTGCAGAATCTATTGTTAGTAACCAAGCCGTGCTCAACACACGCCAAGATGTATTGTTAAAATTTGATAACAAATATATTTTTATGGGCAAGATTTATCCTTTAGAAAATGGTGGTGCAAAAGCCGAGCGAATCAAGATTTTTGAGCTAGAAAATCGTGAATTGCGTAGCTACTATGAGGCAAAAACTGCTCTTTTTGTAGATGATGTTTGGCGTCTTGATGATGTGGCGTATTTGGTGATTGATGACAAACTTGAGTTAGGCAGCACCGCACTTACCAAGATAGCCCTACCTCAATTAGAAGTGCTAAAAGGCTTTCGTCCAAAGGTTCTTGATACATTTTCTCAAGACAAGCCCACCGTTTCTATTCTTGATGCGATTGATACACTTTTTATTTCTTTTGAGCAAGGCACAAACACAATCAAAATGCGCGCTATTTTGTATGCTCTTGTGATTGTGCCATTTTTTGTGCCACTAAGTATTTTTATTATCGCAGCTTTTATTCCATCGCTTGCGCGTTATGGGAATCTTGCGCTGATTAGTTTTGCATGTATCGTAGGCGCACTTATTATATGGGGATTGTTTTTTTCATTTTCGGAGTTAAGTATCGGTGGGATTTTGCAGCCAGAGCTTGGTGTTTTACTCCCATTTTTTATTTTGTTTTGTGTAAGTATGTATTTTTTACGAAAAATCAACACAAAGTTTATCTAAATTAAAACTTTTTAGATTTTTTTTACTCAAAACAAGGCATAATAAGCGTGATTTTGAAATACATCTGAAAGGTAGTATTATGGAGAGTGTAAATATAACAGAGAGAGTTTTTACCTTTGTAGGGACATTGTATCCACATTCTTGGGAGCATATTTTCTCACATCATGATTTTGTTGTGGCAGCTTATACTGTGCTTATTACTTTTATATTACTCATTTGTGCATCACTAGCTACTAGTAAAATGCAGCTTGTGCCTAGCGGTATTCAAAATGTTTTTGAAACGCTTATAAGTGGCGTGATTAATTTTGCCAAGGATATTGTAGGTGAAGAGGTTGCGCGTAAATATTTCCCACTTGCTGCAACTATTGGATTATTTGTTTTGGCGGCTAACCTTATTGGGATTATTCCAGGTTTTGAAGCACCTTCATCAAGTCTTAGCTTTACACTTGTCTTAGCGCTTGTTGTGTTTGTGTATTATCACATCGAGGGAATTAAAGCACAAGGTGTGGAAAATTATTTCAAACATTTTGCCGGACCCGTTTGGTGGCTTATTCCTCTTATGTTACCTGTGGAGATTATTTCGCATTTCTCTCGTATCATTTCACTTTCATTTCGTTTGTTTGGGAATATCAAGGGTGATGATATGTTCTTGCTTATTATGCTTGTGCTTGTGCCTTGGGTGGTGCCTGTGCTACCTTTTGCAATTTTGACATTTATGGCATTTTTACAAGCTTTTGTATTTATGATACTCACATATGTGTATTTGCACGGAGCTGTTATCGTAGATTCTGACCATTAATGGTCGTTTCTACCTTGAAAACCTATCTTATTACGCCAGAGGTTACACTTTCTTATTTTCAAACTCTCCCTTCTATTTTACAATCTTTTTCTCCTGATTATGCGATGTATCGTAGTGCCAATAGGGCATTTGCCAAAGATTTTGCCCTGCTTTGTCGTGCGCGCAATATTACTTGTTTTATAAATTCACAAGGTTTTGATGATAAGGCTTTAGATTCTGTGTTACCTTATTTTGATGGGATTCATTTAAAAAGTAGTGCCTTTTTTCTTATCAAACATTTTAGTTCGCAGTGTATGGTGGGTTTTAGTGCGCATACGCCGCAATAGGTGCAAGATGCCTTGCAAAATGGCGCACACTATGCTATGTTAAGTCCTATTTTTGCCACGCCCAACAAAGGCACGCCACTTGGTGTGCATATATTGCAAACTTTAGATTCACACACGCTCTCTCGCACTTTTGCACTCGGAGGGATTGATACTCCACTTAAGGTCAAGCAATTAGCAAAGATACACAATCTGTATGGTTTTGCATCGATTCGGTATTTTTTAGGGGAGAAATAGAGGCATTTTGTTACAATACAAAACCTAAAAACTTTGAGGTATTAAGAAATGAAGCACTTTTGGAATTCTATATTTTTTAAAATTACACTTTTGTTTTGTGCAGCATTACTAGGATTTTTTGCACTCTCATATTTTTTTATCAAAGATAAAATCGAAGAAGATCAACACCTTAATGCTATCAAATATAACCAAATTGTGATGATGCTTAATGAGATTGGGCAACTTGGCGGTGGTGGTGATGTCGTGAAAAAATACCTGCATGATTTGGGTTTTGTCGAGGTGCAAGAAAGTTTTAGGGAGCAATTATATGAGGAAGATGAAATTCCACAAGGTTTTGTGGGCACAATAGCCAAGATTCGCAATACCAAAAATGGAATTTATATTTTAATCCAAGATAACACAGAATCTATTCTGTATCGAGATGGGACGCAAGACTCTTATGATCGTTTTTATCTTATCACTCTTGCAGGGATTTTGATGCTAACATTTCTCTATGTGCTATTATTAAAGGCGCTTATTCCACTTAATACATTGCGATCAAAAATTGCCAACATTAATTCTATGCAAGTGGATTATATTCGCACCAAACGCAATCCAAAAGATGAAATCGAGCTTTTGGCAAATGAATTTTATAAGTTTTCAAATAAAGTCAAGGCACTTAATGAATCGCGCCTTTTGTTTTTGCGATCTATTATGCATGAGCTTAAAACTCCTATCACTAAGGGGCGTATTACTGCTGAAATGGTTGAGAATCCACAGCAAAAAGATCGCCTTTGTTCGGTCTTTAGTCGTCTTAATGAGCTTATTTCGGAGTTTGCTAAGATAGAGCAGCTTGTTTCGCGTATGTATACAATTAAAAAAAGCGAGTTTGTGTTAGAGGATTTGATTGAGCAAACGCGACATATGTTGCTTGTAGATTCTACACTCCCAAATCCTATCACACTCCAATCTCCTTATGCCCTTATCAAAGCGGATTTTGAGCTTTTTGCTATTGCTATAAAAAATATGATTGATAATGCCATGAAGTATGGCAATGATGGCAAGGTGTGCATTTATACTCAAGCAGATGGTTTGTGTATAGAGAATCTTGGGAATCCTCTAAAGTTTGGATTAGATGAATATTTTAAGCCTTATTTTCGAGATTCTAAAAAAAATATCCAAGGATTTGGACTTGGTATGTATATTATTAAAAATATTTTGGATAACCAAAACTTTAGGCTAAGATATATCCATGAAGAAGGTAAAAATATTTTTATCATCAAAGGTTGTGTGATTGAAAACTTTTGTGATCTCAAAAACCGCCCTGCAAAACCAGAGCTTACTCAAAGCACACTTTAACATAAAGGAGAGAGTATGTTTAGACGATTAAGACGCACACGGTTGCATACGCATTTGCGAGATTTGGTGCGTGAAAATAGCGTGAGTGTGAGTGATTTTATTTACCCACTTTTTGTTGTAGAAGGCAGCGGTATAAAGCGTGAAGTGCCTTCATTGCCAGATGTATTTCAGATGAGTATTGATGAGGTGCTTAAAGAAATCGAAGTATTATGCAAACTTGGAATCTATCATATTATCCTTTTTGGGATTCCAGATCATAAAGATTCTTGTGGTAGTGAAGCATTGAGTGATAATGGCATTATTGCTAAGGCTTTGCGTGCCATTAAGCAACACGCACCGCAAATGTTTGTGAGTGTGGATTTGTGCTTTTGTGAATATACAGATCACGGACATTGTGGGATTTTGGATAAAAATGGCATTGTAGATAATGATGCGACTTTGGAGATTCTCGTGCAACAAGCTATCGTGCTTTGTGTAAGTGGCGCGGATATGATAGCTCCTAGCAGTATGATGGATGGTTGTGTGGAGGCTTTGCGTTTTGGGTTAGATAAGGCAGGATTTTCGCATATACCGATTATGGCGTATTCTACAAAATTTGCTAGTGCATATTATGGACCATGTCGCTCAATCCGCACCGAGTTTTGGGGATCGCAAAACCTATCAACAAGACCCAGCTAATAGGCGTGAAGCGATTTTAGAAAGCCTTAATGATGAGAGTGAAGGTGCGGATATTTTAATGGTAAAACCTGCTTTGGCGTATCTTGATGTCGTGCGTGATATACGCGAACGCACACTGCTACCCTTGGCTGTGTATAATGTGAGTGGAGAATACGCAATGCTTAAACTAGCACAAAAAGCAGGGGTTATTGATTATCCAAAAGTGCTTATGGAAACTATGCTTTGCTTTAAGCGTGCTGGTGCAGATATTATCATTTCCTATCATGCTAAAGAAGTTGCAAACATTTTGCAGGAGTTTTGATGAAAACACAAAATAAAATTTTGCAGCGATTGGTTTTTGGTGTCGTAGCAGTTGTTGTGGTAAGCGTGGTTTTTGTGTTAAGCCAACCAAAAACACAAGAATCTAGCACTACAAGCACACCCACAGAGGAAGCAGTGAGTGAATCTATGCAAGAGGGCAGTGATAGCGAGTTGCAATCCCATGAAGCTTTGGAGATTAAAGAGGAATCTAGCGTAGATTCTAATCCGCATTCACATTCTTTACCTCAAGCGCAAACTAGCGATGTGGCTACCACTTCACCTAGTATAGAATCTAGTGGTACTCCAAAGACATTGGTTGTGTGCGAAAATGATGTAGCAGTGTATGATAGAGAGGGGCGATCTGTCATTGGGAGTGCATTTGTGGGTTTGGTAGGTGAAGAGGTAGGACACATAGATGATAAAGTCGTGCTACATATCACAAGCTACCACAATGGCACACAAATGTTGTATGCGGATTCTAAATTTGATACGCCTATGCTGAAAGTATATGGATTAGATTCTACTATGAGTTTAGAAGTGGCTATTGCCAAAAAAGATTTACGCCAATATAATGACACGCCTTGTGGGGAAACAGAAAACACACAAGATTCTCACGATGTGCCAACTCACACGCAAGGCAATGGAATCCAAAATCATGGAAATATCTAGACCAAAATTTGCCGATTGTCATTTTAGTCGGATTAAGCGTTTTATCATCAAGTGGGAGACAAGATCTCTGGGTGCTGATATTGATAGGCTTATAGCAATTTTGCCTTGTGTGATTTATGCAGACAAGGCTAGAATCGATATTTTGCTTGCGCGCACTCAAGAAGGGCTCAAAAAATATCTCAAACAAAATACCTATATGCTGCCTAGAATCCTTGATAGAATCATCATACGTTTATTGAAGTATAAAAATGATGAAAAATATTATATTCAAGATAGATCCAAGGCTTTTGATATTGTGTTGCAAAATATTCAGCTTTATAGTGTGGTGATTGATATTCTTGATGATCCTATGTTTGCACATTTACTCCAAGCTTTTGATGAGCGCATAAAAGAAGGATATGACAAAGAATACACCCTCAATGCCGATGGGAAAAGAGTATTGTCGTTTCAAGAAAAATATAGTCGCTAGAATACAAAATCATAGGTGAGCAGAATCTGCGTGTTTTGGAGTGTGCGACTGCCACCCAAAGAAAGCTGTGCGTTTTGCGCATCGGCCCAAAGTGTATTTGCAAATGGTAATCCAACAGCCCCTAGATTGAAGTCATCTATAAATGCTTGTCTAATGACAATGTGAAATTTATGAAGCCCATTGATATTAATAGTAATACCAAGCTTATTGACGCGCCCACCATAGTAGAATTTTCCACCCCAATCATAGGAATTATCTTCACGATAGATTCCATCATTATAAGTTTTTGTCTTGCCACCTGTGCGATATTGGGTGATTTCAAGACTAGTGCCAAAAAAGAGATTTACAGAGGTATGTGTAAATGGATGAAACTCATAAAACACGCGGTATTCAGCCACAGCACGCCACAAGCTTGTATCAATTTCATTTTGTTGGAATGTTTTGTTATTAAGCTCTAGCTCTGAATAGCCTGATGAAGAAAAACCACCCCCTTGTATCCCAAATTTATCTTCATGGATTTCAAGATTTTGGACAGCAGATGGAGGATGGGTGATGGTAATATCAGATGCTTGTAAAAAAATGATAAAAAGAAACACACAAGCTAATATTAAACGCATATCAAAACCCTATGGAATCTAGAAATACATTTGGTATTATGCACTAGATTCTCTTAAGTTTCATATATCCAACATCTAGTATTTGTGTATATAAAGGCTTTTTGATATGTATTGCATAATTTGCAAAAAGGTAACATAGCACAAAAAAAGATATGTAAATTTATAAAAACACATATTGTGTTTTAAAAAATTTGTGTATCATAAATGTGAAATTCTATTATTCATTCAAAGGAGTAAGATATGGCAAATTTACCACATACACATTTTGCGCAAGAAACACTTGCCTTGCATGCGGGTTATACATATGATTCACAACGCACCATTAGTGTGCCTATTTACCAAAATACCGCTTATAGTTTTGAGAATCTTCAACAAGCCGCAGCGCGCTTTAGTTTGCAAGAACTCGGCAATATTTATACACGTCTTACAAATCCCACAACCGATGTTTTGGCAGCTCGCTTAGCGGCTGTAGAAGGTGGAGCTTTTGGGGTAGTGACTTCTAGCGGAAGCGCAGCGATTTTTTATGCGATCGTAAATTGTGCCCAAGCAGGTGATAACATTGTTTTTGCCAATAAAATTTATGGTGGCACACAGACGCTTTTTGTGCATACACTAAAGCGTTTTGGCATACAAGCTCGAACATTTGATATTGATGATATAGAGAACTCTTTGCCACAAGCTATAGATTCAAACACAAAAGCAATCTTTTTTGAAAGCATTTCAAATCCTCAAATATCTATTGCAGATACCCTTGCTATCACAAAAATAGCCAAAGAACACAAAGTTATTACGATTTGTGATAACACTGTGGCAACTGCATTTTTGCATAAGCCATTTGATTTTGGTGTGGATATTAGCGTGTATAGTATCAGCAAATATGTCAATGGACAAGGTAGCGCATTGGGTGGCGCTGTGATTGAACGCAATGGATTAAATGATCTTATCAAGGATAATCCACGCTACCCAGCATTTAATACACCTGATGAAAGTTATCATGGCTTGGTATATGCTTCATTGCCGTTGCCAATTTTTTGCATTCGCCTTATTACAGAATGGTTGCGAAATATTGGCGCAACACTCTCGCCACAAAATGCGTGGGTTATTTTGCAAGGATTAGAAACACTAGAGTTACGAATCCAAAAACACAGCCAAAATGCACAAAAAATTGCGGAGTTTCTCTCTCAACACCCTAAGATAAAAAATGTAGAATATCCGGGGTTGCGTGAGAATCCATATCATCATCTTTTGACAAAATATTATAGAGATTCTCTTTCTAGTGGGCTTTTGAGTTTTGAAGCACAGAGTTTTGAAGAAGCACAAAAAATTTGCAATACTTTGGAGCTTTTTGCTATTGCTGCAAATATTGGGGATTCTAAATCGCTTATTATTCATCCAGCTTCTACGACCCACTCTCAACTTAGCCATGAAGAATTGAGGGCAGCGGGTATCACGCCTGAAACAATTCGTTTAAGTGTTGGGCTAGAATCTGTGGAAGATTTGATAGCAGATTTGAAACGAGCCATAGAGGGATAATATTATTTTAAGGATAGGTATATGCCATTAGTGCTTTCAGAAGATATTCCAGCTTATAGTTTTCTCAAAAATAATGCGTTTATTATGGGCGTGGATCGTGCGACACATCAAGATATTCGTCCGCAAGAAGTGTTGCTTATCAATCTTATGCCCACAAAGATAGAGACAGAATGCCAGATTCTCTCTTTGCTTGCTAACTCACCATTGCAGGTAAATATCACGCTTTTAGCGACCTCTAGTTATGTGGGCAAAAACACACCTAAAAGCCATTTAGATAAATTTTATGTCAATTTTAGTGATATTTTGGGGAGACGCTTTGATGGAGCGATTGTTACGGGAGCGCCCATTGAGCAAATGCCATTTGAGGAAGTGAAGTATTGGCAAGAGTTAGTAGAGATTATGGATTATCTTAGAAGTCATTGCACAAGTACTTTGTATTTGTGTTGGGGAGCTATGGCGGGGTTATATCATTTTCACAATATAGCAAAAACCTCATTGGACAAAAAACTTTTTGGTGTTTTTGATCATCGCATAGTTCAGGCAGATTTGTTGCTTACGGGGCTTGATGATGTTGTAAGGATTCCGCATTCTCGATATAGTGGGATTAATGAAACACAAGTGCAACAAACCAAAGAGTTAAAAACTCTTTCGGCTGAAAAAGAGAGTGGCATAAGTGTTTTAAAAGATTCTCAAGATGTGTTTGTGCTTGGGC
>SAMEA3663047__coassemble_417_pt1 | contig 15596 bp, 13 predicted proteins | sample SAMEA3663047__metabat2_low_PE_016 | metagenome-assembled genome bin SAMEA3663047 (sample SAMEA3663047) | pig gut metagenome | biome: pig gut; feature: pig-associated habitat; material: faeces | place: France | collected 2012
GGATTTTAGAAACCCACAAAGATGATGTGTTAGAGACTTTTTTACAGGGTTTTAGGCTTATAGAATCTTGTGTGCGTGATGAGTGGGTAGCCCTAAAACTCCAAAAATGCACACATCACAAATCTTAAGGAGTATAAACAATGACAGAAAATCAAAATAATAACAACAAAAAAACGCCATTTAAGCAAAATCCGTTTTTGACTTTTGCTATCTTGGTGATTGGTGTAATGATTTTATTTAAGCTCTTTTCACCTACAGGAGATATTCTTAGCGATAGACTAAGTGGCAATGTGGTTAGCAAAGAGGTAAGCTACTATGAGCTTAAACAACTTATTCAAAATAAAGAGGTAGATTCTGTAAGTATTGGACAAACTATCATACGCGCGCTTTCTACAAGCTCATCACCAAAAGTCCTATACACCGCCAAAAGAGTATCAGATCCAAATCTCACGACTTTGCTTGATGAAAAGCAAATCGAATATAGCGGCTTTAGTGAATCTAACTTCTTCACAGATATGATTAATATGCTATTGCCTATTTTTATCATCATTGCTATTTGGCTCTTTATCGCAAGTAGAATGCAAAAATCTATGGGTGGTGGTATGTTTGGTATCGGAAGCTCAAAAAAACTTGTCAATGCTGAAAAGCCCAATGTAACCTTTGATGATATGGCAGGGAATGAAGAGGCAAAAGAGGAAGTCGTAGAAATTGTGGATTTTCTAAAATATCCGGAACGCTATGCGGCAGTGGGTGCAAAAATTCCTAAAGGCGTGCTGTTAGTAGGTCCTCCGGGAACTGGTAAGACTTTGCTTGCCAAAGCAGTCGCAGGGGAAGCCAATGTGCCGTTTTTTTCTATGAGTGGAAGTAGCTTTATAGAAATGTTTGTGGGACTTGGTGCTAGTAGGGTTAGAGATTTGTTTGAAATGGCAAAAAAAGAAGCGCCTAGCATTATTTTTATTGATGAAATTGATGCGATAGGAAAATCTCGTGCCGCAGGTAGTATGGTAGGTGGCAATGATGAGCGAGAACAAACACTAAACCAACTTTTGGCAGAAATGGATGGGTTTGGTAGCGAAAATGCCCCTGTGATTGTCTTGGCTGCAACAAACAGACCAGAGATTCTTGACCCTGCGCTTTTAAGACCAGGGCGTTTTGATAGACAAGTGCTTGTTGATGCACCAGATTTCAAAGGGCGTGTTGAGATTCTAAAAGTCCATATAAAAAGCGTCAAACTTGCGCGCGATGTGGATTTACAAGAAATTGCAAAATTTACCGCAGGGCTTGCAGGGGCGGATTTGGCAAATATTGTTAATGAGGCTGCACTGCTTGCAGGGCGTGAAAATAAAAAAGAAGTTTCTCAAAAACATTTCAAAGAAGCAATGGAGCGAACAATGATAGGTTTAGAGAAAAAATCTCGATCTATTTCGCCAAAAGAAAAGAAAATAGTTGCTTACCACGAAAGCGGGCATGCTCTTATGGGCGAACTCACAAAAGGTGCGCATAGAGTAAATAAAGTTTCTATCATACCACGTGGTATGGGTGCGCTTGGTTACACTCTTCATACGCCAGAAGAAAATCGCAATCTTGAGCAACGCTATGAAATGTTGGCACAAATTGATGTGTTGCTCGGTGGGCGCGCTGCTGAAGAAGTATTTTTACAAGAAATTTCTAATGGTGCATCTGATGATTTACGACGCGCTACAGGAATTTTAAAAAATATGATTGTGTATTATGGTATGACCGATGTAAGCGGACTTATGGTGCTAGAGGACTTTACACGCAGAAATAATTTCTTGGGCGGTGGTGCTAATAGCCGTGAATTTAGTGAAGAAACTGCACAAAAAATGGATAATTACATACGCACTATGCTTGAAGAACACTTTGAGCATGTCAAGAAAACGTTGCGTGAGTATGCACCAGCTATTGAAAGTATGGTTGCTGAATTATTAGAAAAAGAAGTTATTGATGGTAGCAGAGTGCGAGAAATCATAGAATCGTATGAAAAAGAGTATAATATGACTTCTCGCCTAGTCCCCATAGAAGAGGAACACTAAGAATATTAAGGCACTAAAGGAGGAAAGATGAACGCAAACATACAAATAATAGCCAAAGAAGGTTGGTTTGGCGCGATTGTGTGGGCAATTATTTTTTTAATCAGTGCATATCTTGATCTTGGGTTTATCACCTTTGTTATGTTACTTGGCTTGGCATTTTGGCTATATATGTTTCGCAATCCCGAAAGGATCGCGGATGTAGATTCTATGAGTTTTGTAGCACCAATAGATGGCGTTGTGAAAAATATCGATATTCTTGAAGATAGCGTGTGTGTGGAGATTCAAACTCGATGCTATGACATAGGCGTAATACGAGCCCCTATGGATATTCTTAGCGCAAATTTGCAATGCAAAAATGGACTTAATCTCTATTTTAGTAATAATGACAAAAAACTTATGCTTAACGCATCTTTTAGCCTATCTTGGCAAGAACGCAACGACACATATCGTATAGACTTTTTTCCTCAACTATTAGATACTTCACGCATATATGCTACCTCAAATCTTGCTGTGGGCGATCGCTGTGGTTACATGAAAATAGGCTTTACCAAAATGTATCTTCCAAAAACATTTAACATAAAAGTGAGTGTGGGAGATAAGGTCTATGCATATGAAAGTATCATAGGATACAATCAATGAAAATAAGTCCGCTTTTCATACTACCGAATCTATTTACCGCTGGTAGCATTTTTTTAGGCATTTTAAGCATTATTGCCTCTTCACACAATAATTTTGCACTTGCGTGTTGGTTTATTGTCATTTCAATGATTTTAGATGGACTTGATGGGCGCGTAGCACGACTTACTAATACCTCTAGCAAATTTGGGGTAGAGTTTGATTCTCTTGCTGATGTTGTGGCATTTGGTGTAGCGCCCGCTATGTTATTGTTTTTTTATGTAGGAGAATCGTATGGGCGACTTGGTGAAGTTGTCCCTGCACTTTTTGTGATTTTTGGTGCAATTCGCTTGGCACGATTTAACATCACTACTTCAGATGAGCCACATTTTTTCATAGGTTTACCCATTCCATCAGCTGCGATTTTTGTCGTGCTTTGGATTCTAGTAGATTTGGAATATTCTATTTTTTCTGCTTCGATGTTACCCCTCTTGCTGTGTGCATTTATTGTTGGAATCTTAATGGTAAGCAATATTCGTTACCCAAGCTTTAAAAAAATGCACTGGAATCTTAAGGCATTTATTGTTCTTGTGATCTTGCTTGGTGTTATTTTTGTTTATCCTTCAGAGGCGCTTTGCATACTCATTAGTCTTTATGTCGTGTATGGAGTTGTGCGTTGGCTTATACTTTTTGGTAAGATTCTTTGCAAAACAGACAAAAGTAAGTAGTGTGAGCTTATACATAATCTTATGCAAAGTTTCTATACTATACAATACGCCAAATTTTTTATGGAGCATTTATGCTAAGTTATAAAGATTCTGGAGTAGATATAGATGAGGGTAATGCCCTTGTAGATGGACTAAAGCCCTTAGTCCAAAGCACATTTGATGCAAATGTTATCGGTGGGATTGGTTCTTTTGCTGGTGCACATGCTATGCCTAGCGGATATAAGCAACCTGTGATTTTAGGCGCTACCGATGGCGTAGGGACAAAACTACGCCTTGCCATAGATTCAGATATTTTGGAGAATGTAGGTATTGATCTTGTCGCAATGTGTGTAAATGATCTTATTTGCAACTTTGCTACACCGATATTTTTTCTTGATTACTACGCTACAGGTAAGCTTGATAAAGCAAATGCATTGCGTGTCATACGAGGCATTGTAGAAGGTTGCAAACTTGCACAATGTGCGCTTATAGGTGGAGAGAGCGCTGAAATGCCTGGTATGTATTCCACAAAAGACTTTGATCTTGCTGGATTTGCCGTAGGGATTGCAGAACAAGAGGATTTGCAACGCCAAACAAAGCTAAAAGAGGGAGATGTGCTTATAGCTCTGCCTTCTAGTGGTTTGCATTCTAATGGCTATTCGCTAGTGCGAAAAGTCCTAGAGCGCGCTAACCTTACATTAGATTCACTCTTTGAAGGTCTGCCACTCGCACAAACGCTCCTTACACCTACTGCTATTTATGTCAAAACCTTTTTGGCACTAAAAAACCATATCAAAGCACTTGCACATATTACAGGCGGTGGGATTATAGAGAATCTCCCTCGTGCGATTCCTCATGGATTAGGTGCTTGTATCCAAAAAAGCGCTCTTAAAACACCGCCAATTTTTGATTTAATGCGTCAATATGTCGATGAAGCAGAATGTTTTAGGACTTTTAATATGGGTGTTGGAATGATTTTTATAGTAGATCCAAAGGATGTCGATCTTGTGGTAGGCAAAAGTGGGGGTTATGTGCTAGGATATATAGATTCTGGCAGCGGAGTGAAATTACAATAAATATGGAGCATATATGTCATTAAAATCTATTGTAAAACTCTATTCTATCCCCATTCTTATCGTGATATTGGGAATTTTTTTATATTTTGTGATATTTGCAGAACTTAATGAAAAAAAGTTGTCATATTTATACACACAATATAAACACAACAAATCACAATCCGCACAAAATGCAGTGGATGTGGATTCTCAAAATACACATACAACATCATCTACCACTCTCGCACAAACACATAATGCACAACCAGAAATCATCTTGACACAACCCATCAAAGAAACCCCAACCCCTCAAGCTACACAAACTATCGTGGCTGAAACCCCTCAAACAACTCAAGAGATTACACAAGACCAAACACCATCACAAGCAAATACAGATACACCAGATACGCTACCCCAAGCGCCACAACAAATACCTCAAATCTTTGATACCCCACAGATTCGGTATGTGCATGTGCGTAGTGCCAATATTCGCACACTGCCAAATATAAATAGTGAGATTCTATACAAGGCATATACAGGGCAACAACTACTCTTAGTGCAAAATATTCCAGAAAGTGAGTGGAGTGAAGTGGAGGTAGATTCTAAGATTCGTGGCTACATCGCTTCATACTTGCTTAGCACTAATCCCCCACAAGAAAACACACAAAATACAAATGTCATATCCAAAAATACTATACCTGAAGTTATCGTCAAGTCCGCTAATATTCGCGCACTGCCTAGCCCTAATGCACCAGTGATTACAACACTCAAACTTGGTCAAAATGTGCAAGTCCTCCAAGATGATGGCGAATGGAGCAAAATCCTTTTAGACAATGGACGAGAAGGCTATATTGCATCTCGCCTTTTGAGCAAATAATGCAACAATTTTGTGTTTTTGGTAACCCTATCGCGCACTCAAAATCCCCTCTTTTACACAATACTACTTTTATGTCCTTAGGATTTGAGGCGCGCTATGGGAGATATTTACTAAAAATCCCTGATGAGCTTGGTGCTACATTTAGTATGCTTAAACTCCAAGGGGCAAATATTACCGTGCCTTTTAAAGAAGTGGCATTTGCCCAAAGCCACGAGGTGCGAGGGATTGCCAAAGAAACTGGGGCTGTGAATACTTGGGTGCGTGAGGGAGAGAAAATCATTGGTTATAACACCGACGCGCAAGGCTTTTTTATGTGTGTGCAAGAATGGAATCTGCGTAATGCACTTATCCTTGGTGCAGGTGGTTCGGCAAAGGCTCTAGCCTTTATCTTGCGAGAAAATGGTATCACCACACACATCATCAATCGCTCCAAAACACGCTTAGAAGACTTTGCGCGCAATGGTTTTGTGTGTTTTACACCCCAAGATTTCCACTCTACTAAGCCCTATGATATCGTGATAAATACGACTCCAGCCGGGCTAAATAATGAACTCTTGCCACTGCAAGAGACGCTTTTGCGCGCCATTCTCTCTCAAGCACGCTATGGCTTTGATCTTATTTATGGCAGGCAGACACCATTTTTAAAACTCGCCAAAGATCTTGGTTTGCAAACCTCCGATGGCGCACAAATGCTTGTCAATCAAGCAGCACTTAGCAGTGAGTTTTTTAGCTTTGGGGCTATTAGCACCAAAGACGCACTTACATGTATGAATGCCCTTGGATTATAGAATCTAAGGCTTTTTGAAGATGAGAGCAAGTATAATACACTCTTTATAGAGAGGTGTCCGAGTGGTTGAAGGAGCACGCCTGGAACGCGTGTAAGGTGCAAGCCTTCGAGGGTTCGAATCCCTTCCTCTCTGCCATATTTATACATTTCTTAGATACAAATCAATCCGTGTAAATTCATATAGACAAATCCCAAGAAACCGATTATAATGTGTATTTTTATGGAGGGTATGAATGCCACTAGGGGAAACGGATACAAGAATCAAATTTATCGATACCAAACTCAAAGATTCTGGCTGGAGCGAGGATTTTATCAAGCGTGAATATTATTTTACCGATGGTAGAAAACTGCTTGGAGGCAAAAGGGGTGTTAGAAAATTTGCCGATTATTTGCTGTGCTTCCAAAACAACAATCTAGCTATTATCGAAGCAAAAAGGCTTGGCAAAGATTCACTAGATGGATTATCTCAAGCCATAGAATATGGCGAGATTCTTGGTGTGCGTTTTGTGTATGCTACAAATGGCATAGACATTTATGAATACGATAGACTAGATTCACAAGGTCGCTATTATATAGATGAGTTTCCAAGCCCACAGATTCTCTTTGATAGGATTTTTGGCAACCTTTTGGAATGGCAACACAAACTTCTAACCCAAAAAGAACTTCATATCCCACAAAAGCCATTGCGTTATTATCAAAAAATAGCACTAGATAGAGTGATACAAGCCCTTATCAATAACAAAAAGCGAATCTTGCTCACCCTCGCCACTGGCACAGGCAAGACAACTATCGCCTTTGCACTTTGCTATCGCCTCTTGCAATCCAAATGGAATCTTGATAATGCCAATAGAAAGCCAAAGATTCTCTTTCTTTGTGATCGCATTACCCTGCGAAATCAAGCTTTAAATGAGTTTAATCCCATAGAGGAGGATTGCAAAGAGATTAGTGCAGGAGAGATACGCAAAAATCAAGACAAAGTGCCTACAAGTGCTGATGTGTTTTTTGGTATCTATCAAAGCCTAAGCAGTGAGGAGAATATTCAAGAAGACGCCGAACAAGACAGACACAAAGAAGAAAGCAAGTTGTATTTGCAATACCCAAAAGATTTCTTTGATCTTATTATCATAGATGAATGCCATAGAGGCGGAGCCAATCAAGAGGGGAACTGGAGGGCTGTGCTAGATTATTTTGAAAGTGCAGTGCATTTGGGGCTTACTGCCACGCCAAAGCGAAGCGATAATGTAGATACTTACAAATATTTTGGTAACGCTGTGTATGAATACAGCCTAAAAACTGGGATAGAAGATGGCTTTCTCACGCCTTATAAAGTCAAGCGTATCATCACCACTCTAAGTGATGGCTATACATACAACCCCGATGACATTGTGCAAGGCGAACTACAAAGCGGACATTATGCGCCAATCAAATTTGAGCGTGAGATCACACTACCCAAATACAACGAATTTATCGCCAAAAAGATTCTAGAGCTTATCAATCCTATGGATAAAACGATTATCTTTTGTGTCAATCAAGCCCACGCAAGTGCTATAAAAATCGCCATTGATACACACAAAAAGATTAAAAGAGATGATTATTGTGTGAGAGTTACAAGCGATGAGGGGATTATAGGGCTAAACTATCTTAAAGAATTTCAAGACAATGATAAAAGCTATCCTGTGATTCTCACAAGCTCCAAAATGCTAACAACAGGTGTCGATGCTAAAAATGTCCGAAATATCGTGCTTTTAGCAAATATTGGATCAATGATTGAGTTTAAGCAAATCATAGGGCGAGGCACAAAAGTGTATGAGGGCAAAGACTTTTTTACAATACTTGATTTTTTTGGTGCGACCAAGCTTTTTTATGATCCAAAATGGGATGGAGAAAGCAATGCCATAGATGAAGAGAGTAACACAGATTCTGATACTAGTTTCCCTGTAAGCACCAAAAGCAACAAACAATCAAACAAAACAGATGAAACGCCAAGCCAAAAGGTGGTGATTCACCTAAAAAGCACCAAGCTAAAAGTGCTAGATATACAAACGCGTTATGTAGGAGGAGATGGCAAACCGCTAGGCACAAAGGAGTTTTTGGAATTTCTCATCGGCAAGCTTGGTGCATATTATGATGACGAAAAGAAACTAAAGGCGATGTGGAGTGAGCCAAAAAATAGACAAGCATTCTTAAAAAGTCTCCAAAATGAGGGGATTGATGATGAAGTGTTAGAGAATCTACAAGAGATTTTTGAGCAAAAGATTGCGATATTTATGATATTTTGGCGCACATTAGCTTTAGCAGCGAGATAGTATCACGCAGTGAGCGAGTGATAAGCGTGAGAAAAAGTGGCTTTTTGCAAAGATTCCATAAAGAAAGAGCTATAAGACTTATAGAGTTTTTGCTAGGATATTATGAAAAACACGGAATCAACGCCTTTGACAACATTAGCACTTTGCTAGAGCTTAGCTCACTTGGCTCTATGCAAGAAATCATTAATGACTTTGGCGGAATCTCTGCACTAAAAGAGAGCATAGAGGATTTACAGAGGGAAATATATGGGGTGTGAAAAATGGAAAATGAAATGATAAATACCTATGTAAAAAATTCTGCTAATAATTTTGTCATATTTTTAGATGAAACTCTATGTCATCAATATCATCATTTTTTACTATCTATTTCAAATCAATTTGAAAGCAAAAAGTGGAAAATGAAAAATTTTAAAAATTTTATTATTACTAATTTAAAAGAATGCGCTCTAACAGAACAAGAAAGGCAAAGTTTAGCAGGCAATGAAGGTGAAATTTTAGATAAAGCTATCTCAAAACTGAGAATAAATGAAAGAAGTGGAGAGATAGGAGAAATTTTCCTCCATGGTATCATGAGGGAATATTACAATGCTCTACCTATTGTTCCTAAAATTTTTTATAAACAAAATCGCAATGTGGAAGCATTAGGATTTGACAGCGCCCATTTAACTATAGAAAATCAAGAATGCCATTTGTGGCTAGGAGAATCAAAGTTGTATGATAACTTAGATGATGCTATAAGAAATGCTATAAAATCTCTAAAAGATCATCTAAGTGACGACGAAATTATGCGTAATGAAGCTAGAATAATTGCAAATTCACATGAATTAGATAATTTAGGAAAACATCATAACATTCAGACACGCACATTGGCAAATTTCAAGCAAATTGTTAATGGGAATATTAATCTTGATGAATTAAAAAGCATTTTACATGTGCCAATATCTATTATTTATAATTGTGACCATACAAAAAACATTGAGGAAATTACCGACGATTATAAAACAACAATAAAAAACTTTCATAAAGAAAAGGGGAATGAAATATCAGAGGAAATCAAAAAACTTTCAAATAAAATTACATATATCGATAGAATAAAATTTCACATAATTTTATTTCCTGTTCCTGATAAGAAGGAAATTATGAGCAAAATAAATAAAATCTTTGAGAGTTATAGAAATGCTGACTAGTGAAGAAATCTTTGATAAATGTGTAGAGATATATAAAATTCTAAATAACAACAAAGAAGCAGAAGCTAAAGAAGAGCTATTGTATTTGCTTGATGAAATTCAAGATAAAGATTTATATCCTCCTATATTAAATCATCTTATCAGACAATTTGGGTTATACCCCTATATGAATCAAAATACTTCAATTTTAGAAGATAGATTTTTGCTAGAATGTTTTAAAACAGACATTGGGGAAGATGAGCCAAAGGTTTTACATAGAGAACAATCAAGGGTTTTAAAAAGACTTCTAAGTAATGAAAACCTTATTCTTTCTGCTCCAACAAGTTTTGGCAAAAGCTTTATTATCGATGCTCTAATAGCTATGAAAAAACCAAATAATATATTAATCATTGTCCCTACAATTTCTTTATTGGATGAAGCTAGAAGAAGACTTATAAGGAAGTTTCATAACTATAAAATAATTACAACCACACAACAAATTAATCTTGAAAGCAATAATATCTTTGTCTTTTCTCCAGAAAGAGCAATTGAATATTTTTCATTTATGAGCAAAGAAAACGTAAGGCTTGATTTTTTTATCGTTGATGAGTTTTATAAAATATCAAAAGAATACGAAAATGAAAGATTTGCTCCACTGCAAAATGCTATTTTGAAATATATGAATATTTCTAATCAAAGATATTATATTTGTCCCAATATAGATAAGATAAAAAATGAAAATAGTATCCTTTCCAAAGGAATGGAATTTGAATGCCTTGATTTCAATACTGTTTTTATTCATATTAATAAATGTTATGAGGATAAGGATTTTAAAAAGGAAGAAAAAATTATAGAAATAGTAAAAAAAGATGAAAAAACTCTAGTTTATACCCAAAGTCAAAGCAATATAAAGAAAGTTTGCAAAATCTTGGTAGAAAATACCATTATAGAAAATTCAAATGCTTTATTGGAAAATTTTGCAAAATGGTTATCAAAATATTACGGAGAACACTACCTTAATGATACATTAAAAATTGGTGTGGGAATACATCATGGAAGGCTTCATAGGTGTCTATCGCAATTGCAAGTAAGATTATTTGAAGGAAAAGATTTACTAAAAACCATTGTTTCTACATCTTCTTTAATAGAAGGGGTTAATATTCCAGCAAAAAATCTTATTTTATGGGATAAAAGAAATGGAACAAAAAATATAAATCATTTTACTTATAAAAATATTATAGGTAGAAGCGGAAGAATGTTTAAATATTTTATAGGTGAAGTATATTTATTTGAATCTCCAAACGAAGATGATAATCAAGAAAAGATATTAGATGTAGAAATCAAATCAGAATCTTTATCTATTAATGATGAGATAAATAATGAAATTCCCGATAATATACAAATAGAAGTTAAAAATAATCAACTAGAAATAATAAAATTAATAGGAAGAGATAAATTCGATTTGCTTAAAAAAGAAACATTGTTAAAAAATGATTTAGAAGTTATTATAAAAATAATTCAAATATTGCAAAGTGAAGATTTTAATAGTGAAATTTTTACATATTTATTTAATGATGAACCTGACAAATGGTATATCTTATCTAAAATTGCATCTATAAGAGAATTTCATTGCAATAATATTAATAATGCTAGCAATATAAATAATGTTGAGTTGGTAAAAAAATTATCACAAAATTGGACTAAACCACTACCAAAACTTATTAAAGATATGGGAATTGATTTGGATGATTTTTTTAAATTTGAGAATCATGTAGCTTTTAAAATTGCATCACTATTTTCCGATATTAACACTTTACAAAAGATACTCTACCCTGAAAAAGCGATAGATATTTCAAGTTTTGTTACAAAACTTTCAAATGCCTTTTTGCCATCTGTGGTTTATACTCTTGAAGAATTTGGACTACCTAGAATCATTTCTAAAAAACTTCATAAATGTGAATTCATTGATTTTGGAAATAAAGATTTAACAATAGAACAAGTATTAGATAAATTTAAAGAATATACAGCTGATAATATAATCAACAAATTAAAAGAAAAAAATCTTTACGATGATTTTGAAGATTATATATTAAATTATTTTTATGAAGGTTTAGGGCAGTAAAATGACACATTTACCGCAGGGGTGGGAATGGAAAACCTTAGAAAATATTGCCGAGATTCAAATAGGTAAAACGCCCACTAGAAACAATCTTGATTTTTTTCAAGGTGAAAATATTTGGCTAAGCATTAGAGACCTCAAGGATAAGTTTATATCTTCCTCAAATGAAAAAATTTCAGATGAAGCGATTGTAAAGACAAATATGAAAAAAGTTCCAAAAGGGACTTTGTTGATGAGTTTTAAATTAACATTAGGTAAAACTGCTTTCGCCGATTGTGATTTATATACAAATGAAGCTATTGCGGCAATTTTTATCAAAGATAAGAATGTTGATAAATATTTTTTAGATTACGCTTTAAAATTTACAAACTTAGATAAATATGTGGATAATGCAGTTAAGGGCAAAACACTTAATAAGCAAAAGCTTAAGCAAATTGAGATTCCACTTCCGCCGCTCAAGGAGCAAGGGAGGATAGCGGGGATTTTGGATTTGGCGTTTGAAAAGATTGATACAAGCGTGGAGTTACTCAAGGCAAATCTTGCTAATCTCGATGAGTTAGCCAAAAGTGTGCTTGATAGAGCTTTAAATCCTTTGGGAGATTCTGCAGATTCTACAGAATCTACACAGAATCCTAGCACACACGATACACAATCTCCCTATCCCCTCCCGCAACATTGGGAATGGAAAAGTTTAGGGGAGATTGGAGACATTATTACAGGTAGCACCCCTAGCAAAAATAATCCAAAGTTTTATGGCAATGACTATCCATTATTTAAACCTAGTGATTTAGGGAGTGGTAATACTATTAAGGCGAGTGATAATCTTTCAAAATTAGGTTTTGAAAGTGCAAGAAAGCTTCCCAAAAATACACTTCTTGTTGTGTGTATTGGGGCTTCTATTGGAAAAATTGGCTTAAGTGGAATTATTGGAAGTTGTAATCAACAAATTAATGCCATTATTCCAAGCCCTAATGTCTTATCAAAGTATTTATTTTTTGTGTGTCATAGCAAACATTTTCAATCCATTCTTAAAAAAAATGCCTCACAAACTACTTTGCCTATCATCAATAAAACTGAATTTTCAAAACTTGAAATCCCTCTCCAAAAGACATAAAAGAGCAAGAGCAAATCGCTATGCACTTAGATTCTGTCTTTGATAAGATACAAAAGCTAAAAGAGCTTTATAACACACAGCTACAAGACTACGAGGAGCTTAAACAATCCCTGCTTACTCAAGCTTTTAGCGGAAAGTTATAAATGTTAAAAAATTTGCCAAACTTTAACACAACAGCAAGATATGTTAAAAATTTTGGATTTTTTTAACATATTATCAAAGGACAACAATGCAAAAAGCATAAAACGAAATCTTACTATGGATTTTTTAAGCTTTAGTTTGGAAAATCAAGAAGAGTTTTTAGAAGTAGTTTATAAAAACGATGATATATGGCTTAGTGTTGCTTTAATGGCTAGGTTATTTGAGTGTTCTAGTGATAATATTTATTTGCATATCAATAATATCTATAAAGAAAACGAACTTGATAAAAATTTAACTTCCGAGGAAATCTCGGTAGTTCAAAAAGAAGGAAAAAGGGAGGTTGCAAGAAAAATCACATTTTATAATCTTGATGTAATCATTAGCGTAGGATATAGGATAAATTCTTATAAAGCTACAAAATTTAGACAATGGGCTACAACAATTTTAAAGCAATTTAGCATTAAGGGATATGTGCTGGATAAAGAACGCTTGAAAAATGGTAGCGTAATAGATAAAAACTATTTTGATGAGCTTTTAGAAGAAATTAGAGAAATAAGAGCTAGTGAAAGACTCTTTTATCAAAAGATAACTGATATTTACACAACAGCAATCGACTATGATAAAAATGATGAATTAACTAAAGAATTTTTTGCTAGTGTGCAAAATAAACTTCATTTTGCCACACATGGACACACTGCAGCAGAGCTTATAAAACAAAGGGCAAATTTTCAAAAACCAAATATGGGACTTAATACTTGGAAAAATGCACCTGAAGGTAAAATTTTGCAAAGTGATGTAGTAATTGCTAAAAACTATCTTAGTCAAGATGAGCTTTTAGAATTAAATCGTATAGTAGGTATGTATCTTGACTATGCTGAAGATAGGGCAAAGAAAAATATAGCAATGACTATGCAAGATTGGAAAGATAAGCTTGATAGCTTTTTAGAATTTAATGAAAGAGAAATTCTAAAAGATAATGGTAAAATCAGTAAAAAATAGCAGATGATTTTGCCAAAGAAGAATTTCATAAATTTAGAGTTATTCGAGACAAAAATTATAAATCAGATTTTGATAAAGCTATTTTAAAAGCTTTAAAGGATAACAATGCAAAATACAATCAATAGAATCACAGACATACTAAGGCGTGATGATGGCATAAGTGGTGCGATGCATTATAGTGAGCAGATTAGCTGGATATTGTTTTTGAAGTTTTTAGATGATTATGAAAGAGAATTAAAAGATGAAGCGTTTTTGAATGATGTGCCTTATACGAGCATTTTAGATTCTAAGTATGCGTGGCAGAGCTGGGCAGCACCCAAAAAAGATGGCAAACTTGATGTGAAAAATGCGCTAAGTGGAAGTGATTTGCTAGAGTTTGTCAATAACAAGCTTTTCCCTTATCTCAAAAGTTTCAAAAACAATGAGGACTTTAAAAGTATCGCGTATAAAATCGGTGGAATCTTTGAATTTATCGACAACAGAATCGCCAATGGACACACGCTAAGAGAAGTGATAAACCTCATCGATAAGCTTAGCTTCAGCAAAGAAAGTGATGTGTTTGCACTAGGTGATGTGTATGAGAAACTACTCAAAGATATGGGAAGCGATGGCGGTAATAGTGGGGAGTTTTATACGCCAAGGGCGTTGGTTAAAGTAATGGTAGAAGTTATCAACCCTAAGCCAAAAGAGAGAATCTATGATCCTGCGTGTGGGAGTTGCGGATTTTTGGTGGAGAGTTTTTTACATATTTTGTATGAAGATAGGGCAAAAGGACAAAAAGCAAATCTAAGCGTAGAGGAGCTAGAGTTTTTGCAAAAAGACGCACTCTTTAGCAAAGAAAAAACGCCACTTAGCTATGCTATGGGGGTTATGAATATGATACTTCACGGGATAAAATCCCCAAATATCATCAAAACAAACACGCTAAGTAAGAGAATAACAGACATAATAGAAAGTGAAAGATACGAAGTAATCTTAGCAAATCCTCCTTTTGGTGGCAAAAAAAAAGAGTAGATTCAGGGCAATTTTATCGTGCCTTCCAACGCCACAGAGCTTTTATTTTTGCAACATATCCTAAAATCACTCAAAACCAATGGTAGATGTGCGATTATCGTGCCTGAAGGGGTGTTGTTTCAAAATTCAAATGCCTTTGTGAAAGTCAAGCAAGATTTGATAGAAAACTATAACCTAGAATGTGTGCTAAGCCTACCTAGTGGCGTGTTTCTCCCATATAGTGCAGTAAAAACCAATGTGCTATTTTTCTCCAAAGGATTAAGGGGTATTGTAGATGAGCAAGATAGCAATGTGTATTATTATGAGCTTATCCCGCCTTATAAACTCACCAAAAATAAGCCTTTGGAATATGCGCATTTTAAAGAATTTTTGGAGTGCTACAAACAACGAAAAATCACACCGCATTCTTATCTTGTGGGTTTGGAGGAGCTAAAAGCAAGGAATTATGATCTAAGTGCCAAAAATCCCAATACAAAAGAGGAAAAATCCTTGCGTGAAGTGGGTGCGATTTTAGAATCTTTGCACAATACTCAAAATCAAGTGATGACACTTTTGGGAGAGCTAGAAACACAAATACACACAAAATCTCACTAACGATACGCAAAGCCTAAGGATATATGCGTATAAAAGCTAAGCTACACT
>SAMEA3663047__coassemble_424_pt1 | contig 15542 bp, 11 predicted proteins | sample SAMEA3663047__metabat2_low_PE_016 | metagenome-assembled genome bin SAMEA3663047 (sample SAMEA3663047) | pig gut metagenome | biome: pig gut; feature: pig-associated habitat; material: faeces | place: France | collected 2012
GATAAAATCGTGCAAATAGCAAGTAATAAATTAAATACATGCATAGATTCTGCAGCAAGTCAAGAGATTGCCAAGCGTTCTCGTGGCACACCAAGGATTGCGTTACGATTATTGCGACGCGTGCGAGATTATGCGCAAGTGGCACAAGAAGCAAGTATTAGCGCCACATGCACGCATTACGCACTAGAACAATTAGGCGTAAATGACTTGGGATTTGATAGTTTGGATTTGCGCTATTTAGGACTTTTGGCGGAAAATCGAGGAAAGCCAATGGGTCTTAGCGCACTTTCTGCGGCACTTAGCGAAGATCAAGGGACAATCGAAGATGTGATTGAGCCCTATTTGTTGGCAAATGGCTATCTTGAACGCACAGCTCGGGGCAGGATTGCCACACATAAGACATATAAACTCTTGAAATTCCCTCAACCAAACACGCTTTTTTAATATTTCTTGTAAAGAAAATGTGTCATATAATCGAATTTAAAGCGTCTTTAGGGTAGAATTAGCCTCTTTAAGCTTTTTGATATTTTTAGATTCTAAGGTTTTGTGTAATGATAACATGGATGCAAAGACATAAAAAATGGCTTGTGATTACAATTTGGATTAGCGCAATTGCTTTCATTGGTGCTGGTGCAATTTCGTGGGGAGGTGGCGGATTTAGCTTTAGTGCTGATAAAGCCGCTCAGGTTGGAGATATAAAGATTAGCATGAATGAGTATTATACACAATACCAAGCACTCTATAACGAGCAGATGCAACGATCTCAAGGTGATTTTGATGAAGCACGCGCAAAGGCTATGGGATTGCCTATACAGGCATTGCAAAAACTTATCGCCCAAGCTCAATTACGAGCTTTTGGCAGGGATTTGGGTTTGCAGGTGAGTGATGAAGAGGTATTTGAGCTTTTGCGTCATACACAGGCGTTTATGGTAGATGGTGTCTTTAATGATGAGGTATATAAAAATGCCGTGCGTTCAATGGGATTGCGCACCGATAATTACGAAGAACAACTCAAAAATGACATATTAGCCCAAAAGGTATTTTATGGATTTTTGTCTATGGTAGATTCGACCTCCAAGACAGAGGAGTTAAGTTTGGTGCTTCCTATGGGAATACAAGATAGACTTGAAATACAAATCCTTGAGGCTCCAAAACTCACTATGAGTGATGCCGATATTAAAGCATATTGGGAGGAACACAGCGCACAATGGCGTAGTCCAGAAAAATTTCAGCTTGAATACATCAAAGTGTTGGCTAAAGATCAGATTGCAAGTGATGAAGAGATACAAAAGCGTTATGAGACTAGCAAGGGAATGTTTGCAGATGAAAATGGCAATATACCACCTTTTGAATCTATCCAAGAAGAGATCATAGATTTAGAGCGCAAAGATCAGGCTTGGAAAGGTGCAAGTAGAAGCTATGCGCCCTTCAAAGATGGAGAGCTAAAAGGAGAGATTGTAGAGATCGCGCTTGTTAATGAGGATTTTATACAAGCACAAGGCGTTATCTTGAATACTCAAGCGATAAAAACGCTCAAAGATTCTCCACAAGGACAAACTCTAAAGCCTATTGAGCAAGATGATGGCTATGTGATTATAAAGATTCTTAGCAAAACTCCAGCACAACCAAAGACATATGAAGAAGCAAGAGATGAAGCCAAAGCCGAACTTTTGGTGCATAAACAAGCAGAGTTTTTACAAGAGAGTGCCAAAAAGCAGCTTGAAACCTTTAAGGGTGTGGATATAGGGTTTTGGTCTTTAGATTCTCTTTCTCAAGATAAAATTGAGCGTATTGCTAAGCTTGGACTTAACGCAATGGAATTTATGGAAGTATTAGGGCAGATTTTCCGCTCTGAATCTAAGAGTGGATTTATTCCATTAGGACAAAAGATGCTTTTGTATAAAATCACTGATCAAAAACTTGAAAAACCAAATGCCACAGAATTACATTCAATGAGTGCATACTTTAAGCAGCAAGTGTATATGATACTTTTTGGTGAGTATCTTAATAAACATTATCCACCAAAAATTTTTATGGATCTTGATTAATGAGGAGCATATATGCAAGAAGATCTTAATCCTAATAACATAACATTAGCTATCGACATTGGCTCAAGCAAGATTCATGTGCTTATCGCAGAAACTATCGGTGATGCTCCTCGTGTGATAGGTTGGAGCACATGTGAATCTCAAGGAGTGCAAAAAGGCATTGTTACAAATATCGAGCAAGTGAGCCTAAATTTACGACAAGCCATAAGAGATGCGACAAATATGGCAGGAATCAAAGCCAAAAAAGCGATTGTCTCTATTTCTGGAGCCCATGTAGAATATACTTCCTCAAGTGCTGTGGCAAATATTCCAGAACGTGCCGAGATTCAGATTCGTGATATTGAACGCCTTATGCAAGCTTGTGTATATAATGCATCTTTGAAAAAAGAATATGTGCCTATCCATGTGTTGCCTTATAAGTTTTCAGTTAGGGATTATAAAGTGCCTATTGAAGACCCACTTTTTATGAATGCCGATAACCTTGAATGTCATGCATATATTGTGATGGCAAAAAAATCTATTGTAGAAAATCTTAAAAAGATTCTCACAAAGTGTGAAGTTGAGGTAGAAGATATTGTGCTTAGCTCTTATGCGTCTTCTATAGCTGTGCTTACACCAGAGGAACGCAGACAAGGAGCGGTATGTATTGATATTGGAGCACAAACTTGTGATCTTATGGTTTATAGTGGTGCGTCAATGTGCTATGGAAGCTATTTCCCTGTAGGTTCTGCACATATCACTTCAGATATTGCTAGAGTGCTTGGTATTTCACGCGAGGTAGCAGAAAAGCTCAAGGTTGAATATGTAGATATGATTGTGCAAGAGGGTGATGCGCAAAGAGGGCTTAATATTTCTTCCAAAGATGCCGAGAACAAAACTATTCCTGTTACGACATTGCACAAGATCACAGAAGCTAGAGTGCGTGAAACACTTGATGTATTGGCAGGTATTATTGAAAATAGTGGTATGCGAGATCAAATTGGTGGTGGTGTGGTGCTTACTGGTGGTATGACAAAACTCAAAAACCTTGAGCAATATTTGCACCAAGCATGTGTTATGCACCCACTACCAGTAAGAATAGCTACGCCAACTGGAGTAAGTGGGGGATTTGAGATTCTAAAAGATCCCGAAATGGCGACAGCAGTTGGACTTGTGTTGTATGCATCAGGGTATTTTACAAATTACGAATTGACAATGCAAAATACAATAAAAATGCGTAAAAGTCATGGTATGCAACCTACTATGCAAGGCCTATCAAGTGGATTTCAAGATGGGAATGTGCAAGACTTACAGATTAAAAAACAAGTTTTGCCTATGCAACCTAAACAAAAAACACAAAATACCGATGTAGAGGGAAGTGATGTCAAAGTTGGGGGTGATAATCTCTTGCAGCGCGCTTGGAGATGGTTAAGCCAGTTATTTTAATATGAGGATATGGTTATGGAGAGTAATATTTTAGATATACAAGAGCTTGGGAGTGATGTGATAACAAATGGACAGATAGGAAGTATCGCTGTCATTGGTGTAGGTGGTGGAGGCTGTAACACTATCAACTATCTCATTTCTCATGGTATACAGCAAGAGGTAACACTCATAGCCGCCAATACAGATGCCCAACATCTTAAACATAATAAGGCACGCATTAAACTTCAATTAGGTAAAAAAACTACCAATGGTTTGGGAGCTGGGACAAACCCCGAACAAGGCAAAAAAGCAGCTGTAGAAAGCGAAGAGGAGATACGCGAATTACTCAAAAACTATGATATTATCTTTATCGCTACTGGTTTGGGTGGCGGAACAGGAACGGGCGCTGCGCCTGTGATTGCTAAGGTTATGCGCGAAACTGGGGCTTTGGTTATATCCATAGCTACTACACCTTTTAGATATGAGGGCAAAAGGCGTGCAAAAGTGGCAGAAGCAGGTAAAAAAGAGCTTAAGGCAGAGAGTGATTGTATTATCATTATCCCCAATGATAGAATATCTTCAAAAGGCGGCATAGGTAATAGAGACGCTATGGCAAAAGTTGATAGTGTGCTTGCTAATGCGGTTAAAGGATTGGCAAATATTATTCTTGGCGGTGATGGCGAGAGTAATATCAACATAGATTTTTCTGATGTATCAGCCGTGATGAAAAGTAGAGGACTTGCGGTAATGGGTATGGGTGAAGCCCAAGGAGCTAATGCAGCCAATCAAGCTCTAAGTAACGCGCTTTCTTCAGAGATGATGGGGAATGTCAATGTAACGAATGCGCAAGGGATTCTCGTATGCTTGGAGATTCACCCTGATTATCCTCGAGAAGAAATGGAAGAAGTGCTTGATAGAATTGGCGAGTATGAAACCGATGAAACAATCTATAAGTGCGGAATCTATACTAATGAAAGTTTTTCAGATGATTTTGTGCGTATCACATTTATTGCTACAGGCTTTGCCGATGAGGTAGTAGAAGCATCTGTGGCACAAGAGAGTGTAGAGAATCTCAAAATGACTTCTGCTAGTGCTTCGCCTACTCATCAATCTAGGGAAATTCGTAGGGTTTCAGGAGATGGTATTACAGAAGTTCATTATGATATTCCGACTTTTATGCGTCAGGGGCAAGACTAAATGGCTTTTCGCGGTATAGATTCAGCATATTTGTTGTTGCTTGGGGTGTGCGTGGGGGCAATGGTTGCATGTGGCATGATGAGTGCGCCCATAATCTTTCGAGCCGGTGAGATTTTGTCTATGCCCATTAGTGTGGAGCAAAGCGGTATTTTGATGGGGCTTATTTTTCAAAAGCTGTCAATATTGCTTTATATTGTTGGCATAATCATCTTTGTCTTTGAGCTTTTTGCAGCGCGTCTTTTCCGAACTTCTGGGGTTTGGTTATGTTGAGTGCCGGTGTGAGTATTATGATGATTTTACTTTTTAACCTCTATTATATGCCTTATATTTTGAATGTCACAGATACTCAAGCATCAGAGTTTGAATCTATGCATGCTCAAAGTGTGATAGTTTTTAAAATCTTGGTTGTTAGTCTCGCAACACTCTTTGTTGCAAAATCTTTCAAACTTTTTAAATCGTAATTGTATGTGTTCCCAAGCTTAGAGTAAGAATCTCTAAGCTATGTGATTTAGGATAGTTTGTGCAAGTGTTTGTGCATCTAATCCCAAAGAATGTTCGACTATTTCGCCTTTACCATGAGGGACAAACATATCGCGCACTTCAAAACTTGTAATTTTACTCACATGTTCTTTTGCTGGGGTTTGTATAAGGGATTCTATAATGGCACTTGCTACACCACCTAGATAATATGTATCACTAAATACAAATGCATGTTTGTGTGTGCTAAGAAGCTGTGCAAGAAGCTGCGTATCAAGTGGCTTTACAAATCGTAAATCAAGGAGCGTTGGCATAAGCCCATTGTCTTCTAAGATTTTAGCGCATTTCCACGCTCTGCCAACGCCATTGCCATATCCAATAAGTAAGATCTCTTTGCCACTTTGTAGAACCTCCGCTTTTCCTAAGCTAAATTCATTTTGTGCAAATGTGTTATCAGGAAGCATAAATGTATTGCGTGGGTAGCGAAATGCACTTGGAGCATGATCACAAGCAATGGCAAATTCTATGGCTTTGCAAAGGCTTGTATTATCGCGTGGTGCAAAAAGTATCATATTTGGAATAGCACGCAAATATGCTATATCTAATAGTCCTTGATGTGTTTCGCCATCTTCACCTACTATGCCAGCTCTATCAATCGCAAAACGCACAGGCATACTCATAATGCTCACATCATGAATGATTTGATCAAACGCGCGTTGCAAAAAAGTAGAATAGATTGCAACAAATGGGATAAAGCCCTCTTTTGCCATAGCTGCCATAGAAGTAACTGCGTGTTGTTCGGCTATAGCCACATCCCAAAAACGATTTGGGTCATAGCCAATAAGCGCATCTAATCCAGTGCCAGAGGGCATAGCTGCCGTGACTCCTACAATTTTTGGATTGTCTTTGGCAGCATGCAAAAGTGTAGCGCTAAAGGTTTGTGTAGGTGTTGGGGTAGTGCTAGGAGCTTTGGTGCTTTTACCTGTCTGTATGTCAAAAGGGCTTACACCATGCCATTTTTCAAAATGCCCTTCAGCAATCTCATAACCTTTACCTTTGGTGGTTTGTGCATGGATAATCACAGGCGTTTTTAACTCTTTGGCTTTTTGCAGAGTGGAGATAATAAGCCCTAGATTGTGCCCATCGATTGGTCCTATGTAGTCTAGCCCTAATTCTTCAAAGAGTAAGCCAGGCGTGATAAGTTTAAATGATTCTTCTAGTCTTTTGGCGAGATAGGAGGTAGATTCGGGCATTACCGAGAGTGCTTTTTTGATTTTGGTTCGTATGGAGCGATAGGTAGGGGACGCAAAGGCTTGTGAAAGATAGTTGCTAATCGCTCCTATGGGTTTTGCGATACTCATTTCATTGTCATTAAGGATAATAATCACAGGATATTTTCGTGCGCCAAGTTCATTTAGCGCTTCGTATGCGAGACCTGCGCTAAGTGCGCCATCACCAATAAGTGCAATTGGGATACGAGAGGTATTTTGGAGGGCAAAGCTTTTGGCAGCCCCTACAGCAAGGGATATAGATGTTGAGCTATGCCCAGCTATGAAATAATCATCGCTAGATTCTGTGGGATTGCAAAATCCGCTAATTCCTCCAAATGTGCGCAAACTCTCAAACTTATCCCATCGTCCTGTGATAAGCTTGTGTGCATAGGCTTGGTGACTTACATCAAAAATAAAAGGATTGCTTTTGCACTCAAAGGTATGATGCATTGCCACGATAAGTTCGACTGCGCCCAAAGTTGAGCTTAAATGCCCACCATTTTTGCTCACCGTGTGCAAGATTTTGGATCGGATTGCTTGTGTTAAGATTTCTAATTCATCAAGATTCATTGTGTGGATAGATTTTTGTTCTAACAAAGTTTTGGCTGTTTGCTCAACTTCCTTAGAGGGTATAGCGATTGTATTCATAGCTCTCTCATATTTTCTAGGATAGATTGTTTCATATTTTTATAGCGTGTCATAATGCTTCCATCAAGATTGCCTTGATTACTAATGATGATGACACCACCGGGTTTTAGTGCGTCATCAGAGAGAATAGTAATTTTTTGCATACCTTCTGGTTGTGTGCTTTCTAGCTGTTCTTTAAGATATAGATAATCTTGTGGATTGACCTTGAGTGTAATATCCGTAGCATCGATAATAGAGTGTAAAAGTTCTTTGGCAAGGGCAAGTGCGACTTTTTGGCTATTTTCTTCTATTTCTTTGACAATGACTTCTTTGGCGATATCCACAGCTATAGCGCTTAGTTCTTTTTCGAGGTTTTGGAGATGAGTTTGAGAATCTTTAAGCGCATTTTCTAGGGTGATGATAGAATCTACCAAGATTTTTTTTTGTGCATTAAGCTCATCTTGTATTTCTGTTTTGATTTCTTCTTTTGCTTGATTATAGCCTTCTTTGTATGCCTCATCTTTGGCGTTATTGAGTTGTTCTTGTGCTTGGTTTTGGGTTTTTTCAAACTGCAATTGTAATTTGGCTAACGAATCAGATAACTCATCGCTTTTTTGCAAAAGTCTATCCACAAGTTCTTTTTCTAAGCTTGGCATTTTTGGTGGTTGCTCTATGGGCGCAGTCTCTTGCACGACTGGTGCTGGTGCCATTTCTTGTGGTGTCGCATCATCATGTTGTGTGATGGACTTAAACTCATACTTACTAATCTTATGGTTATGCGCACTTTGTGTGCCAATGATATTTTCTTGATTAAACAACGACATCATCCTGTTCGCCTAATTGAATTAGACCTTGTTCGGAGAGTGTTTGCACGACTTCGACAATTTTTCGTTGAGCATTTTCTACATCGCGCACTTTAACTGCCCCAAGGAATTGCATTTCCTCGATAAATTGTTCGCTTGCCCTTTGACTCATATTTGCCATAAATTTTTGTTTGAGTTCATCATTGGCTGATTTGAGCGCAAGAGTAAGATCTTTTTTGTCGGCAATTTTTAGAATTTCTCTAATAGCGTTATTGTCGAGCTTATTGATATCCTCAAATGTAAACATCATCTCTTTAATTTCTGTGGCAAGTTGTTCATCAATTTGTTCGATGTGTGCAATAGTTGCTTTGGCTGCTTTTTGTCCTAACCTGTTAAACATTTCTGCCACAGAACGCGTTCCACCCACTTCTACTTTGTAGCTTGTGAGAGATTCTAGTTTGTTTTCAAGCACCGCGGATACCCTTTTGACAACATTTGGTGAAATATCTCCAAGGTTTGCCATTCTAATAGCCACTTCAGCGCGTAAATCATCAGAAAAATACCCCAAAGTCTCTGCCGCAGAGCTTGGATCCATATGTGCAAGAATGAGGGCGATTGTTTGTGGGTGTTCATTGATGATAAAATCTGCAAGTTGTTGTGGACGCACTTTGGCAAGGTATGCAAAGTTTTTGGCAGATTGCATTGTTTTGGCAAGTTTGTCTAAAATTGCCTTGGCAGCCTCTGGTCCTAGCGCCTTGATAAGTAAATCTCTTGCATAATCCAAACCACCAGTATTGATGTATTGGTTAGATTGGAAAATGACATAAAACTCTTCTAAAATCGCTGCCCCTATGCTTTTGTCGGTGTTACCAAGCTGTGCGATTTGTTTGGAAATTTCTGTAATAGAATCTATATCGAGGTGGCGAAATATATCGCTTGTGATTTCATCACCCAATTGTATGAGTAAAATTGCAATTTTTTCTGACATAGAGAGTTCATCATATTGTGCTCTTTGTCGCGGTGTGAGATTAATTGCCATATTATATCCTTACTCTATGAAGCATTATTGATTTCTAGTTCATCTTTGATGAGTGTTTGAAAAAGTGAGGCGACTTCCTCAGGTTTTTCAGCAATGATACTACGCATACGCTCTAAAATAACTTCATATTTTACTTCATCTTCGTTAAATCCGCCACCAAGACCTAATTGATCTTCTACGCGTTTGCGTAGCTCACTAAAGCGATTGAGATCTTCTTCATCATCATCTTCAAGTCGCAAGAGAGATTCTACCTCATCATCTTCTTCTTCTTGCACTTCAAGCATACGCTCGGCAAATGGTGTAACGATCTTTTTGTAAAAGATAAAGAGCACAATAGCCACAATAAAGTATTTGATAAGAGGCAAGAATGGACCTAAGTATTTTTCGACATTTTCCGAGAAGCTTTCCCAAGAATCTTTAGGTCGATAATTGGCAGTAGCGGCATTTAGTTCAAAGTTTGAAACCTTAACAAAATCTCCTCTCTCCTCATTAAAAGATATAACACCTTTGACAATATCTTCTATTTCTTTTAAATCACGCCCACTTCGTGGGACATATTCTAAACGCCTGTTTCCATCTTCATCGGTTACTTCACGATATGTCCCATCGATGACTACACCTGTGCTTATGCGTTTAAGTGTCCCAATAGGTCCTTTGATTTCGCTCACTGTTCGATCTACCACATAGTTTGTGGCTTCATCGGTTTTGTGTTTTTCATTCAAGACATTATTGTCATCAAGTCCTTGGACAGGTCCTATATTGCTTACTACACCGGGGACACCACCTATTGGAGCTTCACGAATACCTTTTTCGTGCTCTTCGATATTTCGTTGTGCGGCAACAACATTGTTACCAAAAAGTTCTTGTGTTTGTTTGACTTGACTAAAATCAAATTCCATACTTACTTGTGCACGGACTCTGCTTTCATCGCCCACAATAGCCTTAAGGGCTTCGATAATTTTGTGTTCATAATTTTTTTCAATATTCATTTGATATTTGCGTTGTTGTTCGGCAAGTTTTATCATACCCGATGGTTCGCTAAATTCATTGAGTTCACCGAGTAAATCCCCATCTTGATTGATGATTTTTACTCTATCTGGTGTGAGGTTAGTTACCGCGGCAGCCACAAGATTTTTGATACCAATGATTTGTGCTTGGGTAAGATCCATACCCTGTCTTAGCTGAATCTTAACCGATGCGGTGGGTGGAATGTTTTGTTTGCTAAATACGGACTTTTCTGCTGGAGCAATAAGGACACTCGCACTCTCAATAGCCGTAATGCTTTCGATAGTTTTTGTGAGTTCGCCCTCTACAACAAGTTGGTATTTTGTTTGTTCTCTAAAGTCTGTATCACCAAGATTCTGATTTTCGATAAAGTCGCTAAACCCTATTTTTTTCCCTTGTTTTGGGATTCCTAAAGAAGCGAGGTTAATGCGTTGCTCATAGACTTTGTCGCTAGGGATAAGGATTGTATTATCTGTGGGGATTTTATATGGAATCTTGTTTTGTTGGAGGTTTTGTAAAATAAGCGCACTATCTGCAGGATCCACACCATTAAATAGCACAGAATAGCCCTCATATTCATTTTTTGGATCTACCCTAAAAAGCACAAGATAGGTCACAAATGATATGAGAATGACAATCGTAGCAAGAATAATAATGCGTTGCTTTTTGTTAATGCGCCCAAGTATTTTTGAAACTTGTTCTAAAATTAACTGCAGATTCAAACGATTCTCCTAATTTTTGTCACTGCTCTAAATATTGTTGTATACATGCAAGCACACGCGTATTTTGCTCTTTTGTGCCAATCGTGATTCTAAAAGCATTAAGTCCATAACTAGCTAGATCGCGCACGATAATCCCACGCTCCAAAAGCCATTGGCAACATTTGCTGCTTTGAATCTTGTCGCTGTGATAGGTAATAAAATTCGTATATGACGGAATATATTCAATGGCATGATCTTTTGCAAATTTTTCATAACGCGCCATTTCCTCGAAATTTTTCTGTATACAAGAGTGGATAAACTCTTGATCCTTAAGGGCTTGGATTGCTGCTTGCAAACTTAGCGTTGTGATATTAAATGGTGGTCGCACTTTGTGCAATGCGGTAATAATGTCTTTTTGTGCTATGCCATATCCTACACGCATACCACCCAATCCATAGGCTTTGGAAAAAGTCCCTAGATAAATGACATTTGGGTATGTGGTAATAAAATGCGATGGATTAATGCTTCTAGCGCTATCTTTGTAGGTGGCATATTCTTGATACGCTCCGTCGATGACTACAAGTGTATCAGGGCTAATTTGCGCGAGAAAATCCTCTATTTGCTTAGATTCTAGACATTCTCCTAGCGGATTGTTGGGCACACACAAAAAGATAATATCTGGCTTATGTGTTTGATAGGATTCTAAAAATTGTGCAAGATTGTGAGCATTATCGGGTGTTTTGATGACTTCTGCGCCATAAAGCTTGGCATAGATTCCATACATTGCAAAAGTTACTCCCGCATGTAAGATTTTTAATCCCTCTTTGTGCAGTGCGTGGATACAAAATTCAATAATTTGATCGCTCCCAGATCCGATAACGATATTTTGAGAATCTACGCCATAATGTGCAGCCAAGCCATCTTTTAGCTCATAATACGAATCATCAGGGTAGAGACTCATAGCCTCAAGTTGTATGGATTGTAGGACTTTTGGGGAAGTGCCATATGGATTTTCATTGCTTGCAAGCTTGATAATATCTTCACGCTTTATGCCATATTCACGCACCACTAATTCTATAGGTTTTCCAGCTTCATAAGAGGTGATATGTTGCAATACGCGATTAAAGTGCATGATGCATCCTTAGTAACTATAAATCTAGAATTTGAGTTGTTTTAAATTAAAGGTGGTTTCAAAAATTCTACGCTAAAACTTTGGAAATTGTATCGCATTTCTGCTAAAGTTTTTGTAAAATTTTTAGCAAAATTCTTTGGTGCAATATTAAGGAGTGGAGTTATGAGTTCAAATGGACGAGAGAAAATATTTAGAGAATACGATATACGCGGTATTTTTGACAAAGATTTGACACAAGATGTGGTCTTTAACATCGGTAGGCTTTTGGGAGAGAGGCTTAAAAGGCTTGGAGAAAGCAGTGTGAGCATTGGTATTGATGCGCGCACACATTCACCTATTCTTTTTGAGTGGCTAAAAAGTGGTTTTGAAAATGCCCATATTGCAGTATATGATTTGGGGCTTATTCCTACTCCTGTGGCATATTTTGCTACATATAACGCCATAAATGGTGTGCAGTGTAGAAATTCTGTGATGATTACAGGTTCGCATAATCCCCCACAATACAATGGCTTTAAAATAACCTTGCAAAATGCACCATTTTATGGTGAGGCGATTAAAGAGCTTGGGCAAGAACTTATAGCGCAGCTTGATACGCACCCATATATACCTTCTACCAAATCTTGCAAAAAACTTCCAGTGCTAGATTCTTATATCACATTTTTGAGTGAGCAATTTGCTCATCTAGTGCATTTTCCTTATAAGGTTGCTATTGATTGCGGTAATGGCGTGGCAGGTGTGGCGATTAAGCAAGTGTTAGAGAATTTGCATATTGATTATGAGGCGTTGTATTTTGAGCCAGATGGCACTTTCCCTAATCATCACCCAGATCCAAGCGAGGAAGAGAATTTGCATGATCTTAAAGCCATTATGGCACAAAAACAAATCCCTATTGGTATTGCCTTTGATGGCGATGCGGATAGGTTGGCGCTTTTAAGCACGAACTATAGCTATAAGGGCGATGAATTAGCCATACTCTTTGCGCGTGAAATGGCAAGTCGCGGTATCAAACCTATCGTCATAGGCGAGGTAAAATGCTCAAGCATAATGTATGATGAAATCAACAAAATAGGTAAGGCAGTGATGTATAAAACTGGACACTCTAACCTCAAAGTAAAGCTCAAAGAACTCAATGCCGATCTTGCTGCTGAAATGAGCGGACATATCTTTTTTAAAGAGCGTTATTTTGGGTATGATGATGCGATTTATTCGGCATTTAGGGCATTAGAATTATTTATACAATCCACACCACAAGAGATAGAATCTCAAATTGCGGCTTTACCAAAGATGTTTTCAACTCCAGAAGAAAAGATTCCCACCACAGAAGAGCAAAAATTTTCTCTTATCGCCAAGCTAACAACACGCCTTTCTCACCCACCAGCAGATTTTCCAAAGATTTTAGATATTATTGATATTGATGGTTTGCGCGTGGTATTTGAACATGGTTGGGGACTTTTGCGAGCAAGCAATACAACACCAGTGCTTGTAAGCCGTTTTGAGGCAGATTCACAAGAATATGCGATGTTGTATAAACAAAAAATGCTTGAGCTTCTTGCGCAATGCCAACAATAATCTTTGGAGTGAGTGATGAGCGCATTTTTTGAACGATTTTTTGGGGATTTTTTGCAATCTAGGGAATATCAAGAGATTACACTTAGCAATCCCCTTGATATGCATTTGCATTTACGACAGGGTGCAATGCTTGAATCTGTGCTACCTTTTAGCGCTAGGGATTTTGCCCTTGGTGTGGTAATGCCAAACTTAAACCCTCCTATTATGACTACTGCTTTGGCGTTGCAATATCGCGATGAGATTGTGCGACTAAGTAAGGGCTTAGATTTTGTGCCTTTTATGACATTGTATTTGCATGAGAATCTAGACAAAGGGGAATTGACACACGCCTACGCACAAGGCATAAGAATCCTCAAGCTTTATCCAAGGGGAGCGACTACGGGCAGTGAAAATGGCGTGCGTGAGGTTGTCAGTGAGCGGATACTTGAGATTTTGCATGTTGCGCAAGATTTGGGCTTTATGTTATCTATTCATGGTGAAAGCAATGGATATTGTATGGATCGTGAATTTGAGTTTTTGGAAGTGTATGAATTCCTTGCTCGCACATTTCCGCGTTTGAAAATCATCATCGAGCATGTGAGCGATAGGCGATCGCTAGAGAGTTTGGAGCGATATGAGAATCTATATGCCACAATAACCTTGCACCATATACTATTAAGCCTTGATGATGTGTTAGGGAATCTTATGCACCCAGATTTGTTTTGCAAACCCATGATAAAAACACCAAAAGATAGAGATTCGCTACTTGCATGTGCTTTAAGTGCTCACCCAAAAGTGAGCTTTGGTTCAGATTCTGCGCCACATTTACAAAGCAAGAAATATTCTGCATCGGCTCCGGGCGGGATTTTTTCCGCACCGATTGCGCTTAGTATGTTGGCAAGTGTGTTTGCGTATCATAATAAATTAGAGAATCTTCAGGCATTTGTGAGTGATAATGCATATAAAAATTATGAGCTAGATTCTGTCTTGGGCGATACGCACAAGGTCATCAAGTTTTGTGCGCAATCTTGGGAGATACCACAAAGCATAGCGTGTGAAAATAGTGCCATTTCTGTGCTTTTTGGCGGAAAACAATGTGTTTTTGGACGCATTAGCAAATAACTATCAAGGAAAAATGTGAAAAAATCGCTATATTATGCTCATTTTCCATACGTATATATGGTGCTTTGTATTATCGTGTATATCGTGTGTTTGCCACTTTTGGTAGCTAGTGTGTTGCGCAAAAAACACAAAGATTCATTACCCCAGCGGTTTTTTGGCGTGCATTTTAAGTTGCCTTTTAAACCCCAATATTGGTTTCATGCATGCTCTTTTGGAGAAGTGAAATCGCTAGAGCCTATCGTCACGGCTTTATTGGAAGATTCTAAGCAACCGCTTGTATTGATTACTACCATTACACACACGGGCTATGCGGAAGCAAACAAGCTTTTTAAGTCTAAATTTCCCACACAAGTGTGTGTGAAATTTTTACCATTTGAGATTTTTTTGCCACTTTGGCGCGGGAAGCTTAAACAGCTAAAAAGCCTTGTTGTTATGGAAGCAGAATTATGGAAAATGCTTTTTTTTATCGCAAAATCTAGGCGTGCTAAGACTTTTTTGCTAAATGCCAGAATCTCGGATAAATCGCACAAAAATTATGAACGCCTCAAGGGATTTTATAAGGGTATTTTTGAAAATATTGATGTGGTGCTTGCCCAAAGTCACAAAGATAAAAAACGTTTGCAAGCTATCGGCGCGCGTAATGTCAGCGTGTTTGGGAATCTAAAAATGCTTAATCTCCCAAAAGTAAGCAAGGTTTATCACAAAATCGCACCGCTTATCATACTTGGGGCTAGCACACATAAGGGCGAAGAAGAGATTATTATACGAAGTTTTTTGGACTTTAAGAGGCAGTATCCAGACGCGCAATGTATTCTTGCCCCAAGGCACCCAGAGAGATTCCAATCTGTGTGTGAAATGCTAGATAAAATAGGACTTGCCTATGAGAGGTTAAGTGCGCTTGGCAGTGAGCTTAGGGGAGATATCATTGTGGTGGATATGCTAGGGGAGCTTGTGAATCTCTATGCTGTGAGTGATATTGTCGTGCTTGGTGGGTCATTTGTACCAAAGGTGGGCGGACATAATCCGCTAGAACCAGCGTTTTTTCAGACAAGGCTTATTAGCGGTGTGCATATCTTTAACCAACAAGCTCTTTTTGCGTGTGTGCAAAATGTCAAGCTTATAGAATCTACACAACTTACCCAAACGCTTTTGGGGCATGAAAACTTGG
>SAMEA3663047__coassemble_436_pt1 | contig 15347 bp, 18 predicted proteins | sample SAMEA3663047__metabat2_low_PE_016 | metagenome-assembled genome bin SAMEA3663047 (sample SAMEA3663047) | pig gut metagenome | biome: pig gut; feature: pig-associated habitat; material: faeces | place: France | collected 2012
ACTATAAATCTTGGGACATGTTCCTTGCAAACAATGCGCTATCGCCTCGCATTGTATGAGGGCACAAAACCTTTGGGGGCTTTTATAGATTTTGATGTGGAGCAATAATATATGAAATCTAAGATTTTAGGTTTTTTTGTGTTATTTTTCCTTGGATTTGGCGCGATGAGTGCATATCTCTATCTAAAACCCCAACATACAATATATGATTTATGTGGTAAAACTCCACAAGGCAAGGTATGTATAAGTGATTTTAAGGGGAAAAATGTCCTTGTGTATTTTGGCTACACATTTTGTCCTGATGTATGCCCTATCACACTTTCGCTTATTTCAGATGTTTTTACACAAGCTCAAGAGCAAGGCGAGATAGATTTGGCAGATTTTGTGCTTATGTTTGTTACACTCGATCCATTGCGAGATAGCCCACAAGATACACAAGAGTATATTTCACATTTTTTTCCGCATTCTTATGGTTTATGGCTTACAGAAGATGAGTTGGCAAAACTTGCGCCAATGTATAAACTCAAATACCAAAAGATAGCACTTCCAAATTCGGCAATGCAATACTCCATAGCACATACTTCAAATATAGCGTTTTTTGATAGCACGGGGAAGTTTTATAGTATTCTTGAAAATCCAACCTTTGAATCTTTGCATACTATGCTAACAAGTTTAAGCACTCCAAAAACTACAAATACTCTTGCAAAAAAAGCACTTATGGAAAATTTTTTAGATACCACTACATTAGAGATTGGGGATAAGCCACTTTTTTTATTTTTTGGATCACAGGGGTGTGTGCATTGCCAAAAACTCTTAGAATCTTTGCATACACATATAGCACTCCAAGAGCTTTTGCAGACAAAATTTAGAGCTCATTATATTGATATTACATATCCTCATCTTTATGAATTTGTCTCAACATCTAAAGATTCTGTGCAAAATCTGCCCAAAGCACTCAAAACCAACGAACTTATGACACGCTACAATGTGCTAGCTACGCCTACTTTAGTGATTATAGATTCACACGCTGAAGTGTTGCAGAGATTGATTGGGGATTGTGATGTGTCGGTGTTGTTTGATACATTACAAAACATACTCGCGCAGTATAAAGGTTTGTAAATCATAGGGTTATGCATTTTGCAAATGTAACATAATCACTATATAATTGCACCCCTACAAACACAATTAAGGAATACTATGTTTCAAGATGTTTTTGCGCTAACACTTGTTTCGTCTTTTAGATTCTTTGGGCTTTTTGTTGCGCTGCCTGCTATTGGGCTTTATACAGATGCCTTTGGTGCAAGTGCGTTTCTTGCAGGGATTGCTGCGGGTGGTTATGCTATCACACAAATCATTTTTCAAACTCCTTTTGGAATCTGGAGTGATAAATCTGATAAAAAACTTGTTATTGCCATAGGGCTTGTGATTTTTATTGTAGGGTCGCTTGTGTGCGCATTTAGCAATGATATTATTTGGCTTATCATAGGTCGGTTTTTACAAGGTGCTGGAGCAGTTGGTGGGGTTATTAGCGCACAGATTGCGGATTTGGTGAGAGAAGAGAAGCGCAGTAAAGCTATGGCGATGATGGGTGCTGGGATTTTTATGAGTTTTATTTTTGCGATGATTTTGGGTCCATTGATCGCTGGAAATATAGGCCTACAAGCGATTTTTTTACTTACCGCATTGCTTAATACAATCGCATTGATTGTGTTACTTGTGCGTGTGCCATCTACACCAAAGATTATTTATGCCTATCAAAATACGGATTTTATCAATATCCTTAAAAATCCAAGCTTGCAGGTGCTAAACCTTAGCGCATTGTTACAAAAGTTTTTGATGATTTTTACCTTTGTGATTGTGGGTTTGGTGCTCAATGATTTATTTGATATCCATGAATCTAGTTTGTGGAAAATTTACACACCGGGTGCAATTTTAGGATTCCTTAGTCTTGCGCCTGCTTCGATTTTGGCACAAAAAAAAGGATATTTCAAACAAGTCTTGCTTGTTGGGGTGATTGCCTTTATACTTGCGTATATTCTTATTGTATATGCTAGTTATATTGGGAGTTTATGGCTTTTTGTGCTTGGGGTTATGATCTTTTTTGTAGGATTTTCTATACATGAGCCAATTATGCAAACTCTGGCTAGTCGTTATCCAAAGGCACATCAAAAAGGTTCAGCACTTGGATTTTTAACCACACTTGGATTTGTGGGTTCAGCATTAGGGGCTTTGTGTGGTGGTGTATTGTATCAATCTCTTAGTTTTGTAGATTTAAGTATGTGTGTTGTAGTAGCGTGTGTGTTGTGGGCTATGCTTATGGCGGTGCGATTACATAATCCAAATAATGAAAAAAACCTTTACTTGCCGATAGATTCTTATACGCAAGAGAGTTTGCAAAGCCTTAGTACCGTTTCTGGTATCATAGAATGGTATACCAATACCACACAGGGCGTTGTAATCATCAAATATGATGACACATTGCTACAAGAAGGTGAGATTCTCTCTCATCTTGTGCATAAGGAGCACTCATGAGCATATCAGAAAAAGTTATTGTTGCCTTGGTGATGGTAAGTTATCTTATATTTCTTATATATCGCAATAGAGATTATTTTAAAAAAGACAAATAAGGAGCGAGAATGGAAAATTTTCCTTTTAGTGATGAAGAGCTTAAAGATCCCGTCAATATTGTGATTGAAAAGGTGCGTCCGACATTGCATCTTGATGGTGGAGATATTAGTGTGTTGGGTATCAAAGACGCAAAGGTATATGTGAGATTAGAGGGTGCGTGTCATGGGTGTCCAAGTAGCTCTAATACTTTAAAATATGCCATTGAGCGTAGGCTTAAAGAGGAGATTCACCCAGATATTGCCATTATCAATGTTGCGCACGATACGCCAAATCCATTAGGATAAATATGCCAAAGCTCACCTCCCAAAACACACGATACGCAATTAACAAAGCCTTAAAAAGTGCTTTTGAGCTTTTTAGCACCAAGCAATATGAGCGTGCGTTTAAGAGTTTTGAACGTATCCTTGCCATAGCACCAAAAAACAAAGACGCCAAGATTGGAATCTTATTATGCGATAGTGCGCGTGAGTTTCCAGAAAATGCGTATTCACTTTTTGAGTATTATCAAATCCTTTTGTCTTCCAAAATTTCTAAGCAAAAAGCCCAAAAGCAGATTCTTGAGATTTTAGAATCTGTAGATAGGGCAAGTTTTAGTCTTTCAGATATGTTTAAGGGAGTTGAGAAAAAGAGAATCCAAGAGCTTGATGGCATTTTGTATCAAGATTTTTTGGCTTCTATCAAAAACCGCTCTAGTTTCAAGGAAGCCTTTGAAGACATTATGTTTAGCACAAAAATAGCTTTTACCTCGCCACAAGAATTTTATGATTTCTTGGAGCAGCTTATTGAGAATGGCTTTACAGAAATAGGGCTAGAATATATAGAATCTTTTAAAGCACTCAAGCATACACGCTTTGATGCACGCCTAGATGCAATCTTAAAAAAGGCTCTTGATGCACATAACAAAAAACATAACTTATAATAATCAACGCTTTAGCGCGATCACTGATGATACGACATGTATAGATTCACACACGCTTTTTGTCCGCACAAAACAAAATGAACGCTACTTTGCTGCCATAGACATAAAGCCACCATATATTGAGGCACAAAATCTTAGGGAAATATTTGCCATGCCAAAATGTATCGTGGGTATCACAGGCACAAATGGCAAAACTACGACTGCGACAATTATTTATGAGGCGCTTCGTGAGCTTGGGTATAGCACAGCATTGCTAGGGACGCGGGGATTTTTTGTAAATGGAAAAACGCTAAAGCCAAAAGGGCTGACAACGCCAAGCGTTTTAGAATTATATGAAAACTTTGAATCTGCCAAGGAATGCCAATATTTTATTATGGAAGTAAGTTCGCATGCCATCGTGCAAGAGCGCATCGCGGGCGTGCATTTTGGACTAAAGATTTTAAGCAATATCACAAGCGATCATTTAGATTTTCACAAAAGCTTAGAGGAATATATTCGTGTGAAAAATAGTTTTTTTGCTTGCGATAGCATAAAGCTTCTTAATGCCGATGAGCCAAAGGCACGCTACAATCTTGCCAATGCTTATACCTATGGTATAGAATCTAAAGCAAATTTGTATGCGGTATCTTATGATGTATCTCATAATGTGCATGCACAAGTGGCGTGGAATGATGAAATTGCGCCCTTAGAGATTGCGCAACTCCAAACTAAGCTTTTTGGCAAACATAATCTCTATAATGCACTAGCAGCACTTGGTGCGTTAAAACTTCTCACGCATGCACCTTTAGATTCACTCACGCAAGTTATCGCGCATTTTGGCGGTGTGAGTGGGCGTATGGAAGTTGTTTCTACCAAACCGCTTATTATTGTGGATTTTGCACATACTCACGATGGTATGGAGCAAATTTTTCAAAGCTTCACAGGGCGTAAGCTCGTCGTGCTCTTTGGTGCGGGTGGTGATCGTGATACAAGCAAAAGACCAAAAATGGGAGCCATAGCAGATACTTATACGCACAGAATCTATCTCACAAGCGATAATCCTCGCAGTGAAGATCCAGATTCTATAATCGCTCAAATTGCTCAAGGCGTGCGTGATACTACCAAGCTCATCATTGAATCTAATCGCCAAAAAGCACTAGAGCTTGCTATACAATCATTGCAAGATGATGAGGTTTTGCTTGTGCTTGGCAAGGGTGATGAGAATTACCAGATTATTGGTGATAAGGTTTTGCCTTTTGATGATAGGGAGGTTATTAGGCATTTACTAGCCTTTGTAGATTCTTAGGATATTGGGATTTTAGATTCGATTTTCTGCTATTTTGTGATACATAATTTTATGGTAAGTCTTGACTTAGAGTAACTCTCATGTTTTATAATTTCATATATTTTGTGGATTTAGGTTTTATCAGCAGGTGATCCTAAGGAGGCATTTGTGGCTTATACAATTATTGAGGTAGAAAAAAAGACAGGAGTGTCTTCACATACCTTGCGTTTTTGGGCAAAGAAAGGCTTATTTCCCTTTGTGGAAAAAGATAACAATCAAGTTAAATATTTTAGTGAGCGTGATGTGGAATGGGTGCGTTGGATTAATTGGTTTCGTAAAGCCCAAATGGATATTCCGACGATTAAATATTACATAGAGCTTGCAAATAAGGGCGATTGCACAGCAAAAGAGCGACGAGAATTGATTGCTAGGCAAAAAGAGATTGTTACAGATACTATTGAGGAGCTACAATCTGTGCTTGAAATGCTAGAGTATAAGCTTGGTGTTTATGATGAAATGCTGCATAATAATATCGATGGATTTAATCCACAAAGCAAACAATACAAAGGTTGTAAAAAAGACTGCAAAAAGGAGAATGTATGAAAAATATATTACTGATTAATGGAAGCAAAAAGTTTGGTAGTAGTGAAGGTAGGCTTTCTGCGACTTTGCAAGAAGTGGCTAAAGAAACATTGCAATCTTTTGGGTGTAATATTGTAGAAACACATATAGATAAGGGCTATGATATAGAATCTGAAGTGCAAAAGTTATTAGATTCTGATGTATGGATTTATCAAATGCCTGGTTGGTGGATGGGTGAGCCTTGGATAGTAAAAGAATATATAGATAAAGTATTTATGGCAGGAGCTGGAAAATTTTGTGCTAGTGATGGGCGACATCGTGATAACCCAAGCAAAAATTATGGCAAAGGTGGCTTATTACACGATAAGAAATATATGTTTAGTCTTACTTGGAATGCACCCATTGAGGCATTTACAGACAAAGATGAGTTTTTTGGTGGCGTGGGTGTAGATGTCGTGTATTTGCATTTGCATAAGGCACACGAATTTTTAGGTATGCAGGCTTTGCCGACATTTATTTGTAATGATGTGGTCAAAAACCCACAAGTAGAACAATACATACAAGAGTATAAAGCACATTTGCAAAAAGTGTTTGGTTAAAGTAAGGATAGGATTGTGAATGTTTTTGAGAAAGATTTGGCTGGTGTGCCACTAGATTCTAGAGATCCTGAAGTCGCACCTATCATCGAAGTGATTAAGCACACGCAAAAACTCATCGCCAAGCTTAATAATGGAGAAAAAAGCGAGGAGCAAGTGCGTGAGATTTTAAGTCAAATTATGGGAAGAGAGGTGGATTCTAGTTTGTGGCTTTTACCACCTTTTTATACGGATTTTGGGCGTAATATATATTTTGGCAAAAATGTTTTTGTTAATACCGCTTGCACATTTATGGATCGGGGCGGAATCTATATTGATGATGAGGTGTTTATCGGACCAAAAGTTAATCTCATCACCATTAACCACGACATTAATCCCTATAATCGCACCACTACCATTTGCAAGCCTATTTATATCCAAAAGCGCGTGTGGATAGGTGTAGCAGCAACTATTTGTCCGGGTGTTAGGATTGGTGAAAATTCTATCGTGGGTGCTAATGCAGTCGTTACCAAAGATGTCCCGCCAAATTCTATCGTGGGTGGAAATCCTGCAAGACTTATCAAAAAAATAGCGATAGAAAATTATACGCCAAAGGATTAGTATGGCGCTTGTAGTCTTAAGCACCGCACCAAATAAAAAGGAAGCCAAACGATTAGCCAAAAAGCTTTGTAAGCGACGTCTTGCTGCTTGCGTCCAAACGCATAAAATACAAAGCTATTATCATTGGCAGGGCGCTATATGCGTAGAATCTGAAATTGCCCTAAGTATCAAGACACGCAAAAAACATTATAAGAAGATTTGCAAATTTTTGCGCTCTCATCATAGCTATGAGGTGCCACAGATTCTAGCATTTACGCCATACAAAATAGAAAAACACTACAAAAAGTGGCTAAAAAGCCATAGTTTAAAAAATTAGATTCTTATTGTTTTTGTATCCAAATACTCCCACCTGTATTATTTTGACTAAGAGGTAGAATCTTAGCAAAGTCATCTGGATAGAGGTAATTGAGGCAAGTGTTAAAAAAGATAATCTTAAAGTTTGTATTAAATTGCAAAAATGCACGTAAAATATATGCTTCATTCCAAGATCGCTTCTCTTGTAGCCATTGATCGGGATAAGTAAACGGATAAAAAATATCATGCAAGTGTATATATACACCGCTTTTTAATCTTGGTAAAATTTCAAAAAATAGGCGATTAACATCAGAATTTATTTTGCTGACATGAGTAGAATCTATAAAGAGTATATCATTGGCCTCCAAGTTATCAAAAAGCGTTAAGGGTACTTCTTGGAGACGTTGTTTGTGGAGATTGAGATTAGCAAACTCCTGCGCTGAAAAAATGTTTGCTAGAACTTTTGGATATGGCTCAATATGAGTTATATCTATACCCCCCCCCTATTTGATTTGAAAAAAATGTCATTAACATCATGCATAAGTGCCGAACTAAAACCACTTCCAACTTCAATGATGCGTTTAGGATTGAGGTATCGAATCATAGAATATAGGCATATTCCATCACTATGGCAATAGGTATTGTTGTCAAAGTAATAACGCATATTGGATTGCTTAGTTTCTTTAAATGGCATTTGTTTATAAAACTCTCCAAATTTATTAAGAAGTTGTCGTTGGTCTTCAATGTATAAATTTATGCCCTGAATAGAATCTGGATCATAATTAGTATGTTTGATACCTTCTTGAATTTCAAAATCATTTGCTATTGGTGAATAGAAATGCCCACTTGGGACAAAATCAACTTGTCCAAAAATTTGCTGTAGTTTACGATAGGGTTTTCGTAAAAGATCTTTGATATAACAAGTCATGAATAATCCTTAGTTGATTAGAGTTTATAAAAGTATAACATTATTTCCTGAATCTTTCCCACTCATACGCGCTTTTGATGATGTAGGCGAGATCATTAAATTGTGGTTTCCAATCTGTAAGAGTGCAGATTTTAGTATTATCCGCAACAAGAATAGCAGGATCTCCTGCTCTACGATCAGAATCTAAGATTGCAAAATCCACGCCACTTACCTTTTTTACCATTTGGATAACCTCAAGCACACTATAGCCTTGTCCATAACCCACATTAAAAATTTCACTTTTATTATGTGTTTGGAGATATTTTAGTGCGCTTAAATGGGCGTTTGCTAAATCATCGACATGGATATAATCTCGCACACAAGTGCCATCTTTGGTCGCATAATCCCTACCAAAAATATGCATCATCTCTCTTAAGCCACACGCGCATTCACACGCAACTTTGATGAGATGGGTTGCGTTTTTGGATCTTTGTCCCAAACCTTGCGCAGATTCTAAAAGTTCTAGCGTGTTAGCGCTACTTGCTCCTGCGACATTAAAATACCGCAAGATAGCATAATTAAATTGTGGATAGGCGCGATGTGTATCCATAAGCACACGCTCACTCATCATTTTACTTGCACCGTATGGGTTAATAGGAGCTAGTGGAGCATTTTCTTGCACAGGCACAAGGCTTGCATCTGGTTCGCCATATACCGCTGCTGTAGAGCTAAAGATAAAGGTATTAATGTTATGTTTTATGCAAAGCTCGATAAGTAGGGTAGTGTTTAGTGTATTGTTTTTGTAATATGTAAGTGGCAGGGTTACAGATTCACTAACAATAAGTGAGGCAGCAAAATGCACAATTGCATCGAATTGTTCTTGTGCCATAAGACTAGAGAGGGTATGCGTATCACCCACATCACCCTTTACAAATCGCACACGATCCCCAAAAGCCTTTGTAATGTAAGTGTAATTTTCCTCAAAACCTGTGCTTAGATTATCATAAATCACAATATGAGAATCTAGCTGTTGTGTGAGAAACCAAAATGCTGTATGTGATCCTATATAGCCACTTGCCCCAGTAAAGAGAAATTTTTTCATACCAATCCTTTAAGCTTATTTAGAGATTCTATAAAGACATCATAAGAGATTTTTTGAGATTGTAGCATATATTAGTCTTAGCTCATAATGACTTGAAGTTGTTCTATGATTTTTTGATATTCCCAAATGTCTTTAAACTCTTGGCTTAAAAATTCCTCCATAAGAAGTTTTTTTCCTAGTGCCTCATCAAGTTCAGGATCATTGCCCTTTTGGTAAGCACCAATGCGCAATAAAACTTCATTTTCTTTTAATAACGCATAGAGTCGTCGAAACTTTCTTACTGCTTGTAAGTGTGGCGGTGTGATAACATCATTAATGACCCTTGAGGCGGAGTTTAGGATATTGATTGGTGGATAGATTCCAGAATCTGTGAGTTCGCGTGAAAGCACAATATGTCCATCGAGGATAGAGCGACTTTGATCAGCGATAGGATCATTAAGGTCATCGCCTTCAGTGAGCACGGTAAAAAATGCTGTGATAGATCCCACACCTTCTTCTTTTCCGGCACGCTCCATGAGTTGGGGTAAAATCGTGAGAGATGAAGGTGGATAGCCTTTGCTTGTAGGTGGCTCACCAAGTGCCAAGCCTATTTCGCGTTGTGCCATAGCAAAGCGCGTGATAGAATCCATAATAAACAAGACGTCATGCCCTTGCTCTTTAAAATACTCGGCAATAGCCATAGCACTAAATGCACCATATTTACGCATAAGCGGTGAATCATCGCTTGTGGCTACAACAATAATAGTATTATCCATATTGTTATTGAGATTTTTTTGGATAAATTCTGGCACTTCTCTACCACGCTCACCTATGAGGGCGATTACTTTGATAGGTGCTTTGCAACCACTTACAATCATTCCCATAAGTGTAGATTTACCTACACCAGATCCAGCAAAGATTCCCATTTTTTGTCCTTTGCCACAGGTGAGTAAGCCATCGATGCTTTTGACGCCTACACTAAAGACTTCATCAATAACGCCTCGTTTGAGTGCGCTAATGGGCTCTCGCATAAGAGGAGTGCTAGATTCTGCATGTAGCGCTCCTTTGTCATCTATGGGGATTCCAAGTGGATTTATCACACGCCCCAAAAGGGCATTTCCAACAGGAATCTGCAAACCTTGCGTAATAACGCGGACATAATCCCCGCTTTTTCGCCCCTCGACAAATGAAAAAGGATTGATATAAAAATGATCTTTCTCGATTGCACTTACCATACCCAAATCTTTAGTGCTGCGTTCTGATAGAGAATCTAGAGGGTTAGAAAATTCGATAACATCTCCCACGCTTGGACGTATGCCACTTGCCACAATCATATTTGGCATAATTTTGATGATACTACCATAGCTTGGAGAAAGGTTAGTGTTTTTAAGCTTTTGGCGAATTTCTTGCAATGACATAAATATCCTAAATTTTTTAAGGTTTTTTTAGTTACAATCGCCAAATTATACTCGAGCAAATATTAAACTAAGGAATTGTATGAATCTACAAACAAAAAGACTAGATAGTGCGAATGCTGTGGTAAGTGGTGTGATTTCACAAGATGTGTTGGAGCAAAAAACACAAGATGTGATTAAAAAAATCGCCAAGAGTGTGAAAATCGATGGCTTTAGAAAAGGTAAGGTTCCAGCACATCTTATACAATCACGATATAAAGATCAAATAGATAAAGATTCTAAGCAAGAGGCGGTGCAAGATCTTTTGCAAGCAGGCTTGAAAGATCTTGGTATAGAGCCTCAAGCAATGCTTGGGAATCCTCTTATTTCAAAATTTGAGAGCAAAGACAACACTATTGATGTAGAGATAAAAATTAGCACAACACCAGAATTTAGCCTTGATAAAGTCGAAGGTTATGTGCCAGAAGTAAAACTTAAATCCGTAAGCGCTAAAGAAATTGATGAGCGTTTAGCAGAGATTGCCAAATCTCGCGCCCCACTCTCTGAAGTAACACAAGATAGGGCATTGCAAAAAGATGACACGGCAGTTATTGATTTTGAAGGCTTTGTTGATGGGAAGGCTTTTGATGGTGGTAAGGCACAAAACTTTAATCTTACTATTGGATCAAATCAATTTATTCCAGGTTTTGAAGATGCGCTTGTTGGTATGAAGAAGGGCGAAAAACGAGATATTGAAGTAACATTCCCAAAAGATTATCAAGCTGCGCATTTGGCGGGGAAACCAGCGACTTTTGCTATCACATTGCATAAAATTATGCAAAAAGATGCAGTGGCAATTGATGAAGCGTTTGCAAAAAGTATGTTGGGTCAAGATGCAACACTTGAGAGCTTAAAAGACGCGATAAAAGAACAGCTTGAGATGGAACACAAAACAGATCTTTATAACAAGGAGCTAAAAGAAACATTGCTTCAAGCCTTGCTAAAAGAGATTACTTTTGATCTTCCTGAATTGATTGTTGAGCAAGAAATGGATATTTTATTTAGAAATGCACTAAATACTATGTCAAAAGAAGAATTTGAAGCGCTCAAAAATGATGAACAAAAAGCAAGACAAAAGCGCGATAGCTTTAAAGAGGATGCAAAAAAGAGTGTGCAAATCACATTTATTATGGACGCTTTAGCACGCAAACATAATATTGTGATTCAAGACAATGAAGCATTGCAAACAATCTATTATGAAGCAATGATGATGGGGCAAGATCCAAGAGCGGCTATTGAGTATTATCAAAAAAATAATCTCTTACCAGCAATTAAAATGGCTATGATAGAAGATAGAGTGCTAACTTTTTTACTAGATTCTAAATTAGAATCTAACACAGATAAAAAAAGCACAAGCACCAAAGAACCAAAAGCCTCGAAATCAAAGTCTAGCAAACAAACACCAGATACTTCAGCATAAAGGGTAGTTATGAGTGGATATATTCCTTATGTGATAGAGCGCACAGGACGCGGTGAGCGAAGTTATGATATTTACTCTCGCCTACTAAAAGATCGCATTATTTTATTAAGTGGCGAGATTAATGATTATGTTGCGTCTTCTATCGTAGCGCAACTTTTATTTTTGGAAGCAGAAGATCCAGAAAAGGATATAAATTTTTATATTAACTCTCCAGGTGGTGTTATTACAAGTGCTTTTAGTATTTATGACACGATGAATTATATCCGCCCTGATGTCTGCACAATTTGTATCGGACAAGCAGCAAGTGCAGGAGCTTTTTTGCTTAGTAGTGGCACGAAGGGCAAACGCTATTCATTACCAAATTCTCGCATTATGATTCACCAACCATTGGGTGGAGCGCAGGGACAAGCCACAGATATTGAGATTCAAGCACAAGAGATTTTGCGTCTTAAAAAAACACTTAATGAAATTATGGCACACAATACTGGGCAAAATATCAAGAAAATTTCGCAAGATACGGAGCGAGATTTTTTTATGAGTAGTGCGCAGGCTAAGGAATATGGGCTAATTGATGAGATTTTAAACAAAAGCTTGAAGTAGAGTGAGATATGCCAGATAACAACAATGATTTTTTTGGAAGTTTGGGATTAGAGCTAGAGAGTGATGTATCTAGCGGGTATGCTGATGAGAGTGTAGATGATACTGATAGCATTACAAAAGAAAAACTTAGCGAAATTTCTAGAAAAACATTTCAAATGCTTGATGATGAGCATATCTTTCCATTTCCAGAAAATTTTGAGAGTATTTTTGAGCGTAACCTCAATAAAGAACAGAATGAAGATGTTAGGAATAAGATTCGTAATGTGTTGGAATCTCGGCATAACAACGCAAATGTGATTGCGCTTGAAACTACTATCAATAAAAGTTTTACAAATCTTAAGAGTATTTTTGAGCAAGTTGGGGTGCTTTGCAAACAATTAGAAAGTTTTGAAGCCAAGATGTTTTCGCAGCTTAGAGAGATTGATAAGATTGAAAACCCTCTTGTGGTGAAAAATGCTATCACGATTCTTCTCAATGGTGCCAACACAACATATAAAAGAATCTTTGATCAAACAAAAGTTGTGGTGGAAAACTACACCAAAATGTATGAGGATTTTTTGAATATCAAAAAAAAATCTATGTTTGATGTCGTGCTTGGTATCTATAACAAGCAGTTTTTTTTCCAAAAACTTGATCGTGAGTGCCTTATTGGGAAAGATTTTGCTGGAGAAAACGCGCTTTTTATCGTGGCGCTTAGTGATACACTCTTAGATAGCCTAAAAAGTAAAAAATCACTCATTAGCGCTACCAAGATGATTTCTAAAATTTTGCTTGATAAAATTGGAAAAGAAGATAGTATTTGTGCGCTACATGACACAGAACTTGCCATTTTTATGAAAAATGTGAGTTATGCTAGTATTCGTGATGTGGGTGTACAACTTATTGATTCACTCAAAAAAAGCACGGTATTTTTAGATGATGTGCAAATTGCCTTAGATGTGGTCATAGGTGCGACAAAATTTGATCCAAATAGCACGCCACAAGAAAATATACAAAACGCTAGATCGGCTTTAGAAATTGCAAAATCAGAAAACAAAAAACTTGAGATCTTTAAGCCAAGCTCTAGCGAGGATACACAAGAAGAGGATTTTGATAGTGATTTTGGAAATTTTGAAATACCCTGATAAGCGGCTCCGCAAGAAATCAAAGCCTGTAGAGGTGTTTGATGAGGCTCTGCATACATTGCTTGATGATATGTATGAGACGATGATTGAGCATAATGGCGTAGGATTGGCGGCAATACAAGTGGGTGTAGATAAGCAGATTCTTGTTATTAATATTCCACGCCAAGAAGATAATGAGCAACATAAAGAAGATATGCTTGAGATTATTAACCCTGTGTTTTTGAAACAAGAGGGCGAGATTGTATGGAATGAAGGCTGTCTGTCTGTGCCAGAGTATTATGAAGAAACGAAGCGTTTTTCACATGTTACACTCGCGTATAAGGATCGTTTTGGAAATGATAAAGTCCTCCAAGCCGATGATTTTTTGAGTGTGGCACTGCAGCATGAGATTGATCATCTCAATGGTATGCTTTTTGTCGATAAGCTTCCTATTCTCAAGCGTAAGAAATTTGAGAAAGAGCATAAAAAGACAAAATAAGCGTTGCTAGATTCTAAGCATGACAAATAAAATTTTTTGTGCAAGCTTGGTTGGCACCCAAACAAAGGTTATCGAGATAGAATCCGCTTTTACAAGAGGATTGCCAAGTTTTAGTATCACGGGGCTTGCGACAAGCTCTATCCAAGAATCTAAACAGCGCGTTCAATCCGCACTTGCCAAGACAGGCTTTACACTCCCACCGCTAAAAATTACCATTAATCTCTCGCCATCAGATATTGCTAAAAGTGGTAGCTATTTTGACTTGCCTATTGCGCTTATTTTGCATTCTATGAATCTAGAGCTTAGGGAGCCGTGGTTTGCTTTTGGGGAGTTGGGACTTGATGGAACGATTAAATATACTCAAAGTATTTTTCCATTGCTTTTTGATCTTGCCGTGTTATCGCCAAATGCCAATGTCATTGTCCCTGAATGCGCACAAGAGATTTTAGGCGTTATTCCTAATCTTTGTTTGCATTTTGCCAAGGATTTACCACAAGCACTTGAAATTTTAGACGCTCAAGATTCTACATGGAATATGCAAGATACCAAAGACACAAAGCCCACAAATGCACCAAAGAATCTAGATTTTATGCACCTTGAAATAGATGGTAAGCGGTATTATTATATGCAGGATTTTGCGCTAGATTTCGCACAAGTTCGCGGACAAGAAATGGCTAAACGCGCGGCTCTTATATCCGCTGTGGGGTTGCATAATATCATTTTTGAAGGTAGTCCTGGTTGTGGTAAGAGTATGATTGCCCAAAGAATGCGCCACATTCTTCCGCCTATGAGTCTTACAGAAATTATGCATACGCTAAAACTTCAATCTTTAAGTGCGCAAGAATGCATATATTCTCCATTGCGTCCATTTAGAAATCCTCATCAAAGTGCTTCAAAAGCAAGTATTTTGGGATCTGCTACGCAGTTTGAACCAAAGCCCGGTGAGGTGGCACTTGCGCATAATGGAATCTTGTTTTTTGATGAATTGCCACATTTTAAGCGCGATATTTTAGAATCTCTGCGTGAGCCTTTAGAAAATCACAAACTTAGCATTTCTAGGGTGCATTCTAAGCTTGAATATGAGACGCTATTTTTATTTATAGGAGCGCAAAACCCTTGTCCTTGTGGTAATTTACTAAGCTCTATAAAGGAATGTCGTTGTCAAGAAAAAGAGATTAAATCGTATAAAAATCGCCTTAGTGAGCCATTTTTGGATCGGATTGATATATTTGTGCAAATGACAGAAGAATCTCCAACACACACAGAATCTAGTGTAGATTCTAAGCGTATGCAAGAAATGGTGTTTGAGGCATTTGTGTTTGCCAAAAATAGAGGACAACAGGGCTTTAATGGTAAGCTAAGTGAAAGAGAGATTGAGCAGTTTTGCGTGTTAGATTCTG
>SAMEA3663047__coassemble_634_pt1 | contig 12706 bp, 15 predicted proteins | sample SAMEA3663047__metabat2_low_PE_016 | metagenome-assembled genome bin SAMEA3663047 (sample SAMEA3663047) | pig gut metagenome | biome: pig gut; feature: pig-associated habitat; material: faeces | place: France | collected 2012
GCCAATTTTTTCACAAATTATTCCGCTATATAATGCTTCTAGTAATTACGCGCAGTTTTTGCTTACTCTTTTGTTGCCTTGTATGTTGCAGATTCTTAGTGCGGTTGCAATGATACAATTATTGCGAGGCACACCACATTCATTTAAAAGTCTTTTTGTGCGTTATATAGGCAACACGATGATTTTTGTATGGTGGGGAATATGTATGTTGCTTTTGCTTAAGAATCTTGGTTATGAAGTGCGTGGAAGTTTTGGGCTATTGGTGATTGGTTTAGGTGTGTTATTGCTTGGCATTAATGGCGTGGTGGTGTTTTTGCAATCACTTTTAGGGGATATCAAAAAAACTATTGGCGTTGTAGCTGTATATACGGCTCCATCACTAGCATTTGCAGGGGTTACATATCCACAAAATTCTATGAATCTTTTTGCATTGCTTTGGAGCAAATGTTTGCCTATATCAAGTTTTATGGAGCTATATATCCAACAAGCAAATTATGGAGGAAGCCTTGGTGGTGCATTGCAGATTCTAGGAGAGATGAGTTATTTTCTCATCTTTTTTGTATTGGGTAGTCTGATATATTACAAAAAGAGGGCAGCATGAGATTCTTATACGCTCTTATGAGTGAATACAAAGCGATTTTTACTAATAGAGTTGTGGTATTGGTTGTAGTCGTGGGTTCTATGGTTTATGGACTTTTGTATCCTATGCCCTATTTGCATGATGTCGTTACAAAACAAAAACTTCTTATTGTTGATGAGGATAAAAGCACACTTTCAAGGGATTTGATTTTTTTGGTGAGTGCGACTCCACAAATTGAGCTTGTAGCAGAAGTCCCAAATCTTACAGAGGCACAAGCCCAAATAGAAACATTTCAAGCTAATGGTGTGTTGTTTATCCCACAAGGTTTTGAATCTAATGCGTATTTGGGTGTAGGCACTATCATTTCTTATATGGGCAATGCCTCTTATTTTCTTATTTATGGTGCGATCGTGGAGGGCATACACAATGCCATAGATTCACTCTCCCAAAGAATCTATGAGCTTCATCACCTACACGCCTTAAGCACAGATAGCATAAGCTATGAAGCAATTCCATTATACAATCCAAGCTTAGGCTATATTAATTACGCATTAGCGGCTGTATTGGTGTTTATCTTACATCAGACGCTTATTGGTGGCAGTGCGATACTCACAGCATATCAAAATAGACTTGCTAAAGAATCTAGAGATTTGACGCGTGTGCAAGGTGCGTATTGGAATCACAAAGGATATATCGAGATATGTAAAATTGTTTTGGTGAGAATCCTCGCTTTTAGTAGCATATATTGTCTATGGTTTTTGTTTTATTTTGGGGTGCTTTTTGTTACTTTTGGGGTAAATATTCACGCAAGTATGGGAGATTTTTGGTGTTTTGGGATTATTTTTATTATGTGTTGTAGCGCTTGTGGTGTCCTGCTAGGTGCGCTTTTGGAAGATGAGAGTTTGCCAACACAAATTGTTTTTATTTCCTCTATGCCTTTAGTATTTATTATGGGGTTTGTTTGGCCTAGTGAGCTTTTGCCAAACTTTTTACGCGAATCATCATAGTTGATACCCGCTTATCACGGAATTAGGGGGCTTGTGAGCTTAAATCAAATGGGTGCTAATCTTAGTGATGTTGTAGGGTATATGTGGGCATTGGGAGGTATTGGAATCTTTTGTGTGGTAATGAGTATTTTTGTGCTTTCCTACAAGAGAAAAGACGCTTCTTAAGCTTTTTAAAGTCCAAATGATATAGAATTAGCTTCTTTTTGAATATACGATACTTTATTCTCAAATTGATATAGTGTTTTTGGGCATTTGTGTCGTTAAAGGTTATACAGGATTTTTCGATATAATCTTTATAAACTTAAATTTTTACAAGGCATCACAATGGATAATGAAGTATTATTAAAAACAATCGACAATCTTCCGCCACTTTCTGCTACCGTGGCTAAATTGCGTGATTATATAGATTCTGCAGGGGCAGATGTAAATATGCAAGAAGTTGTCAAAATCATACAACAAGATGCATTGCTCACAGCAGAGCTTTTGCGTTTGGCAAATTCACCATTTTATGGATTTTCTCGTGAGATTTCTACGATTCAGCAAGTTGTTTCATTGCTTGGTATCAATAATGTCAAAAATGTTGCGATTGCAAATTCCATAAAAAGCACTTTTAAAGTTGATGTATCTCCTTATGGTTTGGATACACAGGAGTTTTTGGGAAATTGTATCAAGGAGACAAATTTTATTTCTGATTGGCTTTCTAGTGAGGATAAAAAACTCTCTCAAATGCTCGTGCCTTGTTCAATGCTTTTACGCTTAGGGATTATTTTGTTTTCAAATTCTTTGCGTGTGCTTGGCAAGGATAAAGAATTTTTAGCAGCCCTAAAAGAAAATAATTTCCACAATATAAGTATGATTGAAGATGAATTTTGTGGGACAGATTCTTTATCGTTTCTTGGGTTTTTGTTAAATCACTGGAAATTTGATGAAGCACTTATTGAAAGTATTTCTTATATCAATAGCCCACACTCCGCACACGATAGTGCGAAAAAAGGTGCTTATGCCTTAGCTATTACAAATTGTTTGTTTGAGCCACATCAGGGTGGAAGCGTGTTTGATATGCATAGGGCTCAAGATTTGATACAAGAAGCTAATGAGCAGGGCATAAAATTTTCACTCAATAATTTTATAGATACATTGCCACCGGATATGCGAGCAAATCTCGATAAGCCTCTTGATGACTAGGAGGTTTGTAGCATAATTTTTGTGCTTTTGTTTGTAAATTGGCTTGGTGTATGGCTTGAAACTTTGTCATAGGATTGTGTTTTGCAATTTCTTGTATGTCTAGTATGTTTTTATAAATGGCTATATTATAATTTTTAGACAGAAGCTTAGAATCTCTAGACATAGATTCTAAGTAACATCATTCGCGCAACGCTACATATTGTGTTTGAAGAAATATCTCATATCTCTTATATGCTAGCTTTGTAGTAAGTAGATATGAGATTATGAGATTTATTTATAGTTTCTGCTTAGATAGGCTCCTAGATACTTTAGCTCTTCATCGCTTATCTCTGTTTTGCGAAAAAATGGCATAGAATGTTTGCCATAGCGGACAAATGCACTGACTACATCAGCACTCAAATCCATTAGGAAGCCAATCTTGTGTTCGAGACTGCGCAGATTGCACATTAGTATCCTTGGATTGTGCGTTGAATGTGTAATAAACCAAGACTATGATTAGTAGGATACAGATAAATAACAATACTTTTTTCATCATTTGTCTCCTTTTAGAATTGCTTCATCGCGTCTATTATTTGCAAAGCGATTATCTCGTAGATTTTTTGGCCAGATTCCACCACGACTAGGCGCTAAGATTCCATTTGGATCAAGATGATCTTTTAGATTCTCATGAAAACGCCTTAATGCGTGGTTATTAAACGAATATGCACCCATCACATTATCTTAGAATGTTGGTGCTGCTCTGTAATCCCCCCATCCATTTTGGGCAACTACTTTTACCATAGCTCTTAGGCTTGGCGCACTTTGAGATTATATTCTCTATCTGTGCGTGAGTTATGGAAAGCAAGCATAAGCAAAATGCTCTATACATCTAGCTTCTAGGGTGTGAAAATGGCGTGATTGGAGATTCCATATTTAGCTCACTAAATAGATCCATATACACATTTTGGCATTTTAAAAGTTCATTTCCATCGCGAGGAATGATTGGTGAAAACCATACATGCCCATCACTTGGATTAAATGTTTCACCTCTTGTGCTAATCCAAAAAATCTCCATATTTGGAATCCCAAGCGTTACTTTGTGTTTCATTTTCTTTTTTTTGTTCGAGATTCATAGGTAAATCATATTCTTCCACGATAGAAATATCTACACCCTCGATAACCTTAAAACGCTCTTTGATATAGTTTAGGTTTGCATCACACACGCTTTGCAACCATATACAGATACATCAATATTCCAATATGGAATGCCATTTCTTAGCGCATAGTTTTGAATCTTATCTAGATCCGCTTTTCCATTTTTGGAGGTTAAGTAGCTTTTTGGCTCTGCATTCATAGGCATAGGCTTGCTATATGGCGGATTGAGTGGGCTAAGATATTGTGGCCAACCAACAATAAAGCTATCTTCCAAATAATTTAGAATCTCAACAGCTAGAATCAAGTCTTCACGCCTTTTCATTTTGACAGAAAGGAGCATATAATGTTCTGGTTTTGGCATCATCCAAAAGCCCACTTTTGTAACAATCCCAAAGTTAGATTGCGAAAATAGCCCATCAATATATGGACCATACCCATATTTGTTTTCTGCAAAAGTCTTAGAATCTGGGAGCGCACCCATACCTGTGCGCAAAATTTCTCCATTTGCAAGAACTACTTCCACACCACAATGAGAGCCAAAATGATCTCTATACATATCATAGCTATATCCCCATCCATGATCAAGCGCATTTCCAAGCGGTGAGCCCCAACCTGGATCAGGAATATCTAAAAACACATTGAGGTTATTTTTTCAACATATTCATATAAATCAAAATAACTTACACCCGATTCGACAATGCAGAAATTTCGTTTATTATTAACCTCGATGATTTTATTTATTCTTTTTAAATCTACAACCACTTGCCCTCTTTGTTGTGGCACACAGCTTCCATAACCTAGATTTTTGCTTGTAGAGATAGGAAAAAGTGGAATCTTATATTCATTTGCAATTTTGACAATTGCTTGCACTTCTTCTACATTTTTTGGTGCTAGAGCCAAAGATGGAATTGGTTCATCTTCATCATTCCATTGTAGAGATTAAGATCTTCCTCACTCGTAAAAACCCATTCTTTGCTAAGCATTGCTTCAAGTTTTGCTATTGCAGTCTCAAAGTCGCTTTCCTTAACATTGATTGGTAAAATCATATCCTCACTCCTTTTGGTGCTAAAATCCATACATAAGCATTATCAAATTTTGTTTTATATGCGACACGCATACCATAGTCCTTCGCCATTGTGCTAAGAACAAAAAAAGTTGTTGCACTACTTACGCTACCTACAAGCGCTCCTTCACTAAAGGCTTGTTTGAGTTCTGCGTAAATATCGCTAATGTCGCCATTGATATAAAGTTTTGTCTGCCTGAAATGGCGAATTGATACCAACTTGTGTATCTTGTATAAAATATGTGAGTGTGATAGGTTGAGTTTCTGGAATTTCGATTGCGCCAAGGGCAGAAACGCTTAGGGCGCTTAATGCTGTACTCTTTAGAAACTTCCTACGAGAAAAATTTCCCATAAAAACTCCTTAAAAGTAAAAAATATAGAGTAAAAGTTAAATAATATTTAATTTAAATACAATCATAATATATAGTATACATATATGTAGTTTTGTAAATAAGGAGTGAGATACTATGGTGTATGAGACGCTTAATAATGGATTGATGATACCACTTCTTGGGTTTGGGACTTATGGAGTGACAAACACACATACACTTATGATGGCGATAGATTGTGGATATCGCCTATTTGATACCGCTCAAATGTATGGAAATCAATCGCAAGTAGGCGCAGCGATACGAGACGCTATGAGGGTATATGGGTTAAAGCGTGAAGAGTTTTTTGTTACCACCAAATTATCTAGCAATATGAGTGGTGCATATACGATGAAAAGTATAGAATCTACTCTTAAGATTCTCAATTTAGATTATATAGATTTGCTTTTGCTTCACGAACCTTATGCACAATCCAAGGCAATGTATAATGCTATGGAAAGTGCCTATAAGCAAGGCAAACTTAAAGCCATAGGTGTGTCAAATTTTATACCAAGTGTTTTTAGTGAGTTTGTAAAGACTTGCGAGATACCACCAGCTATTAATCAATGTGAGGTGCATATATATTACCAACAGCCACATTTGCTCCAAGCTATGAAAGCTTATGGCACACTTGTGCAATCTTGGAGTCCTTTTATAGCAGGCAAGAGTGAGCTTTTTGCTAATCCTAGTTTGATACGTATTGCACATACCTATCACAAAAGTGTCGCACAGGTAGCATTAAGGTTTTTGGTGCAACAAGGTATTATAGCTATTCCAAAAGCTTGTAATCTAAAGTATATGCAAGAGAATCTTGAAATTTTTGATTTTGCGTTGAGTGTGGAGGATATACAAACCCTTAGGGCATTGGATACAAACACGACACAATTTAGTTGGGGATATTAGTAAATATAGAATCTAAGATCTACTTAAAGCAGGGATTGCTTAGAATCTCGCGCTTTATCCATGGTAGTTTGGCGCTTCTTGTGTAATGATGACATCATGGACATGAGATTCTCTAAGCCCTGCTGAAGTGATCTCTACAAATTCTGCTTTTTCCCAAAGTTCTGTGATACTTCTACTTCCTAAGTAACCCATACACGAGCTTAAGCCACCTGTAAGCTGATGCACAACATCGCTAATCTTACCACGATATGGCACACGCCCTTCGATACCTTCGGGCACGAGTTTTTCTTGCGCAGTCCCTTCTTGGAAATATCTATCTGCGCTACCGCGTGTCATCGCACCGATACTACCCATACCGCGATAACTCTTATATTGTCGCCCTTGATAGATCATCAAATCCCCAGGTGATTCTTCTGTCCCTGCAAGGAGTGAGCCTATCATCACGCTTGAAGCACCAACAGCCAAGGCCTTGGCAATATCACCAGAATATTTAATGCCTCCATCGGCAATGATAGGAATATCATAGCTTTTTGCAGCTTGTGCGCAAAGATCTATGGCTGAAATTTGGGGCATACCCACACCTGCTACAATCCTTGTTGTGCAAATACTACCAGGTCCTATACCCACTTTTACCGCATCAGCACCAGCCTCTATGAGATCCCTCGTTGCTTGAGGTGTTACCACATTCCCCACGATGACATCAACGCTAAGCTTGGCTTTAATGTCTTTTAGTGTGCGTATGACATTTGCTGAATGTCCGTGTGCCGAATCTAACACAAGCACATCAACCCCAGCTTCTACTAACGCCTGTGCGCGTTCTAAGCCAAACACACCAACTGCTGCACCTACACGCAATCGCCCAAAGTCATCTTTATTGGAATTTGGATATTCGATGCGTTTTTGGATATCTTTTATAGTGATAAGCCCTTTTAGAATCTCGTTTTTATCGACTATAGGGAGTTTTTCAATTCTGTTTTTGTGCATAATGTCTCGTGCTTGTTCTAGTGTGGTCCCCACATCTGCGGTGATAAGTGGGGTTTTTGTCATGACATCACCCACTTTTTTTTGTAAGTCTGTCTCAAATCTTACATCGCGATTTGTCAAGATTCCAATGAGCTTACCATAATGATCCACCACCGGCACACCAGAGATTTTATAATTATCTGTGATAGCCTTTGCTTCGGCAAGTGTCGCATCAGCTAGGATATAGATAGGATCGACAATAACGCCACTCTCACTTTTTTTCACTTTTTTGATTTGATCAACTTGGGATTGTATATCCATATTTTTATGTATAATCCCAATCCCCCCAAGTCGAGCCATAGTGATAGCCGTATGATATTCTGTAACCGTATCCATAGCCGCAGACACAAGAGGAATATTGAGTGTGATATTTTTGGTAAGCTTGGTTTGGAGATTGACTTCTTTGGGCAAAACTTCCGAATATGCAGGAATGAGCAAAACATCTTCGAATGTGAGGGCTTTTTGTAAGATTTTCATAAAAACTCCTTAGATTTATGAGTTACCAAGTTCTTTTTCTAAACCATAGGCGATATTGAGGATTGTTTGTTCCTCGCAATGATTACCGATAAATTGCATACCAATAGGCAAGCCTTTAAGGGTTGAGAGTGAATCTGAAGGCACACAAATCGCCGGTAATCCCGCAAGATTCACGCCAATTGTGTAAATATCGCTTAGATACATTTCTAAAGGCGAGGCAGATGCACCAAATTTAGGCGCAACACTTGGTGCTATGGGTGATAAAATCACATCACACGACATAAACAACTCTGCATATTGTGCCTTGATAAGCTCACGCACTTTTTGTGCTTTGAGGTAATAGGCATCATAATATCCGCTACTAAGCACAAAGTTTCCTAGCATAATTCTTCGCTTGACTTCATCACCAAAGCCTTGTGTGCGCGTGTTGAGATATACATCAGCGAGGTTTTTGCAATGTGAAGCGCGATTGCCATAGCGCACGCCATCAAAACGCGCAAGATTAGAGCTAGCCTCGGCTGTGCAAATAATATAATATGCAGAGATATGGTAGTTTGTTTCTAGCATATTTTGTTCGACTATGGTATGCCCCATAGATTCTAAAAGCTTGATAGTTTGCTCATAGCGCTCTTGTGTCTGTGTGTCTGCGCATTTTAGCCACTCACGCAAGACCCCCACACGATATCGGATATTATTATCAAGGTTAGTAAAAGTATTTGTAGAAGGGAGTTGTAGCGATGTAGAATCTTTGCTATCATACCCACTAATTGCATCAAGAAGTAAGCTTGCATCTTCGACATTTTGGGTAATTGGTCCAATTTGATCCAAGCTTGAGCTATAGGCTACAAGCCCATATCGACTAATTCTTCCATATGTAGGTTTTAAACCTACACAGCCACAAAATCCCGCAGGTTGTCTGATAGATCCACCTGTATCACTTCCTAATGATGCCACTGCCAAGCCACCAGCTACTGCTGCCGCAGAACCACCACTGCTACCACCAGGCACTCTTGAGGTGTCGCGCGGATTTTTTGTGCGCCCATAGCAACTAGATTCTGTGGTGCTTCCCATAGCAAATTCATCCATATTTGCACGACCAAACGCCGACATATGATTTTTGTGAAGATTGTCTATTACACTTGCGTTGTATGGAGATTTATAACCTCTTAGAATCTTAGAGGCACAGGTAATTTCCCAATGTTTTACATTGATATTGTCTTTAATGAGGATTGGCACACCCTCATCATTAGAATCTTCAATCTCGCCTATATAGGCGTTTAGCTCCATATTTTCTTTGGCTTTTTGTTTGATGCGTTGTTTTAGTTCTACAATCTCTTGCGGTTTGAGATTAAGCGCTTGTTTTAGTGTTAGCATAAGGACCTCGAAACAAAATTATTTAGGGAAATTCTGCCTGCAATTATAAAAATTCCAAGCTTAAAACGCACTATCACACTATTTTACAATCGAATACACACCTTTGTTGTGTTGTAAAATTTCTAGCAAATTTCCACTTTTAAACATATTGCAAATAAGAATTGGTAACTTATTTTCTCTCGCAAGGGCTATGGCAGTATCATCCATCACCTTGATATGCTCACGCAATGCCTCTTCATAGCTTACAGATTCTAGCATTTTGGCATCGGGATATTTCTTGGGATCTTTGTCATATACGCCATCGACTTTTGTTGCTTTGATGATGACATCTGCTTCAATTTCTATAGCACGCAAAGTCGCTGCACTATCGGTTGTAAAAAATGGATTTCCCGTTCCTGCGGCAAAAATAACAACTCGACCCTTTTGTAAATGGCGAATCGCTCGACGATGAATATAACTCTCGCACACTTCTTGAATCTCAATAGCACTTTGCACACGCACTTCTACGCCCAAAGATTCAAGTGCTTCTTGCACTGCCACAGCATTAATCACGGTGGCAAGCATACCCATATAATCTCCGCTTGTGCGGCGAATGATACCACCTTGTGCGGCACTCACTCCGCGTATGATATTGCCCCCACCAATCACTAGCCCTATTTCAAATCCTGCGTTTTTTAGCGTCTTAATTTCTTTGGCTATGTATTCCAAAATGCCTATATCAATTCCAAATCCACTTGCGCCACTCAATGCTTCACCAGAAAATTTAATTAGCACTCGCTTAACCTGCATAGCCTCTCCTTATAAGATTCATAAATTTTGTAAAAATTGTGTGGGATTTTACATAACCTTGCTTTAAAGCAAGCTGTAAGGAAGAATTATGTTTAGGTTGCCAATTAAGTAGAGTATTTTGGCATAACTTTTGCTTTAAACCAAAACATAAATGAAAATCTTCAACACAAAGGATACATATGCTAAGGTCTCTGTGGTCTGGTGTGAGTGGTATGCAAGCCCATCAAGTTGCATTGGATGTGGAAAGTAACAACATTGCGAATGTAAATACCGTAGGTTTTAAATACTCTAGGGCGTCATTTGTTGATATGCTTTCACAAATTAAGCTGATTGCGACTTCACCCTATAAAAATGGGTTGGGAGGACAAAATGACTACTCAATTGGTCTTGGTGTCGGTGTGGAGGCAACTACAAAGGTTTTTTCTCAAGGCAATACACAAAATACAGATGTAAAGACAGATATTGCTATTGAAGGTGATGGCTTTTTTATTATAAGCCCTGATCGTGGCACTACACATAATTACACGCGTAATGGAGAATTTCTTTTTGATGCCAATGGGAATCTTGTTACCACAGGTGGCTATGTGGTGCAAGGTTGGGTGAGAGATACGCTTGATAGCGCTAATACTGCACAAATGAGTGAGTTTGACTTTTTTAGAGTGGATAATACCGGTCCAGTGCGTAATATCCAAATAGATCCCGGAATGGTGATGCCAGCACGATCAACTACAAGCGTAACATTGCGCGCTAATCTCAATGCCGGACGACACACAGAAAGTGTGGCGGATATAGCCGCGCTAGATTCTACGGTTGCAACTGCTGCTGATGGCGTAGCACCGGTGTATGATTCTAGAGGGCGTCTTGCACAAGTGGGTGAAGATTTTGGTGTGCTATTTAATGGTGATGGTGATGCATTTGGCTTGACAGAAAATCAAGGTATTTGGATAAGCTATAAAAACGCTGTGATACGCAATGAGATTGAACGCACAGATGAAGTAAGCACCATAGGGATTAATGGAGAGGTTATAACCTTTAGCAACAATTCTGGTCTCACAGGTATTAGTAATGTCGTAGCTGCACAAAATGCTATTAACGCATATCGTGATAAAACCGGTGTAGAGGCATATGTAGATTCTGGTATGTTGCGATTAGAAAACCGCAACCAAATGGATGGAAGCGAAAAGGTTAAAAATATTCGTATTACTACCGGAGGGACAGGAGCATTTGCAAACTTTGTAGAGGGAGAGGAAGATATCACTGCATTTAGGTATCGCTACACAAAATCAAATGACGCAGATTCTACAACAGGACAATTCCGCACCACAGAGGATTTACGTGCATTGATTCAGTATGATGCCAATATGATTAAAAACCCTGAAAAACAATACCACGAGAGCACCGCGAGTGTTGGTGTAACGGTAAATAAATATGGTATGTTTGAAATGGCAAATCAAAATGATGAAGATGGTGAAGTGCGAAATCTTAATATTTATGTGAGTGCGCACTCTTCAGGAAAAATTACAACAAATATTCTCTTTAGAGATACGATGAAAGCCTTAAATACCTCAATGTTTATTGAAGGTGGTCCTGTCATCGCGTCTGGAAAAATCAACAAAACCACACATAGCACGAGTGTTGATGTGGTAGATAGTTTGGGTAGTAAGCATAATTTGCGTTTTGAGTTTTGGAAGACAGGTGATGCAGAATGGAGTTTTAGAGCTATCGTGCCCGAACCTGCACAATTTATCGGTGGGACTGCTGAGCGTCCTAATATTTTTGAAGGTGGTAGAGCGACATTTAACAGCGATGGAAGTCTTGCTGGTATGAATCCACCTATTGTGCAAATCGATCCTAAAAATGGTAGTAATCCTCAGCGTATCGAGCTTAAGTTTGGGGCAAACCAAACATTTGGCGGTCTTACAAGCGTGGATAAAATATCTGAAACATATGCTATTAACCAAAATGGTTATCAAGCAGGGGATTTGATGGATATACGCTTTGATTCTAATGGATCATTGCTTGGAGCATTTAGTAATGGTAAATCCATAGCCCTAGCACAAGTTGCACTTGCGAACTTTGCTAACAATGCAGGTTTGCAGGCTGAAGGTGGCAATGTCTTTTCACGCACCGGAAACTCTGGAGAACCTATGGTTGGAGCGGCAAACACTGGTAGGCGTGGTGGTGTGAGTGGAAGTAAGCTAGAGATGAGTAACGTGGATTTAAGCCGTAGTCTTACACAGCTTATCGTTGTGCAAAGAGGATTCCAAGCTAACTCAAAAGCCGTAACAACTTCCGATCAGATTCTAAACACACTTCTAAACCTTAAACAATAATTTCTATGGAGATTTGGGATAAATCTAACCCCAAATCTCCACTCTTGCTGAATTTATAGTGTTTCTTGCGTATTCGTGTCGCATTCTAGTGAAAAAACGATATTTTGTGAATCTCGCGCATAATTTTTATTCCAATCTAAAATAATTTCTGGACGACTTGCATTGCGTATAAAGACATTGCTGCGTATGAGGACACACGAATAATTTTCTATGATGTCTTTAGAATAATTTTCTATGACTAAAATATCGGGTTTGACTACTTTTAGGGCATACGTTTTTGGTGCGATTTGCGCGTATAGATTTGTTTTGTTATTGCTAGTGTAGTAAGAATTTGAATCTGATCGCGTGCTAATAAAGCCATTTTTGGTGCGAATGATGCGGATTTTGTCTGTAGATTCTAAATTTTTTCCCTCGATAAAATCTTGCAGTGCTTGGGAAATAATATAAAGTGCGAAGTTCTCATTGTATGC
>SAMEA3663047__coassemble_642_pt1 | contig 12636 bp, 15 predicted proteins | sample SAMEA3663047__metabat2_low_PE_016 | metagenome-assembled genome bin SAMEA3663047 (sample SAMEA3663047) | pig gut metagenome | biome: pig gut; feature: pig-associated habitat; material: faeces | place: France | collected 2012
GCAACCCCCCCCCTTTGCATTAATTTTTAAAAAGGATTTGTATGCAGGCATTTTATAATCTTATCAATGGTTTTGTATTGGTATTGCTTATTTCTTTGAGTAGTATGTATATTGCTTCGTGTGAATGTATGGTGCATTATCATATCTCACCTTTGATTATTGGTGTGCTTTTGGGTACCCTTGCCTCATCTTTGTATCATCATTCTAAAAGCTCTTGTGATACAGGTGTAGTCTTTAGTGCCAAAAAGCTTTTACGCTTAGGAATTATTTTGTATGGATTCCGTGTGAGCTTTGATGGCATTATGAGTGTGGGATTATCCGGAACGCTTATTAGTGTAAGCGTTGTAGTTGGAATCTTGGTAATTGGGACATTTATTGGTATCAAGGTATTTAAGCTTGATAGAGAGCTTGCACTTCTTGTGAGTGGAGGTAGCGCAATATGTGGTGCTGCCGCTGTCCTTGCTTTAGAATCTAGCATAAAATCTCAACCCTATAAAGGCATTATCGCAGTAGGAAGTGTGGTAGTTTTTGGGCTTATTTCTATGTTTTTGTATCCTATTGTGTATGCAATTTCTACACTTGGACTTAGCGAGATTCAGTGGGGTGTATATGTTGGTGCGACATTGCATGAAGTAGCAAACGTTGTAGGTGCAGGGAGCGGAATCTCACCTGAGGCTGAAAAAATTGCTGTGATTATAAAGATGATACGCGTTCTCTTGCTAATACCTGTGCTTCTTATATTGCCATTACTATTTTCTACTACGCCAAGTGGATCAAAACGCAACTTACATATTCCGTGGTTTGCTTTTGGCTTTTTGGGGGTGGTCATTATCAATTCTCTTTTTACATTGCCACAATGGCTTGTTACTAGCGGTGAGTTAAGCTCTACATTTTTTCTTGTAATGGCGATGAGCGCACTTGGCTTACAAATTGACTTTAAAAAATTTGTAGATTCTGGGGGTAAGGCGTTTGGGTTAGCCTTTGTGTTGGCGATATTGCTGATGGTCGGCGGTTATGCCTTGGTGTATTTTTGTTGCTTTTTAGGCTTCCAAAGCTTACGCTAAAACTTTTTGATTGTTTTGGAGGAGGGAATGGATAGGTTTCTAGCTCCTTAAGCGTAGCATCGAGTGCCTCATCAAATGCGTTATCAAGGGTGTAGCGTTTGACCATGTAGTGCATTTTGCCTTGCGTATTAATTTCAAAAACTACAATACCCTCTAAATCTCGTGCAAGGAAGCGTGAGCGCTTATCCCAATGCGCAAGTAAAATTTTACTAATATTTGCAAACCATTCATCGTATTTGCCATCATCTTGTTGTGTGTTTTCATTTTGAATGGTAATCGTGGTGTTAAGATCATGGAGTTGTTGTTGTAAATCTTTACTTTGTTGCGCAAGCTCGTTTAGTTTTTTTGCATTTTGGGCATATTTTTCTCGATCATCAGCTATTTCTTGTGATTTTGCAAAAGAGTTAGCATCAATTTGTGCAAACATGTCCTTTATCCCACTGCCTTCAAGCGGATTGGTGGTGGGGGCTTTGGGTTCTTGCTTTGGTGCAAGATCAAGATATGCTTGTATGTCAATAGTTTGGATTGTAATTGCAGATTCTTGAAGTGTTGTGTATTTGGTTGGTTGTGTATGAAAAGCTCCTACAAACACTAGCAGAAGCAAGGCATATAGGCAAAATGTAATTATTCCGCTCGCCACAAACATTATAACATTAAAACGCATTTAGGCACCCGTGATGAGCGAAACCTTTAGAAATCCAGATTCTTTGAGGGATTTTAGAACATAGATAACATCATCATACAGCAAAGATTTATCAGCGCGTATGAAAACGGGGATATTTTTGTCAAAATGTGCGCTTTTTAGCACAAAATTTTCTCCAAATGTTGTAAGATCATAGACATCATCGCGAACATACACTTTTCTATCTAAGCTTACGCGTATTTCTAGGATAGAATCTTGAGCAAGTTTTTTGTTTTTTGATCCGCGAGGCAGGGTAATATCTTCTTGGTAGGTAATGGTTGGTATGCCTATCATTAAAATAGCCAAAAGGACAAGCATCACATCAACAAGTGGTGTGATATTAAGCTCTGGCTTATCCTCTAGATCGAGCTCTTCCTCTCTCATAGATTACTTCTTTGGGAGCTTAGTATGAGGTTGATTTGCATTTGGATACAAACTCCTATATTGTAGGATTTGCGTTTTAGGAGGAGATAAAATGAATACGCCGGAATAGCTGTCAAGATTCCACAAGCAGTAGCTACTAAGGCTTTCGAAATTACGGGTGCTATGATGTCAAAAGATACATTGCCCCCACCTAGGTGAGAAAAGGCTTCAAGAATCTCTACCACAGTCCCAAAAAGTCCTATAAAAGGGGCAGTAGATGAGACAATGCTTAAAAACACGAGTCCTCTTGTTGCTTTTTGCAAAGCCTTAGTTTTCCAAACTTGCAAGAGATCCGAATCTATAGCATTGCGACTAAGCAATAAATCATTTAAAATGGTGTTTTTTGGGAGACTAACAGGGCTTGTGGAAAGAAGTGCAACATTATGTTTTTCTCTAGAGAGCCAATCACCAAGAGTAAGTGTTTTATAAAGATAGATCCAAAGTGTTATCAAGAAATAAAGGCTAAGCCACCCAAATACCACAATCGTAACTGGATGACTTTGCGCAATAAAGACTAAAAAAGTATTCATGTAAGTTTCACAAATTCGTTAGGCTTAATACTAAAGAGCATTGATAAGCCTAAAATTTTATACGTGCAGCAGCCTCTATGCGAGAAACAACAGAAGAAATTGCAACATGATCGTTGCTCGCTTCTTCCAGGAGTTTTCTAGCATTCTCGATAGCCGTGGCTACTTGATCTTCATCACTGCCATTGATAGATACGGCGCCATCAGCTATTACATCAACTTTATGTGGTGAGACTTCGGCATATCCCCAATTGATAGCTACAAGCTCTAAATCCCCACTAGATTTGCAAATCTCGATAACACCAGTTTTGAGCGATGAAAGCAAGTTGCAATGTCCCGGATATACTCCAAATTCTCCTTCGCTACCAGGCATTACGACAGATTCTACGGCTCCATCGTATATTTTGCCATAAGGGGTTACGATACTTAACATTAAAGTTTCCATCTAAAACCTCCTTATGTTTATGCATTTGCCTTAAGTTTTTCTGCCTTTTCTAGTGCTTCTTGGATATTGCCTACCATATAGAAAGCATTCTCTGGAATATGATCATATTTTCCTGACAAAATACCTTTAAAGCCTTCTAGTGTTTCTTCTAGGGTTACATATTTACCAGGACTTCCTGTAAATATTTCGGCAACGAAAAATGGTTGAGAAAGGAATTTTTCAATTTTTCTTGCTCTATCCACCGTTTGTTTATCTTCTTCAGAAAGTTCATCCATTCCCAAAATCGCAATAATATCTTGCAAGTCTTTGTATTTTTGCAAAATTTGTTGCACACCTGTTGCGATTTTGTAGTGTGTTTCTCCTACTACTTGTGGATCAAGGATTCTAGAAGTTGAATCTAGTGGATCAACAGCCGGATAAATACCTTTTTCTGTGAGCTTTCTGTTAAGCACTGTGGTAGCATCAAGGTGCGCAAACACAGAGGCAGGAGCTGGGTCTGTCAAATCATCAGCTGGCACATATACTGCTTGCACAGAGGTAATAGAACCTTTTTTGGTTGATGTAATGCGTTCTTGAAGTTTACCCATTTCGCTTGCAAGTGTTGGTTGATAGCCCACTGCTGATGGAATGCGTCCCAAGAGCGCAGACATTTCAGCACCAGATTGTGCATATCTAAAGATGTTGTCAATAAACATAAGCACATCCAAGCCTTTTTCATCCCTAAAGTATTCAGCCATAGTAAGTCCAGTAAAGGCGATTCTGTTTCTTGCCCCAGGTGGCTCATTCATTTGTCCATAGCATAATGCCACTTTGTCTAGCACACCACCTTCTTGCATTTCGTTATAAAGGTCATTTCCTTCCCTTGTTCTCTCTCCAACACCGGCAAATACAGAATAGCCGCTATGTTTATAAGCAACATTGTGGATAAGCTCCATAATAACCACGGTTTTACCTACACCAGCACCACCAAATAATCCAACTTTACCACCTTTGGAATAAGGTGCAAGTAAATCCACGACTTTGATACCTGTTTCAAACATTTCAGTTTTAGTGCTTTGGTTATCAAAAGTTGGAGCATCTCTGTGGATAGGCCATCTAAGGTCTGTATTAAGTGGTTCTCCACCATCTATCACATCACCTGTGACATTAAAGATTCTACCCAATACAGCTTCGCCCACTGGCACTTCAATCATCTTGCCTCGAGCTTTAACGCTCTCGCTCCTTACTAAGCCTTCTGTCATATCCATAGCAATTGTGCGGACACGATTATCACCCAAATGCCCTACTACTTCTAACACAAGCTTATTCTTTTTACCTTCTACATCGAATTCTACATCTACGGCTTCATTGATGAATGGTAAATACGAATCAAATTCTATATCAACAACTGGTCCCATAACCTGTATAATCTTACCTTGCATATTCTCTCCTCTTTAAGTTTATTTCATTGCCTCAACGCCGGCATTAATTTCAACAAGCTCGGTTGTAATAGATTCTTGACGCGCTTTGTTGTAAGCAATACTAAGACTTTTTACCAAATCACCCGCATTGCTTGTGGCTGCATCCATAGCTTGCACCCTTGCACTATGCTCTGCTGCCAAAGAATCTATCAGTGCGTAATACATATTGTATTCCACATACTTTTGCGCGAGTTGATCAAGTAGTGCATCTTCAGTTTCTTCCGATTCTATACTCATTGTATCGTGCTCTTTAAGGGCTTTTTGCGTGTCTATATTGATTGTCAATGGAAGCAAAGCCTGTGTCTGCAACACTTGTGAAATCATGTTTTTAAATCCATTATGGACAATGATGACTTCATCGGTGAGACCATCAAAAAAGTCCTTTGCAACATTTTGGATAAACTGCGCAGCTCCCTCGTATGTTGGCATAGCACTTAATCCTACAACTTTGTCAAGCACTTCGACATCATTAAAGGTAAAAAATGAAATTCCTTTTTTACCAATACCACGCAAACGTACCTTGATATTTTGTTCTTTATAGTGCTTCATAAGGTGCATAACTTCTTTGATTGTTGCTTGATTGAATCCGCCACACAAGCCTTTATCAGCCGTAATAAAGACAATATCAATTTTTTTAATCTCTCTTGGCTTAGAACCCAAGAAATATTTACTATTGATATTCTCCATACCCTTGATAAGAATCTTGCGAACAATTTCATCAAACATCTCATTAAGCTTGTGTGCGTATGTCCTAGAACGTCTCGCCAACTCCTCTGTTTTTTTGAGCTTAGAAGTTGAAACAAGTTTCATAGCACGCGTTGTTTTTTGCGTGTTTTTGACACTTGTAATCTTACGTCTAATGTCTTTAAGATTGCCGCCCATCAACTACTCCTTATGTTTGCTTATGCAGAAAAGCTTATTTTAAACTCTTTGATTGCGTTGTTTAACTCTTCTTCTGTATCTTTATCCAAAGCTTTTTTCGCACGAATATCTTCCAAAATTTTTGGGAATTTTGCCTCTAAGAATGGATAGAAATTTGCTTCAAAATCTGATACTTTATTCGCTGGAATATCATCAAGGAAGCCCTTTGCTCCCGCATAGATAAGCACAATTTGCTTCTCAATAGCAAGTGGTGAATATGGAGGTTGTTTAAGAACCTCAACCATTCTTTGACCTCTTTCAAGCTGTTTACGACTTACTTCATCAAGATCAGAAGCAAATTGAGAGAATGCTTGTAGCTCTCTGAATTGTGCCAAGTCAAGTCTAAGTGTTCCTGAAACTTGTTTTGTGGCTTTAATCTGAGCAGCACCACCAACACGAGAAACTGACAAGCCCACATTGATCGCAGGACGCACACCAGAATTGAACAAATCTGTTTCTAGGAATATTTGTCCATCCGTAATAGAAATAACATTTGTCGGAATATATGCTGAAATATCCCCTGCCAATGTTTCAATAATAGGCAAAGCTGTCAAAGAACCAGCACCCAAATCATCACTAAGTTTTGCGGCACGCTCAAGGAGTCGTGAGTGGAGATAGAATACATCTCCCGGGAATGCTTCACGCCCTGGTGGTCTTCTAAGGATTAGAGACATCTCACGATATGCCACAGCATGTTTACTCAAATCATCATAAATGATGAGTGCATGACGCCCATTGTCTCTAAAATATTCACCAATGGTAACGCCTGTATATGGAGCAAGGAATTGCATAGCAGCAGAAGATGAAGCAGGAGCATTGACAACAATTGTGTATTCCATAGCTCCATGTTCTTCTAATTTTCTCACAACCTGTGCCACAGTAGATTCTTTTTGACCAATAGCTACATAAATGCATATAACATCTTGTCCTTTTTGGTTAATGATAGAATCTATAGCCACTGTTGTTTTACCTGTTTGTCTATCGCCAATGATAAGCTCTCTTTGCCCACGACCGATTGGCACAAGTGCATCAATTGCTTTAATTCCAGTTTGTAGTGGTTCATGCACAGATTTTCTAGCCATAATGCCAGGCGCTTTTTCTTCAACAAAGCGGAATTCACTAGCTTCGATAGCGCCTTTACCATCAATAGCTTCACCTAGAGTGTTGATAACACGCCCTACGACACTATCCCCAACAGGCACCTTCATAAGTTTTTTTAGTCTTTTAACAGAGATACCTTCTTTGATATCTTTGCCACCACCGATGACAACAACACCAACACTTGCTTCTTCAAGGCTCATTGCAATGCCTATATCGCCTGTTTCAAACTCAACCATTTCATAATACATAACATTATTAAGTCCATAGACTTTTGCTACACCATCAGCATAGGAAATGACCTTACCAGTTTCGCTAATATCAACACTGATATTAAAGTTTTCTATACGCTCCTTGATGATTGAGCTAACTTCTTCTGACTTTAGTTTTGCTACCACGTTCTACTCCTTGTCTTAGATTAAATTGCTTTGAGAATATGATTTGTCAAATCAGTAAAAAATCTCTCTTTAGAAAAAGAGATTTCAATGCCTAGATCTTCTACACTTAGCCTAATGCCATCAATGCTCGTTTTTTCTTGGCGCACATCAAGATTGACATCAAGTTTTGTCGAAAAGCTTTTAGCAATGTTTTGTAATGTCGCAGAATCCACTTCTTCTTTAATTTTAAGCACTGCCACATAGTGTTTTGTGTCTGCGAGAATCTTTTTTTCAAGTGTTTTTGCAATCTCTGGTATAGCAGAGATTCTATCTGAACGAACCAAAACCTTAATAAGATTCTCAAATTTTTCTCCATCAATATGCAAACTTTCTAAAAGTAGTTTCTCTTTTTTTGTCTTATCAACAAATGGCGAGTAGAGAAAGCTACATATCGCCTTGTCTTCAATAACCTTGCTAAAGGTAGAAAAGATTGCAACAATGTCTTCTATTTCTTTGGCTGAAAATGCGTCCAAAATAGCCTTTGTATCTTTTTTAGCTACCAAATCTATCATGAAGCAATCCTTTTTGTAATGATGTGGATATAATCTTTATTTTCAAGCTGCATATCTTTTGCATGAATTATATCGATCAACATAGATTCTACAACTTCTCGCATAGCTTTTGCTTGCTCAAATTCCATATTTGTTTGTGCTGATTGCATAAGGGATTGAATCTGTGCCTGTGTTTGCTGTGCAAAGCGTTGTGAAATGATGGCTACCTCTTTTTTGGCAACATCGATGATTTCTTGCGCCTTTTTCTTGCTTTCTTCAAGCTTTTTTAAAACCTCATCTTTTTCTTTTTGTGTTTTATGAAGCTTGTTTTGTATTTCTTGGAGTTGGGAAGCTATATGTGCCTTACGATTGGTAAAAATAGCCTTAATACGCGCAAATGTAAAATACCACAAAACCGCTATAAACAACGCAAAGTTTATAAGTCTAGGTATAAAATCGCTTTGCTCAAATCCTCCGGAAGCATATGCGAAGTTTGGTAATATCACTACCAAAGCAATACATAGTATATATCTCATTTTTCCTCCTCTTTATGCTTGTTCAAGCTTTTTGCGTATGCTTTGTTTAAATTCATCAATATGTGTGCCTAAATCATCTTTGAGTTCTTTTTGTTGTCTGACTAAATCTTCTCTAAAGGCTAGCAATTTAGAATCTAACTCGGCTTTTTTTTCAGCTAGTTTTTCTTCCATAAGCTTTTTCTCTCTAGCTGTTGCTTGCTCGATGATTTCTTTTGCTTCTTTTTGGGCATTCCCTATAATTGTGTTTATTTCATCCTGGATTTTTGTAATTTCTTGTAGATTACCCTGTGTGTTTTGCAAGTCTTTTTTAATCATTTCATCACGCTTGTTCATGAATGCGAGAAGTGGCTTATACAACCATTGATTAAGAAAGAAAAGTAAAAGCACAAAGCAACAAAATACTAAAATCATCAGATTGCTATTTACTGATATTTCCATTTAGGACACTCCTTAGTAATGTATTCTATCTTGTGTGTGATAGATAATCCCACTTGTAAAACTCATAGGGTTTTACAAGTATTTTAACAATTTAAGTTATGATTTTTCTTAAACTTTTTAATTTAGTGAGAAATTTTTTCAATAAATGCCTTAATTTCTACATCTTGAGAAAATTCTATACAAATTTGATTGTTTTTGACACTTGTTTTATAACCCTTTTTACGCAAAATACTCCGCGCTTGCTCCAAAAGTTCTGTATCAAGCTCACTTGAAATCTGCGTTTTTTTGGAGGGAGTATGACTTGGTGTGTTTTGATTTTTGATAGTTTTTATTAATGTTTCGGTATCGCGCACATTAAGCTTTTGTCCTATGATAGAATCTAAAGCCAACTTTTGTTCTTGTGGCAAGAGTGTCACTAAAATTTTGGCATGTCCTTGTGAAATTTTGCCCTCTATGAGCGCTTCTTGCACAAATGTTTCAAGGCTTAGCAATCTTAGGGTATTTGTGATTTGTGCGCGAGACTTTTTTATCCTTTGAGAAAGTTCCTCGTGCGTGATATTGTATTCATCAATAAGTTCTTGATAAGAATAGGCTAATTCGATAGGATTTAAATCTGCGCGTTGGATATTCTCTATGAGCGCTAGTTCTCGCATTTTGTGAATGTCTATATCAGCAACGATAGCCTTAATATTTGGCAATCCTGCCAACTTGCTAGCGCGCAACCTACGCTCTCCAGCAAGCAAGACATATTCTCCATTATCATCCTCACATACAACAACAGGCTGCAATAACCCATGTTCTTTGATAGAATCTGCAAGTTCTTGCAGGGCATTTTCCTCAAAGTATTTTCTTGGTTGATAGGGATTTGGCTTGATGACTTCCACGCTTAGCTCAAGCACCGCAGCATCAGAATTGCTCATATTATTTTCATAGGCTTGGGATACTTCGCCAAAAATAGCGTCTAATCCGCGTCCCAAACCTCTAGGTTTTTTTGCCATTACGCGCCTTCTAAGATAAGTTCAGCAAGGTTTTGATACGCAACGCTTCCGCTAGATTTTGCGTCATACAGCAAAATTGGTTTCCCATAACTTGGAGATTCTGCTAATCGCACACTTCTAGGCACGACAATATATTCTCCCTCTTCGCTTTTAAAAAGGTGTTTTTGAAAATGCAATGCCAAATCATCAAAAACTTGTCGCGAGAGATTGTGTTGGCTAGAATACATTGTAGGCAAAAAGCCTCTGATATTTAGATTAGGGTTGCTTGTATCTCTAATGACTTTCACGGTATTAAGCAATTGTGCTAAGCCCTCTAATGCGTAAAACTCACATTGTATAGGCACAATAACAGAATCTGAAGCAACAAGTGCATTCACGGTAAGCGCACCAAGTGCGGGTGGAGAATCTACAATAATAAAATCATAATTATGTCTTATTTCTTCAAGCTTATTGCGCAAAATCATTTGCCCACTTTTTTTGTTGTAAAAATCTTTTTCAAATCCAGCAAGTGCAATGCTTGAAGGCACGAGCGATAAAAAAGGAATCTCTTGCAAATCAATAATCGCATCAGAGAGTGTATTGCACCCACACAAAACCTGATAAATATCTGTTTGTATATCTGTGCGTCTAATGTTAAATGTTGTTGTTGCATTGCCCTGTGGATCGCAATCTATCAATAAAACTCGTTTTTCGGATATAGCCAGTGACGCCGCAAGATTCACAGCAGTCGTCGTTTTGCCAACCCCTCCTTTTTGATTTGCAACGGTTATAACCTCACACATTCTCTAACTCCATTTATTTAGTGTTATCTACAACTATATACGATTTGTGAATCTACACAGATCGCGCCATCTTCTAACAATTTTGCCTCTTTGAAGGACACTTTTTGACCACTATGATGGAAGTCAAAGTCAAAATTGTTTTGAAATTCTAACGCATAGAATCTAAAAATTTGCTTCCAAGATATTTTTTTTTCAACGCTTATAAAATATCTTTGTAAAAAATCCATAGTCTCTATGCGTGCGCTGATTTCTGGCTCTAGTGTCGCGTATGGAGTGCTATTGTTGCCTTTGGTATATAGATTAATGCCTATGCCACAGATAAGATATTCTTGCCATTTATTGCATAATACACCACCAATTTTTTGATGTCCTATGTAGAGATCATTGGGCCATTTTAGCCAAACTTTTGAGCCAAAATTTTTGAGTGCTTCTTTGCATAAAAACCCAAAATAAATAGATGCAGATTCTATTTTTAGATCTTGTGGCAACGCATTTAAAGGCAGCGCAAAAGAAAAATATATCGCCCTTGGTTGTTCTTCCCAAGCATTGCCTCTTGAGCCTATGCCGTGTGTTTGCCTATGTGCGTTTATGCAAATAGGGGCTTGTAAAGTCCCAGATTTTAGTCCTTGCAAGAGAAAAGTTTGCGTGGATTCTAGGCATTCATATGTGTGGATAGTCATTGTTTAAAACTCCTTATTTTTATAACAGATTGCGCTTATGTCTGTGCAAATGGTTTATGAAAATGCCACATTTCTCGTGCTTTTTGGATAGATTCTGTATGGAGTGAGACAATCATTAACCCCTCATAATCTTGCAAACTATCTTCGATTTGTCCATAGGCATTGACATAGAGGCTATCACCATAAAAATTCCAACTTGTCTTATCGACATATTCTGTCCCTACGCGATTTACTCGCAAGATTGCACAAGAATTAAGAAACGCACGCATTTTGCATAATGAGCGCCATCTTGTGAGTGTGTCAAAGGTATTTGCACAAGGCGCGATAAGCACATCATAGGATTGGACTTTCATAGCGATAAAAATTTCATCAAAATGCAATTCAAACCCTGATAAGACACCGATTTTTAAGCCTTTTCTTTCTATGGTGAGGGGTAATTTTGGCTTTTTGTAGTGTTTGTTGGCAAAAAATGCGTGCTCATTCCAATGTGGATAATCTATGAGGCGTTGTTGGACATAAAATGTATAGCCTTGTGAATCTATAAGCGCGATTGTTTTATAAAATGTATTTGAAAGGCGATTGCCTGAGAGCTTGAGGGTATATAAATCCACGACAATAGGCGCGATAATTTCTAAGTTATATTCTTTGGCAAACACTACAAGTTGTCGCAATATGCTGACATTATGACTTGCGATGAGCTGTGGTGAGGGCAGGGATTGTAAATGGCGAAAAAATGGCTCAAATGTGTATTCTGGTAAAACCACTATTTCTACATTTTGCTTGGCACAATTTTGGAGATAGGATTCTAAATACAGAGGAGATTCTATTTTTGAGACTTGCAAAAGAGCTATACGCATCACATACCTTATAAACTAAAATAACAAAATATATGCTTGAATTATACTTTATGCAAACTTTAGATTCTATTTTGCTATGGTTTTAAGGGGCTTTGTGTTAGGATTATATATTTACTTGCTTAGACAAATTTAGTTTTATGAGGTTGAGCTATGGTAGAGCGATACGCAAGAGAAGAGATGAAAAAGCTTTGGGATATGAATGCGAAGTATTCCGCGTGGCTAGAGGTAGAAAAGGCATTGGTTAAGGGGTGGAATACATTAGGACTTATTCCTGATTGCGATTGTAAAAAAATTTGTGAGAATGCGAAGTTTGATATTGCAAGAATTGATGAGATAGAAGCGGTTACTAAGCACGATCTTATTGCTTTTACTACAAGCGTTGCAGAATCTCTAGGCGAAGAATCGCGATGGTTTCATTATGGAATCACCTCTAGTGATACGATTGATACCGCTGTGGCTTTGCAAATGCGCGATTCGCTAAAGATCATCATTGAAGATGTGAAGGCATTGCGTGAAGTGATAAAAAAACGCGCTTATGAACACAAAGATACGCTTATGGTGGGGCGAAGTCACGGAATTCACGGCGAACCTATCACTTTTGGCTTAGTGTGTGCAATATGGTATGATGAGATAGGGCGACACTTGCAGAGTTTAGAATCTACCTTGGAGGTGATTAGCGTAGGCAAGATAAGCGGTGCAATGGGGAATCTCGCCCACACTCCTATAGAGCTCGAAGAGCTTGTATGTGCTAATCTAGGACTAAAGGCTGCTCCAGCAAGTAATCAAGTTATCCAAAG
>SAMEA3663047__coassemble_650_pt1 | contig 12582 bp, 9 predicted proteins | sample SAMEA3663047__metabat2_low_PE_016 | metagenome-assembled genome bin SAMEA3663047 (sample SAMEA3663047) | pig gut metagenome | biome: pig gut; feature: pig-associated habitat; material: faeces | place: France | collected 2012
ACTTGCTCATTACTCATCGATGAATAATCCAAATCCGGTTCATCAGAAAGTGGATTCTCTGATGCTTGTGCACTTGGTGCTTGTGGTGCTTGATCAGCTGGTTTAGAATCTTGCTTACTTGCTTCTTGTGCTGGAGCTTCTTGCTCACCACCATCCCCTGAAACCTCTTGAAGTCGCTTAACAATGTCTGTGATATCAATACCGCTATTTGCGTCTGTCCCATTGTTTCTAATCGCAGTTAAAAGCGCTTTCATAAGATCCACAGATTGTAACACGACATCCATCACATCAGGAGTGATTTTTAATTCTGCACGACGCGCTTTATTGAGCACATCTTCCATATGGTGAGTTAGACTTGTCAAAATATCAAAATTTAAAAATGAACTTGAGCCTTTGATTGTATGTGCTACACGGAAGATTCTGTTGAGAAGATCTAAATCCTCAGGATTACTCTCCAATTCCACCAAATCCTGATCGAGTTGCTCGACCATCTCGAAAGCTTCTATAAGAAAGTCTTCCATTATTTCTTGCATATCATCCATTACCAAACCTCACTTTCAAAAATTAAACTTTTCCCATTCTAACAAAAAAATTTTTTTATTTTGATAAAATCCGCGATATTTCATCATAAAATAATCCAGCATCAAATTTTACCAAATACGCCTCCGCCCCAATTTCTTTTCCTTTTTCCTCGCTAAGTTTATCACAAATAGAAGAATTAAAGACAATCGGAATATTTTTAAAACGATCGTCGTTTTTAATTTGTGCAGCAAAATGAAACCCATCCATTTTTGGCATTTCCACATCTGAAACAATAATCTTTAAATGCTCACCAAGCTTGTCGTGATATTGCCCATAAAGTTGCTCTAATTTCTCTATGCCATCCTCACCATTCACGGCTTCAACGATATCAAATCCAGCATCTTTAAGCGAGGTTCGCAAAAGCTTACGCGCTATGAGACTATCATCTAAGATTAAAGCCGTGCCACTAAATTTTGGCACCTCTCTTTGACTACCATCTTCATTGATCATCGCTTTCATCGGATCATAGAAGTTACAATCATCTAAAATCCCCTCCAAATCAAGAATAAGCAATGTCCTGCCGTCTTCTATGCGTGTTGTTCCTGTGATTTTTCCACGCTGATTATCATTACTCACGCTAAATGTTGCACCTTCAATATCTTTCCAATTAATGCGGCGGATTCTTTTTGCTTCGTGGATAATAAAACCAATTTTAATGTTATTAAACTTCGCTATGATTACTTTTTTATGCACGCGCGATGGGTCTGTCTGTACACACATCCATTTACCCAAATCCACTAATGGCAGAATCTCTCCGCGTAAATCAAATGTCCCGACTACATAATCAGGTGCAGCAGGAAGATCAAAGATGTGATCAGGGAATTCTACTACCCCATCAACTTTAGAGACATTAATTCCATACACACCCTCATAATGTTCGCCATTATGCATTTCATAGATTCTAAAATCTACCAATTCCATTTCGTTTGTTGCAAGATGTAAGAGATTTTTCTTAGCCATTTCTACTCCAAAAACATTAGCGATCTACTATTGTGGATTCTAACTCAAAAATTCTTCTATCAATATAAAATGAAGGTAAGCACACATACAAAATATTCTCTTCTTTTGTATTGACATAGGTGCTATGCCCCAAATGAAAATGCCCCTCGATAATTACTTGAGGCATCACATCGCGCTTACAAAAATATTTCTTATAAGCTTCTACTCGTCGCACACAAAATGCTTCATATTCTCCATAAAATCCACGAATATGCTTAGAATCTATGCTTTTTTGGAGAGTGCGATACACATAGCCATTTGAGAGCCAATCCACACACCGCAACGCCCATAACCCAAAGTATGAATTTAGCACATTGATATACAACTTATATCGGATATTTAAAAACAAATCGCCATGCGCCAAACTCACTATCATACCTTTATAAGTCGCCATAAGTGGCTGGTGCTTGCGTGGCACAAATATCACTTTGGGCAAAATCTGTGCTAATGCTTGTAGCCCAAAATCGTGATTACCCTCTAGCCAATAGACACAACTACGCTCACTAAGTCTTTGTATGCACTCAAGCAAGGCTTTGTTAGATTCTATGCTTGTTGCGAGATTTCCTACAAGCATTTGGGCAATATCACCCATAAGCAATACCTGTGAGTTTTGCAAAGTATTCAGACATTCCAAAAGCTCTGTATCGCCATTTTTCCAATGTGAATCTGCAATGCACACCACATCATTATGAAGCACGATAGGCTTTATGTCGCTTTTCATCTCACCATCCCACTTGTGGTATGCCAGATTCTGGTGCAAAACCACACATTATATTTGCATTCACTACCGCTTGAGAACTCGCTCCACGCATAAGATTATCAATCGCACTATTAACATATAATGCACGACCTCGTTTGAGAGCATACACATCGCACATATTACTCCCACGCACATTGCTTACACGCACACTTTCAGAACAGATTCTCACAAACGGCGAATCTTTGTAGGTTTGCTTCAAAATCTCTAAGGGCTCTATATCTATATATTCCTCTTTGAGCGTTGCAAAAACACTCACAAGCATACCGCGCGTAAAGGGACATAAATGTGGAATAAAATTCACCTGCACACATTGCATACCAAAACGCTCACATTTTTCCTCAATCTCTATTTGATGGCGATGTGCAAGGGGCGCATAACTAAACATATTTTCATTGATATTGGGATAATGCGTATCATCTGTGAGTTTTTTACCCGCACCACTCACACCACTTTTTGCATCAACAAAAATCTCACCCTCAATGTAATCCAAAAATGGCAATAATGCCAAAAGTGTCGCGGTGGGATAACAACCCGGATTTGCCACCAAAGAAGCTTTAGCAATTTCATTATGCGCATATTCTGGTAGCCCATATACAGCATGTGTAAGCCCTTCTATATCGATATGCGGACAATACACCGCCTCATAATGTTTAGCACTCAAACGATAATCCGCACTCAAATCCACTATTTTTATCCTTTGAGAATCTCCCTCATAAGCCCTTAGTGCCTTGACAAACTCCATAGCACTTTTGTGTGGCAAAGCCAAAAATACGACATCGCATTGCGCGCATACATCTTGCACACAAGCCTTAGAAACCTCTAAATCTAAGACATTATAAAATTCTTTATGCACATCGCTTAATGCCATACCACCTTGAGTGTTTGCTACATAGGTTAATCTAAAATAAGGGTGCTTATAAAGAATTTTTACCAAATCCGCACCTGTGTAGCCACTCACTCCAACAATCCCTGCACGCAATGTTTTCATACTCTCGCTCCTAATGCTTGTAATGTCCCTTGCAAAATCGCCACAAAAGCGCGCAAGCTTTCAAGATTCAATCGCTCCTTTGTGCTATGAGGAAACTCGATAGTTGGACCAATGGAAAGAATCTTTGTGGCATTTGGCTTTTGTAACTCTCGCAATCTCTGTCCCAAAACTCCGCATTCTAATCCCGCATGAATCTGTGTGATATGCGGCGTAATCCCATTTGCCTCATATAGCCCTAAAAGTATAGCCAAAAGCGCATCATCATCGCTAATACTGCGTTGCCATGCACTATAAAAATCACTATATGCCACACCAAACCCAAATGCACCTAAAAGCGCGTGAATACGGCGTTGCATACGCACTAATTTAGTATCATCATTTGCACGAGCAAAAAGCTCAAATGTGAGCACTCCATCTTGCAAATGCACACACGAGAGATTTAGTGAATCTACCACGCTTTTGGTGCTAGATTCTATCTCATACACTCCGCTATGCAATGCAATGATAGGCAAGAGAATCTCTTTACTCTCATAGACTTTATGTGTTTGTTGGATAGAAATGCCTAAAGACTCCAAGTGCTCTCTAGATTCTATGCGTGTGATAGAAAAATGCGCATTTTCATAAGCACATAAATCTTTATCCCCATATACCACGCATTCCACACCCACAGGGATAGAGTTTCGCTTCTCTCCTGCACGCAATGCAAGAATCTGCACTGGTTTATCCATAAGAAAATGCGCAAATTCCACGATGGCATTAGGGATATTTTTGTGTATATCCACGCCACTATGCCCACCCACAAAACCATGTGATCGTATCACAAACATCTCATCAAAAGTTTTCATACAAGGGTTTAGATGAAGCGTTGCATTTATATCCACACCACCTGCACACCCTAGCACAATCTCATGGATATCTTCAGAATCTAAATTTAATAGCACATCAGATTCTATAAGTATATGGAGATTTTTTGCTCCTAGCATACCTACTTCTTCGTTATTAGTGATGAGAACTTCAAAATTACTCATTCTCTCACCAAGAGCCAACATACACGCCAAAGCAATGCCATTATCTGCGCCCAAACTCGAATCTTTTGCACGGAGATATGGCACCCCTTGTATGTCCTCCTCATAAGTTTGTATAGCTAGATTCTGTGCTGCATAACCCACGCACACCATATCATAATGTCCCTGCAAACAACACACTGGCTTTGTGTTTTGAGAATCTACTTTTTTTGCATAGATATTATATGCCTCATCACTACTTACTATAAATCCGAGGTTTTCTAAAGTCTTTGTGAGATACAAAAAAAGCTCTTGAGTATGAAAGCTCCCATGAGGAATGGCACAGATTTGTGAAAAATACGCCAACACTTTTTGATACATCATCTCCCCTTAAGGCGTTTTATCGCTAAGTTTGCTATAATTTTTGCCATTATAACTTAACTTCAAGCAATATTGAGTATCTCAATATCGGTTATCTAAGGAGACTTTATGACTATTAGCATACTTTGTGGCGGATCTGGCACGAGGCTTTGGCCACTTTCACGAGAACTACTTCCCAAACAATTCGCACCAATCCTTCCAAACACCCAAAAAGATGCGACAGATTCACTAAACACGCTTTTTGCACACACACTAAAACGCAATCAGATTCTTACAAAAACCCATAATGCCACCTTTAGTGTCATCACAAATGACAAACACTTTTTTTTAGCTAAAGATATTGCACAAGAAGTTGGCATATCTATAGATTCTTATATCTTAGAATCTCTTGCCAAAAATACTGCTCCTGCCCTCTGTTTTGCTGCATTACAAGCCACAGAAAAACAAGAAGATGAGATCATTCTTGCCTTGCCAAGCGATCACCTCATCAAAGATGAAGATCAATATCTTGCATGCATACACAAAGCCCTAGATTTGGCGCAAAAAGGCTTTCTTGTAACATTTGGGATTACACCCACCACACCACACACAGGCTATGGCTATATCAAGGCACAAAATGGTATCGTAGAACAATTTGTCGAAAAACCTGATCTTGCTACAGCACAAAAATATCTGCAAAGTGGTAAATATTTTTGGAATAGTGGTATGTTTTGTTTTCGTGCTGATGTGTTTTTGCGTGAATTACAAGCCCACGAACCAAAACTCCTTGAATCTTGCACAAAAGCCTATATCCAAAGCAAACACACTGCACCAAATGCACACACAATCCGCCTAGAGCCCAAAGTATGTGAGGATATACAAGAAATTAGCATAGATTATGCACTTATGGAAAAAAGCACAAAAGTAACTTGCGTGGAGGGGACTTTTGTATGGAATGATGTGGGAGGATTTGAAGCACTAAAACAAGAGTGGCAAAGCGATGAAAAAGGCAATGCAACAAAAGGAGCGTATGTCCAATTAGATTCAGCAAATAATTTTATCCTTTCTGACAAACTCGTAGCAACTATTGGCATAGATAATCTCGCAGTAGTCAATAGTGGAGATTGTTTGCTTATTGCCCCACTAAACCAAACACAACGCATTAAAGAACTTATCCCAATCCTCAAAACAACATATCCAGAATCTACACAGATTCACAACACCGCCCACAGACCTTGGGGGACTTATAGTGTGCTTTTAGAATCTCATACATATAAAATCAAGCAGATTATTGTTAAACCAAAACATAGGCTAAGCTTACAAAAACACTTCCACAGAAACGAACATTGGATTGTAGTAAGTGGTAGCGCACTCGTGCAAATTGGGGATAAAGAAGTATTTTTAAAAGCCAATGAATCTACATATATTCCTATGGGTGCTTCACATAGGCTAGAAAATCCGGGTAAAATCCCTCTAGTGCTTATAGAAGTGCAAATGGGTGAATATCTAGGTGAAGATGATATTGTGCGTTTAGAAGATGATTATAAGCGCTCTTAAAGAGAGTGTAAATATTTATTGCATATTGTTATATAGAATTTTATCTAATATCTAAAGCATAAAGGTATATGATGAAAGAAGCACATTTTTATATTGATGGCATGAGTTGTTCAGCGTGTAGTAGCGGTATTGAGCGCGCACTTTCACGCAAACCCTATTGCAAAGATATACAAGTTAATCTCATTAGCCAACAAGCACAAATTACCTATGATGAAGCCCAAATAAGCTTAGAAGAGATTTTTGCCTTTATTGCTAAGCTTGGCTACACACCTAGTATGCTCCCAAACCATAACACACAAGATTCCCCACAAGGCATATTTGCGCGTTTTAATGCTCTAGATTCTGCGCTATTACCACCTAAAAGGCGCCTTATTTTTGCTGGTATTTTTACACTCATCACCCTTGTATTTGCCCTAAATGCAATGTTTGGATTTCTAAACCCGCATTTTCTTATTTCTATAAAGGCAGATTCTCTTATTATGCTTGTTAGCACACTTGTTGTTATGCATATGGGGCGAAACTTTTATTTCAAAGGCTTTAAAGCCCTTATCGCAAGAAATCCCACTATGGATTCACTCATCGCGCTTGGCACAAGTGCAGCGTTTTTGTATAGCCTCAAAGGTATGATTGATATTTTTAGCTTAGGGATTCACGCGCATTTATTTTGAAAGCGTGAGTGTAATTTTGTGCTTTGTGATGATTGGAAAATATATCGAAAACACCTCCAAAGATGAGGCTAAAAAGAGTGCAAATTTTTTACTTGAAATCAACCAAAAAAGGATTCTTAAACGCACACACAACAATGAATGGATAGAAGTCTTAGCACAAGAGGTGCAAAAAGATGATGTGATTAAAATCCTACCTGGCGATGTCGTGGTCGTAGATGGGTTTGTGTTGGAGGGGCAAAGCAGCGTTGATGAAAGTAGCATTAATGGTGAGAGTATCCCTGTGCTGAAAAAAGCTGGAGATTCACTCTCTTCTGGCTCTATCAATCTTGATGGCGCACTGATCATACAAGCCACACAAGTAGGCGCACAAACAATCCTAAGCCAAATCTTTACACTCATTAATAATGCCACACAATCTAAAGCCCCAATTGGAATTTTAGCCGATAAAATTGCTGGAGTCTTTGTGCCATTTGTGATATGTATCGCGCTTGTAGCTGGAATATTTTGGTGGATTATGCGTGATTTTAGTTTCGGACTTGATATATGTATTGCTACGCTTGTGATTTCTTGTCCTTGTGCGCTTGGGTTGGCTACACCTATGGCATTTTTACATGCCAAAGCAAAGGCTCATAAAATGGGGGTATTTTTTAAAACTGCAAGTTGCTTAGAATCTCTTAGTAAAATCACGCATATCGTTTTTGATAAAACCGGCACACTCTCTGAAGGGCTAGAAGTTTTTGATATCCAAACTCACATAGATAGACAAGAATTTCTCTCGCTTGTATATAGTTTAGAATCTAATAGCACACATATCATCGCTCAAACGCTTATTGCGTATGCCAAAACCCACAATGCCACATATAAAGTGGTGCAAGAATTTAGCTCTGCAACTGGATTTGGGATACAGGGCAAAATAGACAATAACACCTATCTTTTGGGTAATCTCGAATATATCCAACAACACATACCAAACCTCCACAATCCATACCAAAACCACCAACAATCCGCCAAACTCGCTGTATATCTAGCAGATTCACATAATATTATTGGAGTGCTGTATTTACGCGATTTACTACGCCAAGACATTATCCCCACACTAGATTCATTACGCACACAAAACCTTCATATCGCTATGCTAAGCGGTGATACCAAACAAAGTGCCCTACAAAGTGCAAAGATTTTAGGCATTAAGGAAGTTATAGCACAAGCAAAACCCAAAGATAAGTTAGATTTTATCACGCACACCAAAGCGCAAAACCCAAACGCACAGATTCTTATGATTGGTGATGGGGTCAATGACGCTGCTGCACTCAAAAGCGCAGATGTTAGTATGGCATATACAAGTGGCAATGATGTAGCGCAAAATTGTGCTGATATTATTATCTACAATCGCAATGCAAAGGCAATTCTCAATGCCTACAACCTAAGCAAGGCGACAATTGCAAACATAAAAGGAAATTTATTTTGGGCTTTTGGGTATAATATCATCTTTATTCCCATTGCATGTGGGGCGTTAGGGGGATTTGGAATATTCTTAGATCCGATGTTTTGTGCATTAGCTATGAGTCTTAGCTCCATAAGTGTTGTGCTCAATGCCTCAAGGTTGCGAAGATTCTCAATTCTCTAAGATTTTATATTAAAGGAATATAGTTATGGAAATCACATTAAGCGTAAATGGTATGAAATGTCAAGGTTGTGTCGATAAGCTTGAAAAGTTTGTAGGCGAGTTAGAAGGCATAGAACGCATACAAGTAGATTTACCTGCTAAAAGCGTGAAAGTAGAATTTAATGCTCCTGCCACAAAAGAGCAAATTTGTGAAGCTATCTTAGATGCTGGGTTTGAGCTATAAGTGAAAACTCTTAGTCAATTTTTTAGACGCTTTTTACCATATATCAAAGGGCATTATGCTTCATTTTTAATCGCTGTTGGTGCATCGTTATTAGCAGCACTTTGCACAGCAGGGGCGACTTATATGATTGAGCCATTGTTAGGCACACTTATGGGAAAAGTGCCAAAAGATACGCCATTTTTTAGCTTTGAGGATATGGCAAAAAATAATCTTCTTGCGATTGCTATGCCACTTTTAATTATCCTCATTTACTTTGGTAAAGCTGGTGGCACCTATGTCCAATCGTATTTTATGAATTTTATTGGGCAAGATATTGTCCGCCAAGTGCGCGATAAAATGCTCACACATATACTAAGCCTTGAGCTAAACTTTTTTAATAAAATGCGTGGTGGGGAGCTTATGTCTCGCATCACAAATGATATTGGCATCATTCGTATGGCAGTGTCCAACTATATTACTGATTTTATTCGAGAATTTAGCACGATAATTGGGCTTATTTTTATTGTCTTTTATCAAAGCCCAAAACTTGCCATTATAGGGCTTATTGTCATTCCTCTAGCAATCATACCAATAAATATCATTATCCGAAAAATGAAAAAATATGCACGATCCCTGCAAGAAAAAAACGCAGACATTACTTCCAAACTTACAGAAATTTTTAACAATATCGAAATTATCAAAGCAAGTAATGGTGAAGCTCTTGAGGCAGAACATTTCAAAGAACAAAACAAGCAATTTCTTAAAATCAGTATGAAATCTGTGCGTGTCGGAGAACTTACCTCTCCACTTATGGAATTCCTTGGGGCAGTAGCACTAGCTGCAATCATCTACATAGCGACAATAGAAATTCACGCTGGGAATCTTAGCGCCGAAGAGTTTGGATCATTTGCCGCTGCACTTTTTATGATTTTTACTCCATTTAAAAAGCTTGTGAATCTTTGGGGCAATATGCAAAATGCCATTGTTGCAAGCGATAGAATCTTTGAGATTCTTAACAAAACTTCAAACATTACAGATGGCACACATATCCTCCATAAACCAATAGATTCTATAAAAATCAAAAATGCGACTTTTTCCTATGAGCAAACACACGCCTTGCGCGGTGTTAGCTTAGATTTTAAACGCAATGAAATTATCGCCTTGGTAGGCAAAAGCGGCAGTGGTAAAAGCACATTAGTAAATCTCATATTACGCCTTTATGAATGCGATAGTGGGGAGATTCTCATCAATGATAAAAATATCAAAGATTACACACAAAAGAGTTTGAGAGAAAATATTGCCATTGTGACGCAGAGAATCTTTATTTTTAATGATACGATTGCCAAAAATGTCGCTTATGGTATGGAAGTGGATGAAAATCGCGTAATAGAAGCTCTAAAGAATGCGCAAATGTATGAATATGTCCAAGCTATGCCTCAAGGGATTCACACGATATTAGATGAATTTGGCACAAATTTAAGTGGTGGTCAGCGCCAACGCATAGCCATAGCTAGGGCAATGTATAAAAATCCCGATGTATTCATACTTGATGAAGTAACAAGTGCGCTAGATTCACAAACCGAAGATTTGATTAAAGAAGCCATTCATCTCATTCGCAAGGATAAAATTATTATTCTTATTGCCCACAGACCAAGCACGATTGAACTTGCTAACAAAGTCGTAGAAATTAGTGAAGGAAAAGTAACAAAAATACACGAGCAAGAAAAAACTTTCTTATAACATTTTGGCTTCTTAATCTTTTTAAAAGTATTTTGTCCTAAAATCAAAACATATTCACTTAATGAGGAATATAACATAATGCTAAGGAGAAAATATGCAAGAAGAGAAAGTGATTGAGAGTTACACAGGCGTAACTTCAGAACGTAAGCATAGTAAGATTCCAGCAAAACTGGATTTTTACCAAAGTGCTACAGGCTTGTTTTTGGCGTTATTTATGATAGCGCATATGTTTTTTGTTTCAAGCATTTTGCTTGGCAAAGAAGCAATGTATGCCGTAACCAAATTTTTTGAGGCAGATTTTTTATTTGAGGGTGGCAACACAATCATCGTTAGTATCGTAGCTGCAATTGTTATCATTGCATTTGTTACACACGCATTTTTGGCAGTGCGAAAATTCCCTATTAACTATAAACAACTTTTGTCTTTTAAGGTGCATAAAAACCTTATGAAACACGGAGACACAAGTTATTGGGGTTTGCAAGTTCTTACAGGCTTTGCACTCTTTTTCTTAGGGAGCATTCACCTCTACATCATGCTTACCAAACCAGAAACTATTGGTCCAAGCACTTCATCATATCGCTTTGTGCAAGATCATTTTTGGCTTTTGTATTTAGTGCTTCTTATTGCAGTAGAAGTTCATGGCTCTGTAGGTCTGTATAGACTTTGTATTAAATGGGGTTGGTTTGAAGGACTTGGTATCAAAACACTTCGTGCTATCAAAATGGGTATGACAATTTTCTTCCTTGCACTTGGTATATGCACATATATTGCGTATGTATCCATCGGTTTAGAATTAGATCCACAAAAGAGCATACAAGATTACAAAGCGCAAGATGTGCGAGATTTTGGTAAATAAAAGGAGAGCAGATGAAAATAACATATTGTGATGCACTTGTAATAGGTGGTGGATTGGCTGGACTTAGAGCGTCAATTGCGGCAAAACAAAAAGGCTTAAATACCATAGTTTTATCCCTCGTGCCTGTAAAAAGATCGCACTCTGCAGCAGCACAAGGCGGTATGCAAGCTAGTCTTGGAAATTCAAAAATGAGTGATGGAGATAATGAAGATTTGCATTTTGCTGACACAGTAAAAGGAAGCGATTGGGGTTGCGATCAAAATGTGGCAAGAATGTTTGTAACTACTGCACCAAAAGCTATTAGAGAACTAGCATCTTGGGGTGTGCCTTGGACAAGAATTAAAAAAGGCGATAGAACAGCTATTATCAATGCGCAAAAAACTACCATTACCGAAGAAGAATTTAGACACGGCTATATCCATTCACGCGACTTTGGTGGCACAAAAAAATGGCGAACTTGCTACACTGCTGATGCTACTGGGCATACAATGCTTTATGCTGTGGCAAATGAAGCATACAAAAATGGCGTAGAGATTCAAGATAGAAAAGAAGCATTAAGCCTTATCCACAAAGATGGAAGATGCTATGGTGCAATCGTGCGCGACCTTGTGAGTGGTGAATTAAGCGCGTATGTTTCTAAAGGCACCACTGGTGGCTATGGCAGAATCTACAAAAACACGACCAATGCCGTAATTTGTGAGGGAACAGGTTTGGCGATTGCTATGGAAACAGGCGTTGCAAAACTTGGTAATATGGAAGCGGTGCAATTCCACCCAACTCCACTTTTCCCATCTGGAATCTTGCTTACCGAAGGTTGTCGCGGTGATGGCGGAATCTTGCGTGATGTAGATGGGTATCGCTTTATGCCTGATTATGAACCTGAGAAAAAAGAACTAGCAAGCCGTGATGTGGTTTCACGCAGAATGATTCAAAGAATTCGCGAGGGTAAAGGTGTTAAATCCCCATATGGAGAGCATTTGTGGCTTGATATTTCTATTCTAGGACGCGAACATATTGAACGCAATCTCCGTGATGTCCAAGATATTTGTAAGGTATTTGCTGGTATCGATCCTGCTGATGAGGGAAGAAAAGGTTGGGCGCCTGTGAAGCCTATGCAACACTACTCAATGGGTGGAATTCGGACAAATTACCAAGGACACACATATCTACAAGGACTTTTTGCTGCTGGTGAATCTGCGTGTTGGGATTTACACGGCTTTAACCGCTTGGGTGGAAACT
>SAMEA3663047__coassemble_823_pt1 | contig 11131 bp, 8 predicted proteins | sample SAMEA3663047__metabat2_low_PE_016 | metagenome-assembled genome bin SAMEA3663047 (sample SAMEA3663047) | pig gut metagenome | biome: pig gut; feature: pig-associated habitat; material: faeces | place: France | collected 2012
ATCACAAACTATCACAAACTATCACAAACTATCACAAACTATCACAAACTATCACGATAATATTTACATACACATTGCACAAGACTTTCTTTTATAATTGTTTTGATACAATCTCTATATCTTTAATTTACAAAGGAATACAGATGAAAAACTTGTCATTGTAGGGTTTCTTGACGAAGCATGTGATAGTGGTGATATGGCGGAGTATGAAATACTAAAAGAAATCCAACAAGAAAATCATACCTTCCTATATGGTATTAGGATTTTATTGGAATTTATGGAGCTTATTATCTTGGCTAATCTATATTCCTCCCAATCGCGTATCCCTTAGTCCCCATTTCTGAATCTTTTTATGATAAAATTTATAGGCTTTTTCACCACCAACTATTACCGTTTTAGTCCCTTTCTAAATCTTTTTATGATAAAATCATTGCCAAGCCATACGATAATCTGCAAATGTTTTAGTCCCTTTCTGAATCTTTTTATGATAAAATTTAGTGAGGTGTTCAAAATGAGTCTTTCAGTTTTAGTCCCTTTCTGAATCTTTTTATGATAAAATTTGGAACAGGTCGATACGCTTTAATATTATGTTTTAGTCCCTTTCTGAATCTTTTTATGATAAAATGGTAAAGAAGAATATAAATTGGGGTTCACTGTTTTAGTCCCTTTCTGAATCTTTTTATGATAAAATGAAACCGATAAATATTCTGTTGGTGCGTATGTTTTAGTCCCTTTCTGAATCTTTTTATGATAAAATACAATCCGCCCACACAATTCTCTGTCTATAGTTTTAGTCCCTTTCTGAATCTTTTTATGATAAAATTGCGGAGCTTGTGAAAAGAAACACGCATAAAGTTTTAGTCCCTTTCTGAATCTTTTTATGATAAAATCGCAAATCTACTATTACATCTCTAGTATCGGTTTTAGTCCCTTTCTGAATCTTTTTATGATAAAATTTAGGGTTTTTGAGTTTCCAATCCGAAACTGTTTTAGTCCCTTTCTGAATCTTTTTATGATAAAATGGATATAATGGAAATGGATTTAGAGAGTGTGTTTTAGTCCCTTTCTGAATCTTTTTATGATAAAATAGCTCGCCGTTTTCTATAATTACCCTTATGGTTTTAGTCCCTTTCTGAATCTTTTTATGATAAAATTATAAACTCTCTAAATGAAATAGAAGCTAAGTTTTAGTCCCTTTCTGAATCTTTTTATGATAAAATTGAAATTAATGACTGCTTCAGCGGCTGCAAGTTTTAGTCCCTTTCTGAATCTTTTTATGATAAAATCTCGGTTTTTCGTATACTGACTTACCAAAAGTTTTAGTCCCTTTCTGAATCTTTTTATGATAAAATACTGCGTATCCCAAACTTTAGCAACATCAGGTTTTAGTCCCTTTCTGAATCTTTTTATGATAAAATCCAGATATCTCAAATCTTGATGTAATTTAGGTTTTAGTCCCTTTCTGAATCTTTTTATGATAAAATTCATGCGCTGTGGGGGTAAATCGATGATTTGTTTTAGTCCCTTTCTGAATCTTTTTATGATAAAATTCAGAAACATTTAAAAATATTGTGGAATATGTTTTAGTCCCTTTCTGAATCTTTTTATGATAAAATGAGTCTCGCAAGGGGGTTTTCCCCCTTTGAGTTTTAGTCCCTTTCTGAATCTTTTTATGATAAAATAGGTTCAAAAATGAGAATCTTATGCTACAATACTACAAAAGATTCAAAAAGGGACTAAAATAAGCTTGTCAGTCGGCGCAGGGTGAGGCTCTATGAGTGCTCGAAAATCCCTTTAGACTGACACCTCTTTGAAACTACTGATGTTCTATCGTGTCTCAATACAGCTCAAATAAACTTTTTTGATAGATAGTTTTGCTTGATGTCTTCTTTTTATGTGTTGGTATGTTTTGTGTATCTTGTTTTGTATCATTCAAATATACATAATCTCCAGTTTTTTCATCAAAACTAAAAAGTGTCAGATTTTTTTGGGTATTCATCTCTTCATTAAAACTCACACCACCAAGTAAAATTTCCATAGCATCAAACTGCTTTTCTGTAATTGTGATACACCGCACATTTCCCTTTGGCGGCACAAATTTCCTAATATTATTGATAGAAGACTTGGCAGAGGCAACGCCTTTGCAGATTCGCATATATACACTAAATTGGATCATAAAAAATCCTAACTTTATGAGATCGTTGCGAAATTTTGCACTATGATGTCTGTCTTTTTTGGTTTGGGTAGGTAAATCAAACATCACAAGCACACGCATAAATGTATCCTCCCTCATACCTAAACCCCAAACTCTACCAAAAGCAAAGGCTGTCCATACAATAAGGCATTTTTAAATCGCTGGACATAAAAATTAATAGCCCTATGCAGTGGAAAAACTCTCTCCCCTATCTTTGCTTCACTCTGTAGATTCTCAATCAAAGCCATTTTGTCTTGTCGTGTCATTGTCTCTATATATTGGCTATATTCAGAATCTAACACCCTAGATTCTAAAAGTGCTAAAACACATCTATCCACAAATGGGCGAAAGACCTCTATGAGATCATCACAAAGATTAAATTGATTAAACTGATTATTGTGTTTGATACCAAACCAAGTGAGTAATCCACTCATACATACGCTTCTAATGACACAGCTACGCACAATCGCATATCCATAATCTAGTAAGGCATTTTGAATCTTGTGTTTATGTTTGCGAGAAAACCCATTGCCAAAAAGATACCTAAAATACAAAGCTGCTGCATATGCCTCGATATTATCATGATCGCCCATAGATACTTTATCACATAGCTTTGCCAAATCTTGGGCTTGTTTTGTGTAGCCACACATTTGCAGCACACTTGCTTGATTACTAATCTTGTTTTTGACAATCTCATACCACAAACTTGCCTTATTTTGCGCACTCACTGCGATATGCTCCCGCGCAACCTGTGCATTGGCAAAATGTCCTAGAAATGGTGTATAAATGCCATTGATAGTGTGTGTCTTATCACAAGTCAGCACAAGGACTTTTGCTTCAGCCAACGCACTTAATAGTGCTTGCGTAATAGTAATTTGGGGACTTTCTAAAATCACGCATTGCAAATCCTTGATATACAACCGTGCGTTTTCCTCCTCATTTTGCACTACTAGATGTTGATCTTGTAGTCGCAAATGTGCCTTGCTTACAAACACAACATTTCTAAACGCCTCATCATAGCCCACCTAAGAATCCTTTGTTGGGTTTTTGTCTTTTGGTGTGGTTTTGAGTGCGATAGGCTGTCTTGGTTCATATTTGCTAGGTTTAAGCTCTCCTAATGGTGAGACTTTGTATTTCTCAAATACCTTTAGTCTTTGAATACCTAGGCCTTTAACCCTTACTTTGTCTTGTGTTGCACTTGTAAAGAGTTTTTGTTGGTTTGGTGTGAGAGTTTTTATATTATTATCATGCGTTCGTAGAGCAATACTCGCTGTTGCAATGTCAAGAGATACAAAATATGCAAATTCTGATTTTTCCATAGAGCTTTTTTGCACAAGCACGACATCACCTTTAAAAAGTGAGAAACAAAATTCATAATTTTCATCCATTTCTATCCAATCTTTGATGATGCCATCGCTATTCCCTCCTGCTACTGCTTTATTGGGTAATACACCAAGTGCAATATCCATCGTATAGATAGGCACAGCATAGAATTTTTTGCTCTTTTTATGTGCAAATATATCAACACGCACCATTTCACCATTTGCCACAAGTTTTGTCCCAATTTGCCGTATCTTGCCTAATTCTAAAGCTTTTTGAATACCTGCTAATCCACCATATTCTTTTTGATAGGTTGCATCATTAAAAGATTTAAAACTCTCCTTATGTAATGCTCCTCGCACTCGCTTATTTGGCGAATGCGAAACAAATATTTGAGCTATTTTGTGCAAGACATGTTCTCTAAATCCAGCAAACGGCTCAAAAAACTTTCTTTGATGTTTAAATGTATCTTGTGCTAGTGCTTTGGCATAGAGTTCTGCTTTCAGTGTTTCTTGGTGATTTTTTACAAAGTCTGAAAATCTCTTAATCATACTTGCATTACTATAAGCGATAATAATTGCATCAATAGCGTGATGTGTATGCTCAAAGCGATTTTTCACAGGTAAGCCCCAAAAATGACGCATAGTCGTGGTAAGCATACCATTGATTGTTTCTACATGTATCTTGCTTCCTTTTTCTCCAGCAACCAACATTGTATCTTCATTACAATCCAATGGAAGACAAGCAAGGTATTCTCGTGTATAACTAGTAATAAGTCGTGCTATATACCTTGTATCCGAAAGATTGCGTGCCTTAAATCCAGATTCTCTCGTGGCAAATGTTGTAGTAGTAATGTTTTGTGCTTTCTTCTTGGGATATCCATTACGCCTAGCAAGAGAAACGATCTTGCTCCACTTAATAGAATCAGCACCAAATGCCTCAAAAGGCGTCTTGTTACCTTTGTTTTGATTTTCTTTTGTAAAAACTAGCACCTTATTCAAGTAGCCATTATCAAAACTCCGCGAATAAGGCAAAATATGATCAATCTCCAAAGCCCCTACATTTTTTAAATCATCTAAAGTGATTTTTTTACCACTATAGGCACAAACCTCATCTTGTTCTCTAAAAAGTCGTAGTTTTAAAATATTATTCTCATTGAGTGGCAAACTGATTTTTTTACACATTTCCTTTGCCTGCTCTCTGTTTTTGTAGTTTGTGTCTATCTCTTTTTGATACCTGCCTCGATCTTTGTAGCTTTTGCCAACTTCACGCGCAAGCTCAATATGAATTTTATGGAATCTCCCATATTTTTTAATAAGAGCATTAAGCACCTTGCGATATTCCGATATAGCTCGAAGCACGACAGGATTATGCAAATCTTGTGCATACATACTCTCATTAAAGGGTGGCAAAAATTTCATCTTTTTATCATTATGTCGTGTTACAAGATTTGCATTTTTACAGGCTTGATCATATCTAATGCCATTGCGCATAAATGGCAAAATCTCACCTAATGCTTTAAGACTTAAGCTAATATGATGATCAAAATCTATCTCTGATAGCTGCATAATTTGGTCTTGTGTCAATGCTGGATATTTACAGAGCTTTTGTTTTAATTGCTCCTTGTCTTTGGTCAATGTAAGATCTCGTGCAATATTGTCTGATGTCTCTCTATCCTGCTTTACATCGCCCAAAATGTGACAAAACTTTTTGAAATTTTTAAATTCTACAAATTTCTTTGTTTCGGGCTTTTCAAGATTACTATGCTTTAATTCTTGAAATTGAATACTCTCATCGATATTAAGCATTTTTCGTAATTGTGCGAAACTCAAACTTCCTTTGTTGCATACTTCCTCAAACACAGAGGACAATATCTTTTGATATTGCTCTTGTGTATAGATCTCACCACTTTCCTTGCTACAAGAAGCAAGAATATTGACAACTTTACTTATTGTAACAAATTCTACTGCACTCAATGAATATTTTGGAGCGCGATACTCATTCTCATAAAATGTGCATTTTCCTACAAGGTGCGAAAAATCTTTTAATGGTCTTTGATAGAATGCAATATGCAAAACCTCATCACATAGTTCTTGTGTCATTGCAAACCCAAAACCTCTTTGAATCTCAAAAATAAGACTAAGCTCATTTTGTAATGCCACTTGTGAAACGCAATTTGCGTAAGATAGAGCTTTGTTGCGTATAGGTTTTAGCACGCGTATCATTGGAGTTTTATCTTGTGCATTCCTAGCATCTTGCACTGCACAAAATTCTTTATAAAAATACTCACCAGCTGTGCGATAATGCGAGATCTTTTTTGCATTTTCACTCAATGCACTTAGTATCTTGCCTTCCTCTTTATCTTTTTTATCTTGATCTTGTTTGATGTTTTTGTTTCCATAGCCTCGATGTTTGGCAATATGCAATATAACACGCATAAGCTCTTCTTTGCTAAGAAGCCTTTCTAATGCCTCATAACGCAACTGATAAGGATTAAGAAATCTTTTGCCACAAAAAGCTTTAGGTAACTCCCCATCTGTAGCAATATAATCCTCATAAGATAAATGCCACGCATTCGTAAGAAGTTTCTTTAATGACTCCAGCCTACCTTTACGCCTTGCTAAACGCCTACGCACACTTCTAGCTTGCCTGCGAGGCAAAGCGAGAGATTCACCATTTTTTGGATTTTCTGCTCCAGTAAAGATTCGCACTCCGCAATCTTTAAGCTCACCATTTTCCACAAACGCCCAACCAATAGATGTAATACCTATATCAATCCCTACAATTTTCATTTAGATACCTCCGCAAAATACAAAACCTTGGAATCTATAATACCATAAAGTCAGGGTTTGGAGAAAATATCTCTATGCTATGAGTAGCAATACCTCAAAGTCCAAAAAAATCTCTTTCTTGCTTAGTAATATCTATCTGTCCGCTAAGATAAAAATACTTACGCAAAACAAGAATATTTAATGCTTCTTCTGCGTTTGTATCATAAAACTGCTCACAGAATCTATGGGCATTGTGGATAATCTCTTGTGCAACTTTTGGGTTGGCACAAAAAAATCTAAACTTCTCCTCCACATCAGAATAATCTTCTGCGATCTCACAATAATGCACATTTGGCACGAGCGTAGATTCCATAAACCATGTTTCATATTTGGGGCGTGGCATCATACACAAAGAATTACTGCTAAGCACCCATTTTAGGTTACTCGCCACATCATTACCCTCCAAACTTAAAAGAAATTTATAAGGCAAATGCTTGGCGATAGATACTTTGGGTTTTAGGTATTGTGTATGCACAGACTTACTACCTGTGTGTCCGATATCACAAAATGGTGCGTCAAAAAATTGCTCTAAAAATCTTGATCTATGCTCTTGATAACACGCTCCACGAAAGAAAATGCGATCTTGTTTTTCTAAAAATGTATAAGGATCTTTAATGAAGGTAAAATGCCTATTTTGCTCAAGCTTTAAGACAATAGAATTTTGATTAGATTCACTAATTGGTCGCGATTTGGTGATACTTGGTTGCGTGAAATAATAATTCACATCGCCAAACCCATAATACACTTTGAGATTTTCATCAAAATACCGCGCATACGATCGCATATCATAATGATATGTGCTAAAACGCCGCCATTTATAGCTTTCTTTGATACTTCCATAATGCGGTGGATATGTGCCAAGTCGCTCGTATGTGCTTGGGGCTGTATCACTAAGGGGAGCGATACTAAAAGGTGCGCACACGCGATGATATAGTCTAAGTCGCGACGCAAATCCCTCATATTCCTTAGAATCTAAGCTCGCCAAAAACTTCGTGATTTTAGATTCTGTTCTTGCGCGCGTAAGCACACTGGGTGTGAGAATTTTTACAAGACTTGAGAGGTTATAGACAAATTGTGATGCCATAAAAATCCTTCTTGGTGTATTTAAGAATATCGTTGTGTAAGATATTCTTGGGGTAACATATACTGCGTGGCATGTATGAGATTGGGATAAAACCCTGCCTCAAATCCAAGCTTAAACAACATATCAGTAGCTTGAATCTGCACGGGATTTAGTGTGATAGAATCTGTGTTTGCATAAAGATTAAGATATGTCTCAAGCTTGGCAGAATCTACCCTAATAAGATTGCGTTCTAAAAGCATTTGCGAAAGCAATGCTTTATTATGCACAGCTACTTCCACCGCCTTAGTAAGCATAGATTCACATTCTAGCGCGATAGTAAGGGGCAGCGATCGACGCAATGCCATACCACCCAAAGGCAAAGGTAAATCGTGCTTATTAAGATCACACCAAATATCCCACAATTCTGCTTCAACAACCAAACTTTCATCATAACCCAAAATAGATTCATGGATAAGCACACCCGCTTGCACCTCGCCACTTAACACGCTAGATTCTATCTCAAGAAAATTTTTATAGACAATACGCGCATGTGGATATGCAAGTCTAAAAAGCAAGGCATTTGTCGTATGCGCACCACTTAGTGCAACCTTGAAATCTCTTTTTAGTGTAGTGGTGCGTTTTTTAATAAGCTTTGGTCCATAGCCATTCCCAAAACTCACGCCTGTCCGCAATAGCGCATAATCCTCACAAACAAGCGGATACAATCCAAAAGAAATCGCGCTAATATCATATTCACCTTGCAAGGTCGCTTCATTGAGTGTCTGTATATCTTTGGCACACGCACTAAATTGCACTTGTGTAGAATCCACCCAACCAAAATTAATCGCATAATACATAAATAAATCATCAGCATCAGGGCTATGTGCGACACTAAGATGTCGCTTTTTACCAAGCATATATTGGGAGGTAGATTGTGGGTGTTTCATCGCTATAATATCCTTGACATCTTTTATGTAATGGACATTGTAACAAAAATCGCTTTAAAAATTTGTTTGGGTTTTTTAAAGATATTTTTCAAACTTATAAGATACAATCCCAAGATTTAAATCACTTTTACAACAAGGATAAGAATGGCGATAGACGAAAAACGGCAAAAAGCCATTGAGCTTGCACTCAAGCAGATTGATAAGGCATTTGGTAAGGGTGCGCTTGTGCGACTTGGAGATAAGCAGGTAGAAAAAATCGATGCAATCTCTACAGGCTCACTAGGGCTTGATATGGCGCTTGGTATAGGTGGTGTGCCAAAGGGTAGAATTATAGAAATCTATGGTCCTGAATCTAGTGGTAAAACAACACTAGCATTACAAATCGTGGCAGAATGCCAAAGAAATGGCGGCATTGCAGCATTTATCGATGCAGAGCACGCGCTAGATGTGTATTATGCAAAAAATCTTGGTGTAGATACACAAAACCTCCTTGTCTCTCAACCAGATAACGGCGAACAAGCACTCGAAATCTTAGAAACGCTTACACGCAGTGGAGCAGTAGATCTTATTGTGATAGATTCTGTGGCAGCCCTCACGCCAAAAGCAGAAATTGATGGTGATATGGGCGATCAACATGTAGGCTTACAAGCAAGGCTTATGAGCCACGCATTACGCAAAATCACAGGCGTTTTGCACAAAATGAATGCCACACTTATTTTTATCAATCAAATTCGTATGAAAATTGGAATGATGGGCTATGGAAGTCCAGAAACAACCACAGGTGGTAATGCCCTCAAGTTTTATGCAAGTGTGCGCATCGACATACGACGCATTGCCACTCTCAAACAAAATGAGCAAAATATCGGCAATCGCGCAAAAGCAAAAGTGGTTAAAAACAAAGTGGCACCGCCATTTAGGGAAGCGGAATTTGATATTATGTTTGGTGAGGGCATTAGTAAAGAGGGTGAAATCATCGATTATGGTATCAAGCTTGACATCATTGACAAAAGTGGAGCGTGGCTTTCTTATGGCGATATGAAGCTTGGGCAAGGGCGTGAAAATGCAAAGGTGTTTTTAAAAGAAAACCCAACAATTGCTCAAGAAATCACAAATAAGATCCGTGAGCAAATTGGCATAAAAGATGAAATTTTACCACTTCCTGATGAGCCAGAGGAAGAGGAACTCTAAAAATCCAAATCTAACAAAGAGGAGCAAATATGGTGCGTATTAGCAAGATTTATTCACAAGAGGTGCTAGATTCACGAGGCAACCCAACTATTAAGGCAATTGTAGAATTAAGTGATGGCACAAAAGAAAGCGCTATCGTCCCAAGTGGTGCAAGCACAGGTAAAAGAGAAGCACTTGAATTACGCGATGGTGACAAAAATCGCTTTTTGGGCAAAGGAGTCTTAAAAGCTTGTGAAAATGTTGATCTTAGTATATGTGAAGCTTTGGTAGGTGCTAGTCCATACGATCAAGGGCTGATTGATGCAATGCTTAAAGATCTAGATGGCACACAAAATTTCTCTAAGCTTGGTGCTAATGCCACACTTGGTGTTTCTATGGCGACTGCTCGTGCAGCAGCAAAAAGCCTTCATATACCACTTTATCGTTATTTAGGTGGCGCAAATGCGCTTGTATTGCCTGTGCCTATGCTAAATATCATCAATGGTGGTAGCCACGCTGATAACACGGTAGATTTTCAGGAATATATGATTATGCCACTAGGCTTTGATAGCTTTAGTGAGGCACTACGCGCTAGTGCAGAAGTGTATCAATATCTCAAAAAGATTCTTAATGAACAAAATCACATCACGAGTATCGGTGATGAGGGAGGTTTTGCGCCTAATCTTACAAACAATACACAACCTATTGAAATTATCCTCCAAGCCATAGAAAAAGCGGGATACAAACCAGGTGATGAGATTGCTATCGCTCTTGATGTCGCTAGTAGCGAACTTGTCGATGGAAGCGGCATGTATCATCTCGCAGGAGAAGGACGCAAGCTAACTTCACAAGAACTTGTGGCATATTATGAAGAAATGGTGCAAAAATATCCTATTGTTTCTATTGAAGATGGCTTGAGTGAAGATGATTGGGAAGGGTGGAGTTATCTCACACAACGACTTGGAAATAAGATTCAGCTTGTAGGTGATGATTTATTTGTAACTAACAAAAAGATTCTCGCACAAGGAATCGAAAAAAATATCGCTAATGCTATTTTGATAAAACCTAACCAAATAGGCACAATCACACAAACTATGCAAGCGGTGCGACTAGCACAACGCAATGCGTATAAATGCATTATGAGTCATAGAAGTGGGGAAAGTGAAGATAATTTTATTGCGGATTTTGCTATTGCGCTTAATACCGGTGAAATCAAAACAGGATCTACGGCTAGAAGCGAAAGAATTGCAAAATACAATCGCCTCTTAGAAATAGAATCTGAACTTTCTAATAGCGAGTATCTAGGCACACAACTCTTTAAAAAATAATACAAAGAATGGGTATGCAAGAGCTCTATCAACAGCCCTCAAGATTCAAGCGATGGATACAGATTAATAAAACATTTCTTATTATCGCTGCGGTGTTGGTAGCGCTTTTGACTTATAGCGCATTTCTGCTCTTTGGGAATGCCTCACTCTACACACTGCTAAGTTTGCGCAAACAACAAGAAAAATTACTCCAAGAAGTCGATTTACTCCAAAAGCAAAATGCAAAGATTCAAAAAGATATTTTTGAAAGCAGTGGTGAATATGATTGTTTATTTACTTGT
>SAMEA3663047__coassemble_826_pt1 | contig 11118 bp, 11 predicted proteins | sample SAMEA3663047__metabat2_low_PE_016 | metagenome-assembled genome bin SAMEA3663047 (sample SAMEA3663047) | pig gut metagenome | biome: pig gut; feature: pig-associated habitat; material: faeces | place: France | collected 2012
AAATATTTTCTTTCAAAATGAAAATCTCTAAAGTCTCCATAAATTTCTATATTATGTTTTTTTAATTCCGCTTTGAGATTCTCTATTTTTGCAAAGGTTTGTGGATCCTTGAGACTAAAGCTTGGATTTTCCATTGTGGGTGGATAGGTAAGAAATATCTTGATATTTTTTGATGCGGCAAACTCCAATAAACGATTGTATTCAGAGAGAAAGAAAGGTGAAAGCGTGAGATTGGAATCTAGATACCTCTCATTACCAAAATATTTATTACCTATATGTCCACACATATCTCCATATCGATTGAGGGATTTGTAACTAAGTCCTGTATATTTTTGCTCACCTTTTACCCATATAGCTTCCATGGTGGCGATTGGATTTGGATCATTTTCTATTTTTTGAGGCTTAAAAAGAAGTTTTAGCATATCCCAAGGTTTATTTTCTAGATAAGCTTGTAAGATATTTTCTTTATTCATATATTTATTGTAACCATCACCCCAAGTGAGCATATTTTGGATATATGTATAATCTTCAAAAGGTTCTTTGTTTGTGTAGTAACTAAATTCTAGGGGTAAAAATATAATGTCTCCCTCGTGAGCTTGCACTATGATTTTATCAATATGAAAACTAATGGGTATAGGTCTAATTGTAGCATAGTTGATAGGCTTAAAATGTGTTGTAGAATCTATAATTTCTCCATTAAAGCCATATAGCGAATTTGATCCACTTACAATAAGCAATCTTTGTTTGTGTGTAGGTTTGGAATTTATATAGTCTTTAATAAGATAGATATTTTTCAATGTAGGAGTTGCATATGAAAAGCGCGGTGGATCAAAATAACAAGTATTGATGAGAATAAGTCCAAAATGTATAAGTAAAAGTCCTCCAGCTATACCAAAAAACAAAATGATTTGTCGCATATAGTTCCTTTACTAGAAATTAAAATATAAAAATGCAGCTTGGTATCCCGAAAATGAATGTTTAATAACTGCAGTGGCAAATAGCACTGCGCTTATGGCAAGAGTAATATTTGTCATATTCTTTAAAAATCCTATACCATTCCTCACCACCACACATACAATAAGTGCCGCAAAAAGACTAGGAATAACAATCATAGAACCTGCATCAATAGCTTGCGCCCACTTCCCAAACCCAATCCCCACACCATAAATCTCCCAAGTATGAAGAAACCCTAGCTTAGATTCTAAAAATTGTGGCAACACCACCACACCCCCAAACATTCCTTTTAAGAGATTGCATGCTCCTTGTATATTCTCAGCCCTAAAAAATATCCAAGCAATATTGACAAAGTTAAAGGTAAGAATCCAACAGAGCACTTTATAGAGTTTTGTTTGCATAAAGCCTAGATAGATTCTTGCAAAGCTAAAGCGCTGTGTTATAGAACATAATGCACCATTATCCTGTTGTGTGTTAGCACAAGAAGATAATTGGTGCATAGTAAGATTATCTGTCATAGCAGATGTGTGTGGATTTAAAGAAGTGCTAGAGGTGGTATGGAGTTTAGAGCGTGTAGTAGCTTGTAGTATATGTGTATTAATATCACAAGCTTTCATATTATTATCATTAAAAACCTTAGTATTATTAAGGGATTGCGTATTCTTAGATTTTAATCCTTCATACCACCATGTATAGATTCTATGTATGCACATAGCAAAGGCATGGAGTATGCCCCATACCACAAACCCCCATCCTGCACCATGCCATATACCACTAAGAAAGGCTACAATAAACAGATTTCTTAGGGTGAGAATCTTATTGATTAACACATAATGTAGGGCATTTTTGTATTTTTCATTGCGATTACCACCAAGAGGGATATACACATACTCTTTTAAGAATCTTCCTAGAGTAATATGCCATCGTCTCCAAAAGTCTGTGATATGTAACGCTTTATATGGAGAATTAAAGTTAATAGGCAACATAATGCCAAAGAGTAAGCCTAATCCTATTGCCATATCACAATACCCACTAAAATCAAAATATAATTGAAATGTATAACTAAGGCTTGTTGCCCAAGATTCAAAGAGATTAAGAACTACCCCTTTTTCTACTGCACCATATCCAGCATTTGCCCATTTGGCAAAACTATCAGCAATACATACTTTTTTGAATAACCCAATAGAAAAGATAAATAAGCCCTTTGCTACACTTTCATATAGCGCAAATGTTTTAGGAGATGTTTCTTTAGAGAGCTTGGCAAATTGTGGCATCATTTCTTTATGATGCACAATAGGTCCTGCGATGAGTTGTGGGAAAAATGTAATAAATAAACAATAATCTATAAAATCTATCGTGTTGTGTGTAGGATTACTAGATTGTCTAAGAGTGTGATTATCGTGTTTTATCTTTGTATAGCAATCTACCAAAAATGCAATTTGTTGAAAGGTTACAAATGAGAGTGCAAGTGGTAAGAGTATATGTGGTAAAGGAATATTAAAGTCTAAATGTAAGAGTTGGGTAAAGAGTGCAAAGTTTTCTAAGAAAAAGTCTGTGTATTTAAAAAATCCAAGTAAAGCAAGATTAAAAACAATGCCCAAATACAGAGGGAATTTGGGATTGTAAATATCTAATTTATACTTGCCCCCCCCCCCTTAATAGCCTTTAGTAAAAAAGTTTTTGTAGTATGTGTATTGCATGCTACTATCCAAGTAGCAAAACAATAATTAAGTGCAATAGAGCTTAAGAGTATAGGAAGATATGAGAGTTTCCAATACGCATAAAAAAAGAGTGAGCTAAGGACTAAAAAGATTTTAGCAAGAGTATAAGAATGTGAAAAACAAAGGGCTTTAATAGCATGAAAGCCAAACCACACAATAGGTAAAAATACAAAGATAAAGATATAAGAGGAAAAGAGCATTATATTCCTTTGGGTAAGAATCTAACAAAAGGTTTCTAACAAGGCTCTGTGTTAAGGTTTTTGGTTTGTTATTGCGATGTTAGGGGGTGATTGTAGCAGAAATTATCATAAAACACACTTTTTGTATAAAAATTTGTGCAAAAATAACAGGGTAATTTTGAAAGCAATGTGTGGTTATAGACTAATAATGTTTTTTAAAGGTAAAAGGTGGGATAATTACGCCTCTTTTAGCTATTTTGTGTGATCGCGTAGCTCAGTGGTAGAGCACTACCTTGACATGGTAGGGGTCGCTGGTTCAAGTCCAGTCGTGATCACCATATATTCTTATATCTGCTTATCTCTCTGTTATTGTGCTGTATTTATGTGTGTTTGTGGAATTCTAACTTTTTACTTAGCATAAGAGTATTGTCTGTGTATTTAGCATAGAGTATATGCAAGGCATACATTTCACCATTGCCTAATCGTGCAAATGGAAAGCGCGCATAATATATGTCTTGTTGTTCCTGCGTGGCGGTGCTAAAGTATGCGCGAATCTGTACACCTTTGATTTTGGCAATTTTTAGGGTATTTGTTGCAATTGTTACGCTTACATTTGGATATTGTGTGGCTAGTTGTATGTGTAGTGTGTGTGGCTCACTTTTGCATATAAGCGCATATTGTGTTACATCAAAGGCATAAAAACAATTTGCACTATGAATATAAAAAGGTTGAGATATGTGTGAATCTTGTGTTGTTTGTGGTGTAGATTCTGTATGGGGTTGCAAAACGCTTAGGCTCATTACATGTTGGCTGTGTAAAAAGTCTCGTATCGCTTGGTGCATGTATCCCTCTAGTGTATGGATTTTGATATCAGATCTTATGAGTTTGATACTTAGGATTCTCCAAACCTTAGGGTTTGGAGATATGAGGATTATTGAAATTCTGGCTTAGGCGTTTTGGCGGTAGAATCTGGAAGCATAGGGTATTCTACCTTTGGTTTGCGTCCTGTAAGGGATTGTAGGAAACTTGCAATTTTCTTTGTTTCTGTATCATCTATGTCTATGCCAAGTTGGATGCTGCCCATTTCTTTGATAGCATCGGTGAGATTCCAAAACGCACCATTATGAAAATACGGAGCAGTTTGGGCGACATTGCGCAAAGTTGGGGCTTTGACTAATCCATCTTTGTTTCCCTTAAATCCACCTAGCGATGAGAATTGATAATCTTTTACTACAGCAAATGGTTGCATACTACCGCCGAGATTTACACCAGTATGACATGTTGCGCACCCTTTGTCCAAAAAGATTGCTAAACCTTCTTTTTGTTCTTTGTTAAGTGCGTTGTTATCACCATTGAGAAAATCATCAAAAGGTGATGGGGTAATGAGTGTGCGTTCATACACGCCAATTGTTGAGGCAATGAGTTCAAAAGTAATTTTTGTATTTGCACCATAGGCTTTTTTGAATGCATCAACATACTCTGGAATAGACGTGATACGCTCAACAATAAGCTCTTTGGAAGCTGCCATTTCTACAGGATTTTGGATAGGTCCTTGCGCTTGTTCAGCAAGATGCGCTGCGCGTCCATCCCAAAATTGAATCTCATTAAATACACTATTATACACGGTTGGAGAATTTAGGTGTTGTCCATTAGGTTGCCATTTGTGCCCAATAGCAGCAGGCACAAGATCCGCACCACCTAAGCCAAGATTGTGGCAAGTGTTGCACGAGATGAGATTACTTTTGGAGAGGCGAGGATCAAAATAAAGCATTTTGCCCAATTCTATTTTTTCTTTCGTGCTTTTGTTGCTTTTGGCATCAGGGGCAGTTTTTTCGATTAAGGCTTGGATTTGAGCCTGTGATTTTGGTATAGCTTGTATGCCATTATCTGTAGCCATTTTTCGCAGTGTCGCATCATCTGGTGTCGCAGCCAACGCAATAACAATACTTGCGAGACCTAAACTTAGTTTTTTCATAAAAACTCCTTAATTTTAATTTTTCTAAATAAATAATTTTTTATTTAGGACGCATATTATTGGATAGTATAGCTTAGGGTATTATAAAAATTATAGGAAAATCAAGGCTCTATGCGTGTAATTTCGCTTATATTGATATGGCAATAACCATTAGGATTTTTGAGTAAATATTTTTGGTGATAAGATTCTGCTGGATAGAAATTTTGCAAGATCATAACTTCTGTAACGACTTCTTTTGTGTAAAGTGGCGCGATGTGTGTGGCGATAAATTCCCGAATCTGTGGCAAAATTGCTGCATTGTTTGTATAGATTCCATTGCGGTATTGTGTGCCAAAATCATGCGCTTGATAATTGAGCGCCGTTGGGTCAATCACAGCAAAAAATCGCCCCAATAGATTCTCTAAGCTGAGCACCTTGGGGTCATAGATGACATATAGTGCCTCAACTGCATTGGTGCTATGTGAACAGACTTGCTCATAGCTAGGATTTGGAATGAGTGAGTTCGCATAGCCCACTCGCGTTTCACATACTCCATCGATGAGATCAAAATATCGTTGCAATCCCCAAAAACAGCCACCAGCTAGGTAAATTTCTTCTCGTGTCATTGTAGTATCCTTTGTCCTCGATTGCCAGAAAAAATCTCTGTTTGCATACCGCAATTTCTTAGTTCCTCAAGACTGCCACAAAAGGCTATTTTTTTGTTTTCAAGCAAAATAAATCTATCCACACTATCTCGTATAGAATCTAAATCGTGGGTTACCATAACAATTGTGATATTAAGCATTTCTTTGAGTTGTAAGATAAGTGTATCAAAATTTTGGGCGCTTTTTGGATCAAGCCCACTTGTGGGCTCATCAAGAAATAAAATATCAGGGCTTGTGATTAGGGCGCGTGCTAAGGCTACGCGTTTTTTCATACCACCACTTAATGCGTATGGATATTTATAAATGCTTTGCAAGGGAAGACCCACGCGCTCACACCAAAATGCTGCAATTTCATTGATATTTTTTTGTGGGAGATTTCCGCGTTGCACAAGGGGCATACCGACATTATCTAGCACATTCATCGAGCTAAAAAGCGCCCCAAACTGAAACATAACGCTACATTTATCTAAAATTATATGGCGTTTAGAATCTTCTAGTTCCCAAATATTGCGCCCAAAGATTGTGATTGTGCCACTTAGGGGCTTTTGGAGATAAATCATATTGCGTAAAAGCGTAGATTTGCCACTCCCACTTCCGCCTAATATACCAAAGATTTCGCTCTTGTGGATACTAAAGCTAATGTCATCGTGTATCGTGATGCCTTGTGTGTATTGCGTGGTGAGGTGGCTAACTTCGATAATTTCTGACATTTAGATTCCTAAAGCGGTGGTAAGAAATGAAAATATGGCATTTATCACGATAATCCAAAAGATTGCATTGACAACACTTAGGGTTGTTTGTCTGCCTAGAGATTCTGTATCGCCTTGCACCTTTAATCCTCTAAAGCACCCTACAAGTCCGATTGCCAAGCCAAAAAATGGTGCCTTGGCGATACCAACCCAAAAATTTGTGATTGCCACATATTCATAAAATCGCTCCCAATATTGTGTGAAGCTTATTCCAGCTTGTAGATTTGTGGCAAGCATTCCAGCAAGCAAACTTATAATGTCTGAGAGAAACACCAACAAAGGCATTGTGATAACAAGGGCTAAGATTCTTGGTGTTACTAGAAAATCTATCACGCTAAAGCCCATAGTCTTAAGCGCGTCATTTTCTTCGTTTAGATTCATAACGCCAATTTGCGCACTAAAGCTTGAGGCAGATCGTCCTGCAATAACAAGTGCTAGAATAAATGGTCCTAGTTCGCGCAAACAGAGTTTTGCTATGATTTCTACACTCATGATTGGCACACCCATTTTATCTAGCTGTATCACGCCTTGTAAGGCAATAGCGTAGCTTACAATAAAGCTTGTGGTAAGCACCACAGGCAAAGATTTTAGTCCAGATTCTGAAATATGGTAAAAAATAGAGGCGATTTTAAAGCGTCGTGGGTTTAGTAAGCTAAGCCCCAAGTAATACAATGCCATACCAAAAAAATGCAAAAAATCTAGTGCGTTTTGGACAAAATCCACCACCCATAACCCTATGCTACTAAAAAAAGCAAACAAAGGAGAGGCTTTGTGCGTATCTTTGGGTAATGTGATAGAATGATTAAGCGTGGCAAAAATTTCTTTGGTGTGATGGTTTAGGTGGGTAAATGTGTAGGTTTTGTGTTCTAAAAGCGAGAGTAGGTAGGCACAAAATGCAAAATCCACAATGGGCTGTGTGCTAAAATCAATTTCTATATGTTGGGCTTTTTGGAGGGCTTTTTGGAGGGCGCGTAAGTCTTTTTTGGAAGTTGTATAGAGCCACTCTCCACTAAGCATAATGCGTAGAGTAGGTGTGGATTGGAGGATTTGTATAGTATTCATGGGTATTTCTTTTGATAAATGTCTGGATAAAATACCTTAAAGCGTTTGTGAAACCAAAACCAACTGCTTGGGTTAGATTCTATGACGCGTTGGGTTATGTGTGCTTGGGCTTGTGTGGCTTCTAGGATATCTTGCGACATATTGTGGGAATTGTTTGCCCTGATTGGTTCATAGAATCTCACTTCATAGCGTGAATAGTCTTTGTTTGGATTAATAAAGACTGGCACGATATTAACACCAAAACGGCGAGAAAGCACGGAGGCGATAGTCGTGTGCGTGGCTCTTTTACCAAAAAATTCTACCTCAATACCTTCATGCAAACTTATATTTTGATCAACAAGGATTCCCACGAGGGCATTTTTTTGTGCATACATTTTGAGAAGATGTTTAAACGCACCTTTTTTATCTATCATACGCACCCCATTGCTTTCTCGGCGTTTGATAATCATGTGATTGATAGATTCAAATTGCGTAAGTCTCCCAAGGGACGCCATTTGACACATACGATATCGTGGTGGCAAGATTGTAGCCATTGCTTCCCAATAGCCAAAGTGTGCAGACACAAGCACTGCTCCACCATCTTTGCCAATAGATTCTGTAATGTGGTGTTCATCGATAAACACAAAGCGTTTGGCGTATGTCTGTGGATCAAGATAGACTACACGAATACTCTCCAATAACACAAAGGCAAAGTTTTCATAACAACGGCGAATAATGGCGTGTTTTTCTTCGTGGCTAAGTGTCTGCTGATAGACAAACTCAAGGTTTGCATACGCATCGTTGTATCGGCGTTTATCAAGGGCATACAATATCCAAGCAAGTGCTTTTATATGCCATACAAAACATATATGTGGCATTTTGGCAAGATAGAATCCTAAAACACCGCTGAGGATTTCAAGAAGCAAAATAGCAGGTTTTAGCATACGATATCCTTGTATTGTATAGAAAGAAGTTGCAAGGCTTGTTGTGCAATATCATCAGGTGCTATGTTATTGATTGAAAAATCTTGTTTGTCGTATGTGGGGTTGTCGCTACCGCTTAAGACAAGGTTGTGCTCCCCTAAAAGCTTGAATCTTTTGGCTGGAGTGTTGCCATAGAGTGTAATGGACGCCCTTTTAAAAGCCCACGCAAGATGCGTGATGCCTGTGTCTCCTCCAATGACAAGATCTATATGCGCCACAAGGGCTTTGACTTCATCAAGATTGAGGTTATTTAGTGGTGTGATGATGTGTGAATCTTGTAATGTATCTAAGGATTGCATAATCTGTGTAGCTTTATGGGTGCTAGTGTGCGTGAGGAGAAAAATTTGGACTGATTGTAGGTGTTTGCATAGTATGCTGATAGCTTTAGCAAAAAGTATAGGATTATATGTTTTAGAGGGCAAAGAAGATTCTAAAATACATAAAATGCGAGGCTTACTCTGAAATTTAGTGCTAATGTGTGCAAGAGCTTGTGGTGTGTAAGCAAAAGAATCATTGGTGTGTGCAATCATATCATGCAGTGTAGGCTGTGGTTGGTGTGTGATATGCAAAAGTTCTTTGGCTTTGTGGAGAAGTAGCGCATTGCGTTTTAGGATATTTTCTTGATATGGGATATGCACACGATGTGTATAAAAAAGTGCGCTTAGAGATTCTTTTGCTGATGTAAAGCCAAATCCTATAAAATTATGTTTGTGGATAAATACTCCTATAAGTGCGGATTTTATGAGTCCTTGCATATCGATAAGCAAGTCAAAGGCTGGGAGTTTTTTAAGTGTTTTAAGAAGGTGCAATTTTTGGCGTAAGGTTTGGTGCTTTAGTGTAATGACTTCTAGAGAATCTATATAGGATGAGTGTTCCAAAATAGCGCTAAATCGTGAATCCACAAACCAAGTGAGGTGGATTTGGTAATGTTGTTTGAGAGATTGCACAAAATCTGCCAAAAATGCCCCACTCACGATACAATCACCCAAAGCTGAGAGGCGGATAATACCTATGCGTAGAGTTTGTGCCATTTTGTGCCTTAGTGTATGTGGATAGAGAGGCTTGAGATGGGTTTTTGTAAGCGAGATACATTTTCTTTAGCAAGATACAAAGAATGATTAGATTGAATATGCAAAAATGTGTGTTTATCGTTTTGTTCTAAGGTTAGGGTTATATGCGCGCGTGTGCACGGAGCTTTTGTAAGGCATTGGGCTAATCCCAAGATAAAGCTAAGCCACTGAATCTGTGAGAGTGGGGGCAGGGAATGTAGGGTCGGAGGGATTTTTGGAATCTTTTTATCGCTATATTCTATTAGCAAAGCAATGAGTTCTCTCTGTGTATGGGAAAATCCATACTCTAAACCATTAAGTAGGATATACGCACCATGGAGATTTGTTTGATAAAAATTTAAAATAGTGCCAATAGGACTAAGATATGCGGCGATTCCAAGTATATGGCGAAGTTCTGTAGGGCAATTATGTAGCACAGAGAGCGTATCAAAAAGATCTAGCGCAAGGGATTTTAATTGATTTGCATATTTTGTTTGCAATAAAAACCGATCCTGTAAGCTTGCTACAGAAGGATTAAAGCCACTAGGGAATTGATAGCGTTGGTTGCGTAATAAATCCGCCAAAAACACGCCTTCTCGCACACCTACACCACTTGTGATGACATTTTTAGCACCCAAATGCTCGAGAATACTTGCAAAAATCAGCACACCACTTGTAATGGTATCGATTCTATCTTGTGGAATAGGGAGATCTTGGAGCTTGTGTGCGGGTGAAGTAATGATTTTTTCAAAAAGTTTTTTATGCTCTTTAGGACTAAATTCATAGCCATGAATTCTGTTTAGTGGGTATTGCGTGTGTTTAATAAGCATTTTTGCCACTGCCCTAATGGTCCCACCTATGCCAAAAATAGTATCGTGCTGGTAGTGTTTTGGGATTTTGGCAAGTTCTTGATTGATGTAGGCTTTTGCGCCCTCAATGTCATTGTGCGTATCAAAAAATAATTCCTTGATGCGAATCGTGCCTATATTTAGAGAGATAAGATCGATAATCTTACCATTTTGGATAAGTGCACATTCTGTGCTACCACCGCCAATGTCAATGGTAATACCATTTTTTTTATGCACCAAATTTGCACAAGCCACACCTCCATAAAATGCCTCTTTTTGTCCGTCTATGACTTTGATGTGGAGATTGCATTCTTTTTTGACGCGTGTGAGGAATTCTTTGGCATTTGGGGCATCGCGTATCGCAGAAGTTGCTACGCAAAAAAGTTTAGTAGTTTTATAGCTTTTAGCTATATCCAAAAATTCTTTGAGCGCAAAAAGTGCGCGTTGCATAGGAATCTCTTGAAGCATACCACCATTTTCATAACAGCCTTCAGAGATTCGCACCTTGGATTTTATTTCGTGGATTAAATGGAATCCAAGGCGACTAGTTTTACGAAAGATTGCCATCCTCGCAGAGTTAGAACCAATGTCGATGACGCTGGTAACCTTGGCCATTATTCTGACCTTTTGAGTTGCTCGGACTTATAACGGAGTTCTTCAATATTTTCTATATTATCAGGATCTGGGACTATCGCATCTACTGGACATACTGGGATACAATTTGGCTCATCATAATACCCTATGCATTCTGTGCAACGATCAGGATCTATGACATAAAATGGATCATCTGCATCAATTGCTTCATTTGGGCACTCTTCCCTACACGCATCACAAGCAATGCATTCATCATTAATCATTAAAGCCATTTTTTCTCCTTAAAAAGTGTAAAGAGTGTTTTTAACTAAAAGCCTGTTAATTTTTCCTTAAAATGCCAAAAAAGACAAGTTTATGCAAGGTTTAGTTACAATAAGAATA
>SAMEA3663047__coassemble_832_pt1 | contig 11075 bp, 9 predicted proteins | sample SAMEA3663047__metabat2_low_PE_016 | metagenome-assembled genome bin SAMEA3663047 (sample SAMEA3663047) | pig gut metagenome | biome: pig gut; feature: pig-associated habitat; material: faeces | place: France | collected 2012
CCATTTTGAGCAATCATTTTTTCTATGTGGTTACTAAAATGTCCAAAAAGCTCAATGCTATTTTGTATGCCGATATTGCGCATATCTGGCACATAATTATCCCCATATGCGTCTGGTCGATAGATTCCATTGCGCACAGCCTTAATCATCTCATCAAGCCCATCAAAAAAATTGATATCTGGTTGATCGATTGTGAGGGCATTATTAGCGTTAAATGTCAAAAAAGTTGTGTGATCATGCAACGCCTGTTCGGAAAAATCATTGCTTTGATCATTATAAATCATAAATTTCATACGCGAAATAGATCGCATTTGATCAGAAATCTGTATATGCCCTTGTGGCGTTAAGGTTACTTCTATTTTGCCTTGTTGGGCTTGAAGCAAAGATTCAAAAGCTCTTTTGCCTTCTTGTGTTGGTGTGCCATCTTCTAGTTGTGTATTGATATATGCTTGTGAATCTTGATTAGAATAATTCAGTGCAATACCAATAGCATCCATTAATTGTCTATATGTTAAATCATCAGCTTTTGTAACACTCACCGCAGGGGGTTCATCGTGTGGATTATAAAGCGGAATATGAATCTCTTGATTAGACTTTGAATCTGGGATAACCAAAAACGATCCATCTTTATTGCTAAGCGTAATGCGTGCTTGAAGTGGCACCCCATTATGATCACTAAGACTTAAATTATATATCTGTCCATCGACGCTACCACCTGCAACTTCAGAAAGCTTGGTATCATCATTGGCAAATCCCATACCACCACTCAGAATCTGCTGCACATTAGACACTAACTTTGATCCACGATTTTCAAATGCTAACCTATCATATTCTGCCTTATAGTCGCTCCTAAGCCCATCGCGCAATTCCCCATTACCATATGTAGAAAGCGAAAAGCTAAACCCACTCTCACCATTAAATGGAGGCTCGTATGTGTCTTTGTCTTTGTTTTTGACATTATTGTCTCTAAAGACCAATTCACCATTAATCATCTCTCCCTCGAGTTTGCCACCAAAATGTGTGCTCACTTGCTTGATAATATCACGAAATTGTATAGAATCATCAATACTAATTTTTAGATCCTCTATAGGTTCAGGATTTATTTTCCCATCATTGGTGTTTGGGCGTGTGCCGGAAAAAACTAGTGTATCAACACCTTCTGGCAAAACATCACGCACCTTTGTTGTAAGTGTGGCAGGAACATTATCTTTGGTAAGAAATGTTGAAGGAATTTTAGAAATTCTATAATCATAATTATCCCGCAATGCCATAATGGTATGTTGTGAGTATTCACCTATAAATGGGCTCTTTTGAAAACTCGTAACTTTCGCACCTATGGAAGCAAGCTCATCAAGATTCTCTACATCTTTATCACTTGATATGAGATGAAAATCCAAATTTGCATTACCGGGTGCTAAATTTTTTATTTCAATTTGCCCCCAATAATTCAAACTCACATCCACAACCTTATTTTTGGAAGTGTTACCAAACTCCTTGCCTATCTTATCCAATAAATCTTGGACTTTTGTAGCGTTTTTTTCATCTCCAAAACCCACATCAAAAGAAAATTTACTCTTAAAACTTGTGCCATCAGGACGCACACCACGCATATAAAAATACTCTTTGCCATTATTATTTGTGATCCTATCATCATCACCTAACAAATCCCTTAGAGTATCAGTAGCCTTAATATACACTTCTTCAGGAATATCACCACGGCGGATTCTATCCATAACATCAGGATTTAACTTGCTTTGGTTCAGCTTCCGTATGTTAGTGGTGATGGTTTTGTAATTATCAGAATCCCTACCAAAAAAAAGCTCATTACCAGTAATATTATATGGCATAAGATTGCGTGAGCTTATCAACGCTTCCAAACGCTCATTATTTCCTTTATATGTGCCATCAGGCTCAAAAGGGCGAATCTTTACATTACTTCCAGCAAAGAGAAATTCCCCACCAATTGAAGTGTTGGCAGTATTAATCATATGTTCTTTAAGTTTTTCCAAATCTCGTGCAATTGCCTCGCGCGAGATAGGGGAATGTATATCATTTGCTGCTTGAATGAGCTTGGTATTAAATTGCACCGCTGTTTGAGAAAGCTCTGCCAAAGCCTTATCGGTGTTAAGTGTGCGTGTGTAAGCGGTATTGGAATTATCTATGCCTTGATCAAGGTTTAATTCTTCATATTCAAGCTTTAGATTCTGATTAAACACTGAGCTATCTTGATATCCATACTGAATCTTTAGCCCTGATGCAATTTTTGTATTAATGTCAGAAAGCTTGCTTTGCATCGTGCCTTGATAGTAATTCATTTGGTTATATTTAGTCCCAAAAGTGATACGCATTGTTCTCACAACCCCCTTCCAAAAGGTAAAATCCTACGCAAATATCGCAATTATCATAGTGAAATTTAATGTCTATGTCAAAAACTTGCATTTTCCATTCCATATTTTCCTACTAACTCTCCCTCATAGCTCTTTAATACATACTTGCTGCATTGTATAAAGCAATTTTAATACCCAAAACATTTTTTAGATTCAAAAAAGGACAACTATATATTAGTAAAGATTGTGTAAAATCCACGCGTTTTTAGTATCCCCTATAAACTTTAAACATATTTTTCTAACGACAGATAACTTAGGAGCAACGATGAAAGGTGTATATTTAGACAATAATGCCACGACTATGGTAGATCCCAAAGTCAAAGAGCTTATGGACCCATTTTTTTGTGAATACTATGGTAACCCAAACTCTCTACATAAGTTTGGCACACAAACCCACCATCCTATCCATAAGGCAATAGAGGAGCTTTATAACGGCATTAATGCAAATGATGAAGATGATATCATCATTACTTCTTGCGCGACAGAATCTAACAATTGGGTGCTTAAAGGTGTGTATTTTGATCTTATCCATAATGGCAGTAAAAACCACATAGTAACTACTGAAGTTGAGCACCCAGCAGTGGGCGCAACCTGTAGCTTTTTGGAATCTCTTGGTGTGCGTGTTACCCGCTTACCAATCAATAGCAATGGCAATATCTCTGTAGATCAAGTGCGTGAGGCAATTTGTGAAGATACGGCACTTGTTAGCATTATGTGGGCAAATAATGAAACAGGGCTTATTTTCCCTATAAAAGAAATTGGCGCATTATGCAAAGAAAAAGGCGTGCTATTCCACACAGACGCGGTGCAAGCTATCGGTAAAATCCCAGTAGATGTGCAAAAAGCAAATGTAGATCTCTTGAGTTTTAGCGCACACAAATTCCATGGACCAAAGGGCGTAGGTGCGCTCTATATCAGAAAAGGCGTGGAATTAACTCCATTGCTTCATGGTGGAGAGCATATGCGTGGGCGTCGTAGTGGCACACTCAATGTCCCTTACATCATTGGTATGGGAGAAGCTATGCGACTAGCCGTAGAGAATCTAGAGTATGAAAATACGCAAGTTCGTGCGTTGCGTGATTATTTAGAAGATGAACTTCTTAAAATCAAAGATGTGTTTGTTGTAGGCAGTCGTGAAAATCGTGTGCCAAATACGACGCTTATTAGTGTGCGTGGTATTGAAGGCGAGGCAATGCTATGGGATCTCAACAAAGCAGGAATTGCTTGCTCTACGGGTAGTGCGTGTGCGAGTGAAGACCTTGAAGCAAATCCTGTGATGGTGGCAATTGGTGCGGATAAAGAGTTAGCTCATACAGCTATTAGAATCTCACTTAGTAGATTTAATACCAAAGAAGAGATTGAATATATGCTAGATGTGTTTAAAAAAGCAGTAGAAAGATTGCGCAATATTTCTAGCTCTTATAAATAAATACCATAAAGAGAATCTAGTAAGATTAGATTCTCTTTGATTTTTAGTCAAGTTAAGTTGCTTGGCACACTTTTGGGCAGAAAGTATCCGTCCAAAATTGTGCTAATCATTACAAATGAATACACAAAACAAATTCTTAACATAATAACAATTAAGGAAGAAAAATGGCAAAAAATGACTTACTCGGTGGTGCGCTTTGGGACGCATATAGTAAAAAAGTTAGTGAAAGAATGGATAACCCTACACATTTAGGTGTATTGACACAAAAAGATGCAGATGCTAGAGGCGCAAAACTTATCGTTGCAGACTATGGCGCAGAATCTTGTGGTGATGCGGTGCGATTGTATTGGCTTGTAGATTCAAATGATGTGATTATTGATGCAAAATTCAAAAGCTTTGGCTGTGGCACGGCTATTGCAAGTAGTGATATGATGGTAGAACTTTGTCTTGGTAAAAAAGTGCAAGATGCTGTTAAGATTACTAATCTTGATGTGGAGCGCGCATTGCGTGATGATCCCGACACACCAGCTGTCCCAGGGCAAAAAATGCATTGTTCAGTGATGGCGTATGATGTGATCAAAAAAGCAGCAGGAATGTATTTAGGTAAAAGTGAGGAAGACTTTGAAGATGAGATCATTGTATGTGAATGTGCGCGCGTAAGTCTCTCAACAATCAAAGAAGTCATTAGACTTAATGACCTTAAAACCGTAGAAGAAATCACAAACTACACTAAGGCAGGGGCATTTTGCAAAAGTTGTGTCAAACCTGGTGGGCACGAAAAGCGTGAATATTACCTTGTGGATATTCTTGCTGATGTGCGTGCAGAAATGGATCGCCAAGCACTCAAAGACAATGTCGCAAAAAGCGCGAGCGGAGAATTAGCGTTTAAAGATATGACAATGGTGCAAAAAGTTAAAGCAGTGGATTCTCTTATTGATGCGCAAGTGCGCCCAATGCTTATGATGGATGGCGGTAATATGGAAATTTTAGATATCAAAGATTCTAGTGATGGACATATTGATGTGTATATACGCTATCTTGGAGCATGCAGTGGCTGTGCAAGTGGTGCGACAGGGACACTCTTTGCTATAGAATCTGTATTACAAGAAAACCTTGATCCAAGTATTCGTGTATTTCCAATCTAATGATGATGAGGCATAGGGATGAAAAACATACATTTAGGAGCATTAGATAGCTTTAGAGGCGTTGCTGCTATTAGTGTAGTAATCTTTCATTTGTCTATTAGCTCGGCTGTGAGTGAGTGGGATTTTTTTCGCCATTCCTCGCTGTTTGTGCCATATTTCTTTGTATTAAGTGGTTTTGTTATAGCTTATGTCTATGATAAAACCACATTTAGCTTCAAGCGCTTCATGATTGCACGAGGCTTTAGAATCTTACCCTTATATTATCTCATGTTACTTGCATTTCTTGTTTTGGAATATCTCAAGTATGTATTGTACTCCCAACTTGGGGTTTTCAATAATCCTCCCTTTAGCGAAAAAAATGGCATAGATCAGATACTACCAAGCTGTTTGTTGCTGCAGTCTTGGCTCCCTTGGACATATCCACTCTCATTCAACTATCCTGCGTGGAGCTTAAGTGTAGAATGGTATCTTTATATATTTTTTGGAATCTTAATGTTTATCCCAAAGTTTGCGCGTTATGCAATCATGCTTCTTGGTGCTAGTTTTGCATATTTTCATCTTATAGGATTTGTAAGGGGCGAGGGTGTCTCTGGAATTTTATATTTTTGCAGTGGTGCGCTTGTGTGTTTGGTGTTTACCCTCTACAAAACAAAACCCTTATCACCCTTATTGCTTACAATCCTAGAAGCTCTTATCATTATTGCGAGTGTCTATATCATTACTTCCGGTAAGGAACAATATGCAGTGTTTGTCTTTAGTGGCTTAGTGCTTATCTTTGGATTAAGCTCGTATTGGAAAAATACAGCCTATAAGGGGGGGGGATTACCTATATACTAGAAACTAGAGTGTTTATATTTCTTGGCGCACTCTCATATAGTATCTATATCTCCCATGCTTTTGTTATAGGAATCCTTGGTGTGTTGCCAAGATTCTTTGTCAAGTATGGCTATGCACAGACTTATTTTGTAAACGAAAGATTTTATATAGATTTTGGCAATCCTCTTTTGGCAAACCTGTATCTATTAGCCAATCTCTGTGTTGTCGTGGCTTTTGCCTATCTCTTACACAAATACATTGAAAAGCCGTGCATAGCTTTTGGCAAAAACCTCATAAACAAACGCACATAATAATCTTTTTAGTTATTTCAAGCTACAATCCAGCCTCAAATTGTAGCAAAGGAATATAATGGGTATTAGTATAGTATTTGGTGGAGCAAGTTATGAGCATGAGATTAGCATTGTTAGCACAATCGCACTGAAAAAAACGCTTGGCACATACATAAAACACTATATTTTCTTAGATGGCGATCATCGCTTTTGGCTTATTCCACACGAATATATGAAATCCTCATTTTTTGCTCAAGGCTTATATAAAACAAAAGCCAAGGAGCTGTTTTTGGGCAATGGTGGCTTTTACTATCCACAGGGCTTATTTAATAAACCAAAGATTCTTAAAATTGCAGTTTTATATAGCCTCATACACGGAGCCGATGGCGAAGATGGCACACTAAGTGCGATTTGTGAATTTTTTGCAATCCCTTATATCGCGCCACGCGTGCAAGCTTGTGTTTTGAGTTTTGATAAATCCCTCACAAAGCTTTTTGCAGCCCAAAGGGGTGTGCTCACTCTAGAATCCCAAATACTCACACAGCAAGACACATCGCCACTCACAATCCCATATCCTGTGATTATCAAACCCGCAAGACTTGGTAGCTCTATTGGCGTGAGTGTAGTCACGCAAGAAAGTCAATTACGCTATGGGCTTGATAGCGCATTTGAATATGATACGCGTGTGCTTGTTGAGCCATTTATCGAAAATGTCAAAGAATATAATCTCGCAGGGTGCAAGATTGGGGAAGAATGGGTATTTTCTATCGTTGAAGAGCCCTCCAAAAAGCAATTTTTAAATTTTGAGGACAAATATTTAGATTTTTCGCGCACACAACAAGTGCTACGCGCTGATATATCCCCAACACTAGAGCAAGAATTGCAAGAAAATTTCAAAAAAATCTACACTGATGCATTTGAGGGCGCACTGATACGCTGTGATTTTTTTGTGATACAAGATCGTGTCTATCTCAATGAGATTAATCCAATCCCTGGTTCTGGTGCGCATTATCTTTTTGCAGATTTTCTAGGCACTCTCCAAGCACTTAGTGCAAATCTCCCGCATTCAAAGCGCATTAAGCCAAGCTATAAATATATAGAACAAATCCAAAGAGCCAAGGGCAAATAACAATTATGGCAAGCGCACAAATTTCTTATAACCATAACACTTTTAGCATTAGTTATGTATTACAGAATCTACACATTACAAATCCTCGTGGTGTGCTTGTATTTTTGCATGGGTGGGGAAGCAACAAGGAGCTTATGAAACTTGCTTTTGGGGAAAGTTTTAGGGATTATGTGCATCTTTATATTGATTTACCCGGTTTTGGGGCAAGTCCAAATACCCACATTCTCCACACACACGATTATGCCAAGATTATAGAATCTTTTCTTTCTTATATACACACACATTTTAGTGAGCTAGATTCACAAGAATACATTATGGTTGGGCATTCCTTTGGTGGCAAAATTGCAACCATTCTTGCCAAAACACAACTTATTCTTTTAAGCAGTGCAGGGATAGTAGTCCAAAAATCCCTTAAGGTGCGCTCCAAAATATTCCTTGCAAAACTTTGCAAAAACCTTGGTATCAACGCAACCTTTTTGCGATCCAAAGACGCCAACAACCTCAATGAAGCAATGTATCAAACCTTTAAAAATGTGGTAGATGAGGATTTTAGCCCCTTGTTTTTGCAATGCAAGGCACAAGCCTATATATTTTGGGGCAAAGATGATAGTGCCACCCCACTAAGCAGTGGAGAAAAAATAGCCTCGCTTTTAGATCATAGCCATTTTTTTGTGCTCAAAGGAGATCATTTCTTTTTTCTCAAACAAGCCAACAATATAGAATCTCTTTATCAAAATGCCATATCACAAGGAGCATAAATGCAAACATATTACATTTTAGTTTTTGGAAAAGTGCAAGGCGTGGGATATAGAAAGTTTGCCAAATACCACGCTGACAAACTCTCTATACAAGGAAGCACGCGCAACCTCGAAGATGGTAGTGTAGAAATCTATGCCCAAGGGGAACAAAAAGTGCTCGATACATTTATGCAGTATCTAAAAAGTGGTCCAGAGCGTTCCGATGTGGTGCATATACAATCCCAAAAAATAGCACCGCGTGAATTTAGCGGATTTGTAATTTTAAAATAAGTGAGAAAGTATGACTATAGAATATTTTATTGGTATCGTAGCAAGATTTTTGCTAAATTTTGAGTTTGCGTATTATCTGATTACACTCTTGCAATGGTATAACTACAGCTTGTATCGCATTATTTTTATGCACCATAAATTTATGTGGCATATATGGTTTTTTCTCTTGCCACTTTCCCTTGCCACTGCGCTACAGATTCAAGGATATACAGAATATGTTATGCTCATTGCTATTGCACTGCTCATAGCTCTTGGAATATGGCGTTTTAAACAAGATAAGCCACTCAAATTTACCAAACGCGTGCAACGCTTTTTTGCTTTGTGTTTGCTTTTTGTCTTGCTTGATGAGGGATTGGGAATCCTATTTGAAACCTCTAATCTCTTTATGAATCTCTTGCCGTTGGTGTTTGCGCTGGTAGTGTCTAATCTCTATGAGCGCGTACTACTCAAGCAATACAGACAAATTGCCAAAGACAAGCTAGAAGTGATGAGTCGCCTTAAAATTATTGCTATCACTGCAAGTTTTGGAAAAACGAGTATCAAAAATTTCTTGCAACAGATTCTTAGCACACATTTTAGCGTCTATGCGACACCGCGCAGTGTCAATACGCTTACAGGCATTATGGCAGATGTGAATGAGAATCTTGATTATAGTGCAGATATTTATCTTGCTGAAGCAGGAGCGCGCCTTAAGGGAGATATTGATGAAATCACGCAATTTTTGCAGCCACAATACGCAATCATTGGCGAGGTAGGCGCACAACATTTAGAATATTTTAAAACACTAGAAAATATCACAAATACAAAGTTTGAGATTCTCAATTCTTCACGCCTTAGAAAAGCCTTTGTATTTGAACAAAATACCCTGCCAAAAGATTTAGATTCACAAAAAAAGAAGCTTATTAGTTTCTATCCTACTGGTTGCAGAAATATCAAAGCCACACTAGAAGGCACAAGCTTTGAACTAGAATATAAGGGAAATTGGTATCCATTCCATACACAAATCTTGGGAGCTTTTAATGTCGGAAATATCGCTGCTGCTGTTAGTATGGCATTAGAACTCGGTATGCGTATGAGCGATATCCAACATAGTGTGAGCAAATTTGAGCCAGTGCCACATCGTTTGCAAAAGATTCTTACAAATCAAAAGCTTATCCTTGATGATAGTTTCAATGGCAATCTCAAAGGTATGCTAGAAGCTGCGCGTTTGGCGTCGTTATATGAAGGGCGAAAAGTTGTCGTAACACCGGGCATTGTAGAAAGCAACCAAGAATCCAACATCGAACTTGCAAGATATTTTGACAAAGTTTTTGATATTGTCATTATCACAGGCACTCTCAATACAAAAATATTTTCCAAACATATTTCAAAAGCACAAAAAATTATCCTCCATAGTAAAGAATCCCTAGAAGGTATGCTTAAGGCTTGCACTTTGCCTGGCGATCTTATTCTTTTTAGCAATGATGCACCAAACTTCATCTAAGGGAGAATGATGCAAAGAATCTACGCTCCATGGCGCAAAGAATATTTTGGATCAAAAGACACATCTTGTGTGTTTTGTGCCATTAGCGCCGATCCTCAATCCGATAAGAAAAACCGCGTGTTTTATCGTGATGAAGTCTGTTTTGGTGTGATGAATCTCTATCCTTACACACCCGGACATTTTATGCTTATCCCACACACGCATTGTGATTCACCGGAGTTATTGGATTCTAAAGCTTGGATACACATACAAACCCTAAGTCAAAAAGCCTTTGGAATCTTGTATGAATATGGTGCGAGTGGAGTAAATATGGGTATGAATATCAAAAAAGCCGGTGGAGCAGGAATACCTGAACATATCCATATCCATTTTGTCCCACGCTACATAGGAGATACTAACTTTATGACTTCTGTGGCTAATGTGCGCACATACGGGGTAGATTTTGATGAAATTTTTGAAAAAATCGCGACACTTGCCAAAAAACATCTACACTAAGGGGAAAAATATGCGAATTGTAGTCTTAATTATGTGTTTAAGTTTTGGAAGTATGAGTTTTGGAGCAAATGATCGATACAATAGTATGCTATTTAGCAATAACTATACAGAAGTCCGCAAAGGGATTTCTCTAGGAGCCGATGTCGAAGCAAGACTACGCGGTAGCACACCGCTTTATGATGCTGCGCGTAAGGGCAATATTGAAATTGTGGGATTACTCATAGAGCGTGGGGCTGATATCAATGCTGTGTGCCACGGCGAAACTGCATTGCTCAAAGTTGTCGCATTGGGCGATGTGCGTATGGCAAAAGAACTCATACAAAAGGGTGCCAAAGTCAATGTAGCCGATGAACATTTAGGCAACACGCCCTTGCATTATGCTGTGCTCAAAAAAAATACCGCTATGATAAACCTTCTCCTCTCTAATGGTGCAGATATGTATGCCCAAAATAATCGTGGCGATACACCAGCGCGTGTAGTGCTTGCCAACAAAACTATGCCAGCAGTAAGCATAGAAAATGATGATATTATCTTGCGTGCAAATGCCTTTAATCTAGGCAAAGGAAGTGTAGGTCTTAATATCAGCAACAAAACAGATGAATTTGTTACAATCACCTACCTTGCGCTTTATGTCGATGGAGATTTAATAAGTGAAGTAGGTGTCAATAAAAAACTTGCACCAAGAACCGGAGGATCAGTGGGTGCGCTTAGTGTGCCACAAGAAACCTATGAGGGTGCAAAAATCAAAAAATCCGGCTTGGCAAGTGTGAAATATGGCTTTGCAGTCGAATACGATATAGGGGGAAGATCCCGAAGTTTATACAAAAATACAAAAACAGAATTTCAGCTGTGGTAGCAATAAATAACAAAATT
>SAMEA3663047__coassemble_883_pt1 | contig 10689 bp, 12 predicted proteins | sample SAMEA3663047__metabat2_low_PE_016 | metagenome-assembled genome bin SAMEA3663047 (sample SAMEA3663047) | pig gut metagenome | biome: pig gut; feature: pig-associated habitat; material: faeces | place: France | collected 2012
GGTACCTTATCAAATCCGCAAGAGTTTTTTTCAAGTTTTTGCGCTCAACAACCATATCAATAAGTCCGTGTTCTAGCAAAAATTCGGCAGTTTGAAAGCCCTGTGGCAAGTCCGCACCAATAGTTTGTTTAATAACGCGAGGACCAGCAAAACCGATGATTGCACCTGGTTCGGCAATAATCACATCTCCCAAAAATGCAAAACTTGCACTTACGCCACCAAATGTCGGATCGCTAAGCACAGAGATAAAAGGAAGCTTGGCGGCAGAAAGTTTGTTGAGTGCAGCAGATGTTTTTGCCATTTGCATAAGTGAGTAAGTGGATTCTTGCATTCTTGCACCACCGCTTGTAGAGCATATAACAAGGGCTTGGTGTTTTTGGATAGCACGATTGATAGCGCGCACAATTTTTTCACCCTCTACAGAACCCAAAGAACCACCCATAAAAGAGAAATCAAACACAACAAGTTGTATGCTGATACCATCAATAAAGGCTTCTCCTGCTATCGCAGAGCTTGGTCTACCGCTTTTTTGCTCACCTTCTTGGATTCGTTGTTTGTAGCTTTTTTTATCCACAAACTCTAGGGGATCGACAGGACGCAAGTCCTTATCATACTCCTCAAAACTTCCAGTATCGCATAAAAGCTCAATTCTCTCTTGTGCAGAGATTCTAAGATGGTGATTGCATTTGGGGCATACTTGTGATTGAGAAAACACTTCTTTGTAATACATAAGTGCATTACAATTAGGGCATTTTACCCAATGTGAAGGCGCTTCATTCTTTTGGGCGCGTGGCTCAGCTTTTTTGGATTTGAAGAAATCGCTAAATGACATAATCTAATCCTTGCTTTGTGTGAGAAGTTGCGTAATGGTATCAAAAATTTGCTTATCTTTGCTTATAAGCAAAAAATCTTCATTATGGTTTATATGTAGCCCTTGTGCGAGAAATAGCCCTGCTTTGCTATCATAATGGCGTATCTTGCCTACAAAGAGCATAAAACTTACTTCATAAGCCATACTGATAGAGAGCGCACTTGCCCCCAAAGATCGGAATTTTAGATGATGAGCAAATAAGAGATTTGCAATGCTGGGATTTGAGTAGGCTTTTTCAAAAATGCCACATTTTGGGTTTTTGGTGTGGATTAATGGCATGGGTTTTGGGTTATTAAGATCTAATGTAAAAAGAATATCATTACTTCGTGCTATGAGCGTTTTGGTGCAAAAATTTATTACAACAGCTTCTTTGCAATTTCCTTGTTTATCACACAATGCCACAGAAGCACCATAATAGGGAATGCGTGAGAGAAAATTATCGCTTCCATCAAGTGGATCAAGAATAATAAGAGAATCTGTGGGTTTTGGAGATGAAATCATACCATTTTCTTCAGAATCTATGTCTGCAAGATGTGATAGATGTTTGATAAATATTCTTTGGCATTCTAAATCCGCACCTATGCTAATATCGCCACCAACACCTTGCGTGTGTTTTATAAAAAGTGTGTTATCCTTGGAATCTAAGAGCGTGATAATCTCTTTTGTAGCTTGTATGCTTGCGGTTAGAAATTCTGTGAGCTGGATATTTGGCGTGTGTGGTTTGATAATGTCTGGATTCATACAAAGTCCTTATAAATATACATAGTTTTGCGTCTATATCGGTTATATCTTTTGAAACACTAAAAATGGTGTATAATTATGCTAGAGTTTTCTTAAAGAAAGATACTATTTATACTATGCAGGGCTATATCTTAAAAGTCATACCAACTAAAACACAAGATTTAATCGTAAAGATTCTCACTTCACAAAGCCTTCGGAGTTTTTATCGGTTTTATGGGGCGCGTCATAGCACCATAGGTTTGGGGTATAAGATTGATTTTGAGGAACAAGCTAATGCACATTTTTTGCCCCAAGTCCGCCATATTTTGCATTTATCCTTTGGGTGGGAGCGTGAATGGGAGCGTGTGTATGTATGGCAACGATTCTTGGGTTTATTAGAGCGACATTTAGATGAGGTGTATGAGGTAGGGGAGTTTTATTTTGGGCTTTTGGATATGAGTGCCAAAAAAATCACCAAGCAAAATCCATTTCGTGTGCTTTTAGAATCGTATGCGAGTTTGTTGGAATATGAGGGGCGTTTGGGGCGACAGGAAGAAAATCGTTGTTTTATTTGTGATGGAATCTTAGAATCCCACATCGCTCTAGGTAGAGCCTTTTTGTTTGCTCACCCGCATTGTGTGCAAGGATTTGTTTTTGAAAAATCACAGATTCTAGAGTTTTTCACGCACACTTCGACATTGCACCTAGAAGACACACAGGTGCAAAAATTATGGCAAATTCTTTGTTTAGGACTTTAGTGGAGATTTATATGAATGACAAAAATATATTACAAAAAAGAATTATTTCGTGGTTTTTTCTTATTGGGGCAATTATGTTAGAAGTCATAGGTGTGAGTATGCTTAAGGCGATTGCTAATCCTATCGTGGGCAATATTGTTATGATTGTTTTTGTGAATCTCTCATACGTATTGATGGCGTTTGCACTTCTTGGGATTGCGCTTGGCGTAGCGTATTCTGTATGGGAAATTTTGGGGCTTGTAGGGATTATAGTTGTTAGTTTTGTATTTTTTGAGCCTGAACTCACGACATACCAATATGTAGGGATTGTATTGGGATTTTTGGGGATTGTGTGTGTAATTATGGGCGAAAAGCATAAAGATTGTGAATCTATGCAGGATTCTTGTGATGAGGAGAGTGTGCCAAGCGTATCTTCTCATAATGATACATCTCATCTAAAGGCGTAATATGGGATTTGCTTGTATTGTATTGTCAGGGATTTTAGATGTATTTGCCAACCTTGCGTTACAAAAGTCAAATGGCTTTAGAAATATAAAATGGGGATTTTTGGCTTTAGTGCTTGTAGATGGAGCATTCCTACTCCTTTCTGCTGCAATATCTTGGTATGATATTGTTTTGCCTGTTGCATATACGCTGTGGGGGGCTATAGGTGTGCTTGGTTCTGTGGCTGGAGGTTATTATTTTTTTGGACAAAGTCTTAAGTCCATAGGATATATTGGAATCATCTTGATAATAACAGCGGTGGGATTATTGAATTTTGTATAAGGGCGTGGGGGAAACCCACGCTTGGCTTAAAATACGACATCAGATGGCTGAATATCTGAGCCATATATAGGAGCTAATGTTTGCTCATACGCTTCAAAGAGGAATTTTTCTTCAGTGAGCGTTTGGATTTCTTGGTTAAGCCATTCTAAAAGCTCTGTATTTCCTTTTTTGACTGCTGGAGCAATAACATCAGAATCTCCTAATTCTTTGATACCAACGCTAAATTCTGGATTCTCTTTTGCCCATGCAAAAAGTAGCGTATTATCATGTGCGAGTGCATCACCTCTGTCATCTTTGAGAGCAGCAAATGTTTCGGTATTTTGCTCAAATTTTAAAAGTTTGATATTTGGGTAGTTTTTTGTGAAATAAAAATCCGCTGTTGTTCCTTTATTGACAAGAAGTGTCTTATCTTGGAGTTGGGCTATATCTGTGATTGTGCCATCTTTGCTCACCACACCCAAAGCAACTTTCATATAAGGCTTAGCAAAATCTACAACTTCCTCTCTTTGTGGCGTTTTTGTGAAGTTTGCCATAATAATATCTACTTTATTAGATCGCAAAAATTCCACACGATTAGCCGCTTCAACGCTTATAAATTGTATTTTGTTTTCATCACCTAGCAAATCTTTGGCAATTCTTTTGGCTATGACAATGTCAAAACCTGCATTCTCGCCTTGTGTATTAATATAGCCAAATGGTGGTTTATCGCCAAAAACACCCACAATTAATGTTCCACGATTTTTGATTACTTCAAGTGCGTTTTGTGCGCTAGTTTCTCCTTTATTAGAATCTGAACAAGCACCGAAAAACAGAGCTAGCATAATGCTAAAATTTGCGAGTATCACACGCCACATTTTTGTATCCATCTCATCTCCTTTTATGTTACAATGGTATTTAAGTTATCTAACTTAAAGGACATAAATTATACCAAAACATTTAGTTTGGTGGCGATTATAAGGAAATGCATGACACAGATGACACAAACTAGAGGCAAGGGCGATAAAGATAATGTGAGCTTTGCGGACGCTATGCTTAATCCAAGCGCGAGTTTTGGAGGATTATATACTCTCTCGCGCCTTCCGCATTTTACACCACATATATTGCAAGAATTTGAGAATCTCTCTTATGTAGAGCTTTGCAAACGCGTATTTGAGCTTTTGGATTTGGGAATTGAGAATGAGCTTTTGGATTTTGCACTGCAAACTTACGCGGGTTTTGATGATCCACATACACCTGTGAATCTTGCGCAATATGATGAGAATCTGTTTGTATTAGAGCTTTATCACGGACCTACAAGGGCGTTTAAAGATATGGCACTTCAGCCATTTGGGCGTATGATTCAGAGTTTTGGAAAAGGCAAAAAGTATTTGATTTTGGTAGCTACAAGTGGGGATACAGGACCTGCGACTTTGGAGAGTTTTGCCAAAGAACATCTTGGAGAGGATTGTAGTATTAATGTGGTATGTCTGTATCCCAAAGATGGCACTTCAGATGTCCAACGCTTGCAGATGGTAACCACAGATTCTGCAAATCTCAAAGTGCTTGGCATTGAAGGTAATTTTGATGATGCACAGCATACGCTAAAATCTTTATTGCAAGATACAGAATTTATAGAGTTTTTGCATAGCAAGGGCATTGCACTCTCTGCGGCAAATTCTGTGAATATTGGGCGTGTGGTTTTTCAGATTATCTATCATATTTGGGCGTATTGTCGGCTTTGTAAAGATGGTGTGCTTGAGCGTATGCAACCTCTTAATATCATCGTGCCTAGTGGGAATTTTGGTAATATTTTGGGTGCGTTTTATGCTAAAAAAATGGGTGTGCCATTGGGTAAGCTTATCAGTGCTTCAAATGCCAATAATATTTTGTATGATTTTATTACCACAGGAGTTTATGATATACGCGATAGAGAGCTTTTAAAGACTTCTTCACCCGCTATGGATATTATCAAAAGCTCCAATGTGGAACGAGTGTTGTTTGAACTTTTTGGTGCGCAACGCACAAAAGAATGTATGCAATCCCTTCAAAGTACTGGAGTGTATAAGCTAGATTCTAAGGAATTAGAGGCGTTGCAAGGGTATTTTGCAGCAAGTTTTTGTAATGACACACAATGTAAAGACTTGATCGCGGAATCTTTTGCAAATGGGTATCTTTTGGATCCTCACACAGCATGTGGGATAAAGGCATATAAGGAATTCGCAGCAAAAGAAGATAATGGCGCAAAATTTGTGCTTTGTTCGACAGCACAATGGAGTAAATTTGCACCAACTGTGGCAGGGGCATTGGGTGCGACCAAGAATCTTAATGATAAAGAGGCAATAGAGTTTATATTGTCCTTAGATAGCACCCAAAAACTTACGCCACATATCGCAAGGCTTTTTGACAAGCCTGTGGTGCATAATGAAGTTGTGAGCGTTGATAAAGTCAAATGCACCATTATGCAGTGGTTGCAATAGGAGGCAATAATATGGATATTACGACCAAAAATTGGCTTATTCCGAGTATCGCGTTTTTCTTGTTTTTGTATGTGATGGTGCTCTTGGCAATTTTTGCTTACAGAGATTCTAAAATGCCGCTTTTTGAAGGTGCGCAAAATAGCTCGGTAACGACTATTGAGGATTTTCAAAAAGAACTTAATAAATACGCAAATTGAGATTTAAGACATCAAAGCTTTAGTCGATTTTGTGATACAATAGATAAAAAACTAGAGGTGTAAAAATTATGGTTAGTGGTGTAAATTCTTCTATCGTAGCCACCAATGCCTTAGGTGTTAATCGTAATCAGAGGCGTGATGGCGGTATCCAAGCACAAGGAAATGAAGAGAATAAAGAAATGGTAAAAGAAGTAGCATTTGATAAAGTAAGTGATATTAAAGAAAGAATTGCCAAAGGCACATACGTTATCGATATTGATAAAACTTCTAGGAAAATGGCATCAGATTTGCTTAATCTCTAAAACATTCGCCCTTTGTGGCGGTATTTTAGGGAGTGAAGAATGTTACAGCAGTATTTAGATGGTGCTATTGCAGATGTCAATAGCCTTATAGATCTTACCAATCAGGATATAGCAGATATTCAAGTCGCCAACAATGAGGCGATATTCTCTCGTAATACACAAAAAAATTCCCTCATCAAATCTTTTGAACAAAAAAAATCTCTTATGGAACAAGAGATGCAAAAACTCATACAATCTCACGATAATAAGCCTCTTGCAGAAATTTTGCAGCTTGAACCAGAGATTGATAAAGGGTTGGGAGATTTACGCCAATCACTCCAATCACTTAAAGATCTCAATAATGCGTATGCAAAGAGCGTATTTGCAGTGAGTGAGTTTTATGATTCACTATTGCGTAGGCTTGTCCCTTGTGAAGATGGCGGTTATAGCAATCCTAGTAAAACAAAAAGCCATCTTGTGCAGATTCAAGTCTAATAAGGTTGCGTAATGGGTGGCATTCTCTCTTCTCTTAACACTTCTTATACGGGCTTGCAAGCACATCAAGTTATGGTTGATGTGACAGGCAACAATATTTCTAATGCTAGTGATGAGTTTTATAGCCGTCAAAAAGTTGTGGTGCGCCCCGAGAAGCCTATTTATTTTCAAGATTATAATTTGGGGCGTGGTGTTAGTATCGAGACAATAGCAAGAGCGCACGATGAGTTTGTGTTTTCACGATATAGGCGTGCCAATGAAGAATCACAATTTTATGATACGCATTTTACTTATTTACGCGAGGCTAGTGCCTTTTTTCCTGAAGTCGATGGCGTGGGGATTTATAATGATTTAGAGCGCTATTTTGATGCGTGGAAAGATCTTGCCAAAAACTCTAGTGATCCAGCACAAAAACAAAACCTTGCCAAAGATACCAAGACACTTACTAATAACATTCAAGAAACAAGAAGGCGTCTTGAGATTTTGCAACGCAAGGCAAGCGATGAGCTAGAAGTAGTGGTCAAGGAAGTGAATCTTGCGGCTAAAGAAATTGCAGAAATTAATAAAAAACTTAAGGAAATGGAAGATGGCTTGGAGCTTAAACAAGCCAATGAATTGCGTGATAGGCGCGATGAGCTAGAATTTAATCTTCAGACACTCATTGGTGCAAATGTATTTAAAAATCACCTAAAGAGTGATTATTCCGTGCATTCTATGCGCGCGGATTTTGATGATGAATATGTGCTAAATATTGGTCGTGGGTTTAATATCGTTGATGGTGCGATGTATCACCCCATAGTTTTAGAGAAAGAAGATAATGCCAATCACCTTTGTCGTGTGTATTTTCAAGGCGATGATTTTAAGCGTGTAGAAATTACCGAAAAACTTACACAAGGCAAGGCAGGATCGCTTATAGCATTATATAGTAGCGGTGTAGATGGCACACCCGTAGGCAAGATTCAAGATTATATCAATCTCCTTGATGTTTTTGCCAAGGGCTTTATTGAAGCAACAAATGCGATATATGCCCAGAGTGCAACCAATCTTGTTAAAAGCGATAAGCTTGATATTTGGGGTAAATATGCGCTTTTAGATTCTAATTACAATATTAAAGAAGGTAGTTTTGATGTTATTGTGTATAACACCACAGGCGAAGAAATGGTGCGAAAAACGATTAACATCGATAGAATCACAACAATTTATGATGTTGTAAATGCGATTAATGCTAACACCGATGATAATAAAGATAATAATCCGCTAAATGATGTTGATGATTATTTTCGCGCTTATTATGATGATGTAGCCAAAGAGTTTGTGATACAAGCCAAAGACCCCGCAAAGGGCTTGTATGTTTCTATCAAGGATAATGGTAGCAATTTTACTGGAGCATTTGGGCTTAATCGATTTTTTGATGGCAATAGTGCTAAGGATATAGAGTTAAATCAAGAATATATCAAAGATTCAACGCTTATACGTCCGTGGCTTGCACCAGTTAATGGGAATTTTGATGTCGCTAATATGATGCAGCAACTCCAATATGATGAAGTGGATTTTAGTATTAATAAATTTACTCAAAAGCAAATGCGGATTCCAGAGTTTTTTCAATTTCTCACAGGGCGTGTTGCGACACAAACCGAACAAACCCAACGCACCAAAGAGACCAAAGATTCTGTGCTTTCTGCTGTCAAAAAGGAGCATTTGGCAATTTCGCAAGTAAGTGTAGATGAAGAAATGGTGAATCTTATCAAGTTTCAAGGTGGGTATGCAGCAAATGCCAAAGTCATCACCACCATTGATAGAATGATTGAAACGCTACTTGGTATCAAGCAATAAATCTATTTTATTCTGTATTAGTTTTGTTGCATACTTTTTTGATACGCTTCTTGCGCTTTTTGGCGCGCTTTGATCGTTGTATTAAGCAATGTATCCTTGCCTTGCAAGTGATCAAGCCACGCTACTTGCTGAAGCACTTCTGATACAGCCCTAAACAAATCGTGTGGGATAAAGCCCCCAACTTCTGTCATCGCATACAAACTTCTTGCTAATGGTGGGTTTTCGATGATGCGTATTTCATATTCTCGTGCTACTGCCTTAATGCGTATTGCCAACTCATCGACACCCTTTGCCACGACTCTAGGCGCCATACCCAAATCCACATCTTCATCTTGATAGCGGATTGCCACGGCATAGTGTGTGGGGTTAGTTATCACGACAGAAGCACTTGGTATTTCTTGCATCATACGACTTCGTGCCATTTTTTGCTGTGTTTGGCGGATACGCGCTTTTATTTCTGGATTCCCTTCATAGCGTTTTGTTTCATCTTTGAGTTCTTTGACACTCACGCAAACTTTTCATATACTGATAGCGTTTGATAAGATAATCTGCCACTGCCATAATAAAAAATAGTATCAACAAGATACCAATTAGAATGAGTGCCTTTTCTCTAAACCACAGAATCTGATCATAAAGCCTTAGGCGCGATATGGTAGGAAGTTCTCCAAAAAATCCTACAAACACCACAAAGCCCACAACAAACGCTACAAAGACTTTAAAAGTAATCATAAAACCATCAAGAAGTTTTTTAAGTGAAAAGACATTTTTAATCCCCAAAATAGGATTAATTTTAGAGAGTTTTGGCTGTAACATTTTAGTTGAAAGCAAAAAACCAAATTGCCCCACATTTGCTATAACACCAATAATCATTAGCCCCAAAAATACCGGTAACACCATTTTTAGCATTTCAATTCCTATGCCAAGTGTAAGCCACAAAAGCTCTTGTGCGCTAAATTCTTGGAGTGTAAAAAAACTTGTTATGTAGGTAAAAATCCCCTTGCACCCATCTATCCAATATGGAATCATAAAAAAAACCAATGCCAATCCACTAAGCATCACAAAAAAACCCACAAGCTCTATGCTTTTGCTGACATTTCCTTCTTCTCGTGCTTGTTGGAGTTTGTGTTGGGAGGGGGCTAAGGTCTTTTCTTCATCATTTGCAGGCATAGGACTTCCTTAAGCTTACTCCTTTGCGTGTGTCAATGTATCATAATACAAAAAGTAGTTTTTTGAATCATAGGATTTAAACTTGCTTCCAAGTGGTTTGCCTGGGTTACTTATGCGTGAAAAAAATGGCGTGATTGTCGTAGCGTGCGATATTTCATTAGGCGGTGGTGGCAGTGTTTCAAGCAGAGCAAAAGACTGACAATCAAAAACATTGGTATGTTGAGAATCTACGATAAAAACTAAGCCTATGCTGTATTTTGGACAAAAATCTTTAAAGTGTTTTGGTTTTGGATCATTGAGACTCTTTTGCTGAAGATACGCAGCAAATAAATCAATATGCATAAATGTAATATTTGGATTGTTACGAATCACAAATTGATAGCTTTCTTGATTTGGCGCAATAACAAATGCGCGATTATAAAAACTCCTAAATAACACTTCATCGCCTACTTGAGGTTGGTTAATGGGAGTTGGGAGATAGCGCTGATCTATGGTATCAAAAGGCTCTATCTTTGCGCTAGCTCTTCCTTCTTGGATAGATTCTATAGTGGCTTTAGCAATAATGATAGAGCGTGATGTGTTTTTGGTAAGTATCACGCCACTTTCACCCACTCGCAAATCATACACATCAAAAACTGCGATATCTTTTTGTACAGAATCTATAATCGTTTTTATAACCTTTGTATCAATGCCAAACGCGCAACTTAGCATAAGCGCTATGTATATAATCCATTTCATGCACATATTCCTTTGGTGTGGCGCAAAAACCACAAAATACCAAATCCAAGTCCAGGAGTTTTTACGATACTATCATCGTATAAAAATGTTTCTAGCTCTGCTCGTGGCAAAAGCATACTCTCTATTACTTCTCCATCGATACCACCACCCTCTGTGCATTTGTGTTTTTGTGTAACTTGTGCATAAAAGAGATATTGTTTTGCGCCACTTGTTCCCACAGATGTATGAAATACCGCTACTTCTTGTAGATCTTGTGAATCTAGCGCATATCCGCATTCTTCTAATACCTCTTCTGCTGCGATCTGGCGAATGCTTTTGCCTTCTTTATCTAGTAATCCTGCACAGAGTTCGTAGGTATAGCCATCATTATTTTTCAAAAATACCGGAGGGCGAAATTGCCTTACGACC
>SAMEA3663047__coassemble_889_pt1 | contig 10629 bp, 13 predicted proteins | sample SAMEA3663047__metabat2_low_PE_016 | metagenome-assembled genome bin SAMEA3663047 (sample SAMEA3663047) | pig gut metagenome | biome: pig gut; feature: pig-associated habitat; material: faeces | place: France | collected 2012
CACCAAGGCGACATGCCACCTCATCGCTACGTATGCCTAATTGCATCCAAAATGCCCCAATGCTTTCGTGCGGTAACAACAATATCTCTTCTACAAGTTCCTCACAAGCCCTTGCATTACGAAAAGCTACAACGATATCAAAATGTTTTTTATCTTGCACTGCTTCGCTTAGGCTACGATACACTTTCTCCCCCAAAATTGTGTCCTCTTTTGGATAAATGGGCGTAATATCAAAATTGTGTTCTTGTAAATATTGTGCTACTTGAAAACTATCTTTTTGTGAATCTGGACTTAATCCATATATAGCTATACTTCTTGCATTCTTAAGCAATGAAGCTATATCTTGATCGCTAAGATTCATATCCTTTCTCCTTTGATACTTCTAAGATCTTTTAAAAGGTTTGGTAAGCCAATGATAATACCAGAAAGAATCACAAGCACCATACCAAGTGCCACGCTTATATGTGGCAGTGCATCACCAAGCATAATACCAAAAATAAGTCCAAACACAACGCGTGTATAATCAATAGGTGCAACGATACCAGCTGGTGCCAACATATAGGCTTTTGTCAAAAAATACTGCCCAAATGTCCCAAAAATCCCCATAATTAATACAATAATCCATTCACTTGGACTAGGATTACTCCATACTGCACTCCAAGAATGCTCCAAAAATGCCTGTGTAACCAAAATCCCTAAACTAACGACACTCATTGTAATCCCAAATACCAATACCACGACATTATCATCAAAATATCCCTTAAGATTGCGTAGGCTGATAAAAGCAAGTGCCATCATGAATCCACCAATGATCCCCACGATAATATTTAATACAGGAATTGAATTAAAATGAGGGTCGCAAATAAGCACAATGCCACCAAAACCAAGTAAGGTCGCAAACAAAACCACAAACCCTACACGCTCTCTAAGAAAAATCATAGACAACAATACAACATAAATAGGCATTGTTTGTGAAAAAGTCGAAGCCACACCAAGTGAAATGTGCGTAATATTATAAAAAAGCGCAAGCATACTTAACCCACCAAAAAGCGAGCGCAAAAATAACAGCCACCAACCGCCTTGCTTTGTCTTCTTTTTGGGTGGTTTAAATGCAAAAAATACGAGCAATAACACCACCATAATAATAGATCGAAAAAAGATACTCTCAACAGCACTCATTGCGGGAGCCAAAATCTTGACACACGCATTCATCATTGCAAAAAAAAGTGCGGAAATAAACATATTGATGATACCAAGGCTAATGTGCGAATAATGTGCTACATGTAAGCGCTTCATAATACTAGATTTTTCCCTTTATATTATGTGTTGTGCGAGAAATTTCCCTTCCATCACGATAGATAATAGTGTATTCAAGCACACCACTTGGCGTATATAGTTTAGATTCTCCATTGGCTAAATCATTGGCATAATTGCCTCTCTCACGCAAAGCCCCATGTCGATAATACCACAGCGACTCTCCATTAGCATCACCATTGACAAAAAACATTTGTGTGCGAACTTGTCCATTATCATAATACCATTTTGTCCAACCATCTTGTTTGCCGTCCTTGAAGCTAATCTCCCACGCAAGAGTGCCATTATTATGATAAAGCCGCACTATGCCTGTATAGTTATAATCCACAGATTCTCCATCGCTAGGTTGTGCGACAAGGTCTTTGTAGTCAAATTTTAATCCTTGTGAATCCTTGGGTTTTTGCTCCTGGATTGTAGTAGCACTATCTTGGGTGCTAATAGCGTTTTGTGCTTGTGAATCTTGTGTATGAGGAGTGGGCTTTGGTGGTGTTGATTGCACATCTTTTTTGATCTTTGGAGACTTTGTGTCATTTTTTTGTGCTACATTATGAGAAGTTTGTGAATTATGTGAATTTGTATTAGGTTTTTGTGAATCTGTGTGCGAGACTTGCGTGCTACTTTCAAGTGCAGAATTTTGGGATATACAACTTTGCAAGCATAGCCCTATGCACAACAAGCCAATATATCCTAAAGTCCCTAAAAAACTTGATTTCAATAAAAGTCCTTATCCCTAAGCATTCCATAAATGATATGTATAAATCGTAAAATCGTGCAAAGATTTTATCGGCTTTAAATAAATATCCCACTATAATACAAAGATTACATAATCTATCCAAAAACCTCTCTAGTAAAGGATTTACTATGAGTTTTACGCACTTGCATTTGCATACAGAGTTCTCCCTTTTAGATGGGCTAAATAAAATCAAAAATCTTGCAAAGCAGATTCGCCAACAAGGTATGACTTCTGTGGCAATTACCGATCATGGCAATATGTTTGGGGCATTAGAATTTTATGTCGCAATGAAAGAAGAGGGTATAAATCCTATCATCGGTTTAGAAGCCTATATCCACAATGGCGATGAACTTAATGATAAAAATATCAAACAACGCTTTCATCTTTGTCTTTTTGCCAAAAATGAAGTTGGATACAAAAACCTTATGTATCTTAGTTCCCAATCTTTTATCAATGGATTTTATTACTATCCAAGAATCAATAAAAAACTACTGCGTGAGAGAAGCGAGGGGTTAATATGTAGTTCAGCGTGTTTGCAAGGCGAAATAAATTGGCATCTTAATACAAAAAATGAACGCAATGTGCGTTTTGGTGCAAAAGGCTATGAAGTCGCAAAAGACATCGCGCTTGAATACAAAGATATTTTTGGGGAAGATTTCTACCTAGAAATTATGCGTCATGGAATTGGCGATCAATACTTCATCGATGAGCAGATTCTAAGACTTGGCAAAGAGCTTGGCATTAAGGTTATTGCGACAAACGACACGCACTATACTTTCCAAGAGGACGCAGATTCACAAAATATCGCCTTTCGTGTGCTTATGGGAGATTCTAAAGGTCTCAAACATATTGTCAAAGAATTTTATATCAAATCTCCAGAGCAAATGCAACAACTCTTTTTGGATATTCCTGAAGTGTTGGAAAATACACAAGAGATTGCCCAAAAATGCCAACTAAATATTAGCTTAAAAAATAAAGAAATCAAAAACAAGCATACGGGTGAAATTATCCTACACAATACCCCAGCCACTCCTCCGACATTTAAAAACACGCAAGAATATGCCAAAAATGAGGGATTAGAAGACATCTTAGGTATGCCATTAGAATCTATCACAGATTCTGTGTATTTTGCCTACAAATGTCGTGAGGGCTTAGCCAAACGCCTCCAAAATGTGCCACAATCTGAGCATGATCGCTACAAAGAGCGGCTAGAGCGCGAGATAGATATTATTACTAATATGAAATTTCCGGGCTATATGCTTATCGTGTGGGATTTTGTCAATTTTGCCAAAACTAATGGAATCCCTGTTGGACCGGGAAGAGGTTCGGCGGCAGGAAGCCTTGTGGCTTATAGTCTTGCTATCACCAATATCGATCCTATCAAATATGATTTGCTTTTTGAGCGATTCTTAAATCCTGAACGCATAAGTATGCCCGATATTGATATGGACTTTTGTCAGCGTCGCCGTGGTGAAATGATCGAATATGTCACGCGTGTGTATGGCAAATACAATGTCGCACAAGTGATCACCTTTGGTTCGCTTTTGGCAAAAGGTGTGATACGCGATGTAGGGCGTGTGCTAGAAATGCCATATTCTGAAGCCGACGCGTTTGCCAAGCTTATTCCAAATGAATTAGGTATAACACTTACCAAACACACAGGCAAAGATGGCAAAGAAAAAGAGGGCGCGTGGGAAAAAGAACCAAAAATCCGCGAACTTGTGCAAACAAATCCCAAAGCAAAAGAAGTGTGGGATCGTGCCTTAGCACTTGAGGGCTTAAAGCGCAATGCCGGTATCCACGCTGCGGCTATTGTCATAGATTCTTCTCAAGAGCTTTGGCACAAAGTCCCGCTATACGCCAATGACAAAACAAAAGGTGTCGTTACGCAATACTCTATGGATTGGCTTGAGCCTGTGGATCTTATCAAGTTTGACTTTTTGGGCTTAAAAACTCTTACTATGATCGATGATGCACTCAAACTCATAAAAAAGCGCTATGGCAAAGATATAGACTTTTCTACTATGCCTATGGAAGATCATGCAGTCTTTGAAACAATCCAAAGTGGCAATACGCTTGGATTGTTTCAAATAGAATCTGAGGGTATGCAAAACCTAAGCAAGAAGTTAAAACCTAGCACCTTTGAGGACATAATCGCGATGCTTGCGCTCTATCGACCTGGTCCTATGGAATCTGGTATGCTCGATGACTTTATCAAGCGCAAACACGGACAAGCACCTATAACATATACTTTTGACATACTTGAGCCAATTTTAAAACCTACCTATGGAATCATCGTCTATCAAGAGCAAGTCATGCAAATTGTCCAAGCAGTGGGTGGATTCTCACTTGGTGGTGCGGATTTGGTGCGACGCGCAATGGGAAAAAAGAAAGTCGATGAAATGCTACGCCTCAAAAAAGAGTTTGCCGATGGCGCGCACAACAATGGTTTAGACAGGCAAAAAGCCGAGGATTTATGGGAGCTTATTGTCAAATTTGCAGGATATGGGTTTAATAAATCTCATTCCGCAGCTTATGCGATGATTACTTACCAAACCGCCTATCTCAAAACATATTATCAACACGAATTTATGGCTGCAATGCTTACAAGCGAGACAAGCAAAGTAGAATCTGTAGCAAAATACATCAATGAAGTAAAAGCACTCAACCTTGAAGTATTGCCACCACACGTGAATTATTCCGAAAATGATTTTGGTGTAAGTGAAATTGATGGCGTCAAAAAAATTGTCTTTGGGCTTAGTGCTATCAAGGGATTGGGTGATGCGCCTATTGAGGATATTATCAACGAACGAGAAAAGAATGGTGAGTTTAAAGACTTGGCTGATTTCATTAGGCGCGTGGATTTTTCCAAACTTACCAAAAGATCGCTTGAGCCTCTCATAAAAAGTGGAAGCTTGGATAAGCTAGGATTCTCACGCAAAAGTATGTTTGAAAATATCGAAAATATTTGCGAAATAGGACGACAAAAAGACAAGGGTAATGCGCAGTTTGGCACTAACTCACTCTTTGCTGAAGAAGATTTTGACACCACGAGCATAAACCTTCACATACACAATACCCCAGAATATAACTCCAATACGCTTTTGCAATATGAGTTTGAATGCCTTGGAATCTACATTGGCGGACATCCACTAGATAGATTCAAACCACAAATAGACACACTTAAGGGTGTGAGTATGATGGCAGATCTTGAGGAGCTTGAAATTGGCAGCCAATGTATGCTTGTGGGGAAAATTATTGAAATCAAACGCAAGATTAGCAAAAAAGGTAAGCCCTATGGTATCGTGGGATTACTAGATTTTGGTGGCAGCTCAAGCTTTACTATTTTTGAAAAACATTTGCTAAAACTCGAGGAGTTACAAATTATAAACTCTGATCCTGATGAACCATTTGTTTTTAAATGCAAGGTAGAGCAGATAAATGACGCAAAAGAAGTGCGTGTGCTAGAAATACTCACCCTAGAGGAAGCCAAAGAACAAAAAGTGCGACTAAAAAAACAAAAAGATGAGCTTGATAAAACACCTGCGCCTATTCCGCTTGATCTACGCCCTCAAGTGATAGACACCTGCACACCGCTCACACTTATCGTGGATTGTGAAGATTCCCAATTAGATGACATCTCACACACATTTGCAAAGATCAAAGAGTTTTCTCATACACATAAAGGTTCAAGGGAATTGCATATTCTCCTCAAAGACAAGCATAAACAATACACCTTTGTAAGTAAGATCTTGGTAGATTCTACAATCAAAGACCACTTTGATACACTGCATTGGGTAGGCTAAATAAGCCAATCACAAAAATAATATTACGCTAAATCATAGGCATAATTGTATACACTACATGCCCTGTCCCACAAAGAATTGTCAAAAAACACATTACAAAAGGCGCAAGAATTGTCAAAAATCTCGGATTTCTGCGCAAGATTCTCTCTGCAATCTGTAACATAACATCTAAACCACCACTTGCTTGCAAAGTCGCTGAAGCAACAACAACCGCAAGAATCGTAAGCATCACATATACAGCTGGCTTACCTAGCTTAACATGAAATAGGAATATCAACATTAAAATGCCAATACCTCCTAGCAATCCTAATGCTACGCCACCCTTACGCGCACCATAAAATAGGCATACAAGCACGACAACAATCTATATAGCAAATTGCACACCCTCGCTAAGACTAGTAAAAAATTCCATACGACCCCTTTATTGATGTTTTGTGATTGCGATTATAATAAAGTCCCAAGATAAAACATATAAAACCTAAGGCTTTTGCTATAATATAAAATCCTGTAAATACGGAGGTGATATGTATCTGAATTTCTCTAGGTTATGGATAATTGCTTTGCTACTTTTTGCACATCTCTGGGCATCTGAAAATGCAATAGATTATTCTCATTTGCAATATCTAGATTCCCAAGAAGATTCTTATGATGTTGAATTGCAACAACACCTTGAGTTATGGGAAAGCTTGAAAGATGAAGATGAGGATATACTAGGCTTAGGAAAGCCCTACAAAAAATACGAATTTATACAAGACTACACCAATTATCTCTCTAAGCCACCTCTATTTTATGAACAATTTCGTAATCGCCTATATGGTCGTATGCCCACGCCATAAACCTTGTAATATGTGCCTTACTCTTGAGGGAGTGTGAATACCAATGTTGCACGTAAATCCTTTGTTACCTCATAATGCAAAGGATTAAGCGCCATAATTTGGGGTGCACTGCCCTCTATCATCGCTTGACATTGCAAAAGATTCTCCTTTGTATCTAATGTTTGAATGTTAAAAAGCGTTATGTTATCAGATTGCAAATCGTGTAATTCTATGCTTAGCATTTGTTTGATGCTCTCTTGCACCTGTGCGTTTTCACAAGCAAAGCTCGTATCTTCACCACACCCACTCACGCCTACAATAACCCATACTATCCACACAGCGTGTAGCCAAAAACTTTTCATTTTGCACCTTGTCTTGAAATAAATCTACATGTGATTACATATTTAATTGTAGCACTAAATTTCTACCATAGCGCCACTTGCACTTATAATAAAATCATAAGTATTTTATGCTAGAATAAAGGCTTAATTTAGTAGATCTCGAATCTTAGCGGTGGAGTTTGTTATGATTTTTGAAGTCAAATCGCCTATTTTGGGCTTTGAGCGGGTTACTCGTATGGAATTCGAAAAAATCGATGAATTATTTATGAGAGTGAGTAATCCTGATGGCGATGGCGGTGTGCCTACATTTACCCTTGTAAATCCTTTTTTATTGCGTAATTATGAATTTGAAATACCCACTGCATTAAAACTTCTTCTTGATCTTGATAACTGCAAGAATCTCCTTGTTGCCAATATAATGGTGCTCCAAAACCCTATCGAAGATTCTACGATAAATTTTCTTGCTCCACTTGTTTTTAATTTCGATAACCACACAATGGCGCAAGTCGTGCTAGATAGCATTAATTATCCGCAATATTCCATTGCTGAACCTATAAGAGTGTATTGCGATAAAAGCGAAACAAGCACCCAAGCCACAAATTAACTTCCATGAGTCTTCGCACACAATCCACCAAACAAGCCAAGCTCGTATGTGTGGGCTATGGCAATATGGCACGCGCTATCTTAGAGGGCCTGATTAAATCTAAGGCTTTCCAAAAATATGAAATCCTCATAGTCGGACGCGATCTCTCAAAAGCTAAAAATCTTTGGGATACGCTCGCACACCCACATATCAAGCCACTTTTTGCAGATTCTCATACAACACTAGATATACAAGATGCTGAAGTGCTGTTGTGTGTGAAACCACATGCGCTAAGGGCATTTACATATATTGGGGAAGCACATATCGTCTATAGCGTAATGGCTGGAGTGCGTATTGCGACACTTGCAGAAACACTTAAGGCACGAAATATGGTGCGCATTATGCCAAATATTGGAGCACTCTATGGCAAATCTGCAAATTGTGTGTATGTGCAAAGCCATGCAGATGAGGATTCTAAAACCATAGAATCTGCGGTATATAGGCTTGTCAATAGCTTTGGGAATTGTGTAATGGTAAGCAACGAATCACTTATTGACGCCTCTATTGCGACAAGTGGTAGCACACCGGCATTTCTAGCGTTAGTAGCACAAAGTCTCATCGATAGTGGAATCTACCATGGACTAAACTATGAACAAAGCAAAGAGCTTGTCGCACAAACTTTTGAGGCATTTGCTACACTCTTGCAACACAAAAATCCCGATGACATAAAAATTGCCGTAACATCTCCATCTGGCACGACCGCAAGAGGCTTAGCGACACTTGAAAAATGCGGAGTGCGTGGAGCGTTTATTGAGGCAGGAATTACAGCGGTTAATCGAGCAAAAGAGCTTGGCGACACATAAGCACACATTCCTTTCATTTCATTTCATAAACTAGAGTATGTATGGGTTGGCTTTTAGTTATCCTTGGTGGTATTGTTGAAATATTTTGGGTAAGCGGTCTTAAATATGCCAATAGCTTTTGGCTGTATTGCCTTACATTTCTCGGGATTCTCATATCGTTTTGCCTTATGATTTTGGCAACCAAAAAACTTGAAGTAAGTGTGGCGTATGCCGTTTTTGTGAGGATTGGATCGGCTGGAATTGTCATAGCCGAAATGTTAGTTTTTGGTGAAAGCATAGATTTTGTGCGAATCATACTCATTGGCACTCTGCTTTTTGGTGTCATAGGACTAAAACTCACAAGCAAAAGCGAACAAAAAATCACACAAGATATTTCTGCAGAACTTGGTCTTAATAACCTTATGCGAGACAAAAACACACAAACAAAAGAACATACATGCTAGAACATTTTTCATCTACTATATCGTGGATATGTCTTTTTTTGGCAGGGTTGGCAGAGATAGCAGGTGTCTTTAGTATGAAAAAATTTAGCGATACCAACAATAAACTTTTTTTACTTGTTATTGCTGTGCTATTTATCATAAGCTTTGGGCTTTTGAGTGTGGCAATGCGTGAGATTACAATGTCAAGTGCTTATGCAATATGGACAGGAATTGGTGCGTGTGGTGGCGTGCTTGTGGGGATTATATTTTTTAAAGAATCTAAAACCCCAAGCAAACTCTTTTTTCTTGCACTTATTGTCGGCTCTAGCGTTGGGCTTAAACTTGTGAGTTAAAGGCTCATATCAAGAACCCCTATACATCACAAATCCACAAAATGTCGCTAAAAGACAGAATGAGAGAGTTCTTTAAGATAGCAAAACACCTTTACATTTGCAGCCTTTGGTAGAATCTCAAAGCTTGATTTTGCGTAAGCGTAGGTTTTATTATTTTTAAAAGTTACATAAAGTTTTTCATCTTTTATAAAATATTCTTGTATGTCTTTGGTTTTATCCTCACCTTTTAACAAAACAATATTCATATCTATCCCTATCCTAAAACGCAGAATCTATAAATAAGATTCTAAAATGCCTATGACTTAGAAATTCACAGCTCCGTTTTAAGCACCGCACCATTTGCGGCATTGCTTACAAGCAAAGAGTAGCGTTTGAGCCATTTGCTTTGTATCTGCTTTTTCACAGGCTGCCATTTTACACGACGCGATTGTATAGTTTGAGAATCCACAAGCAATTCTAGGCTTCCTTGTGATACAGAAATGCAGATTCTATCGCCATTTTCAATAAGTGCGATAAGCCCCCCCTTCAGCCGCTTCAGGACTCACATGCCCGATACACGCCCCATGCGTCGCTCCGCTAAAGCGCCCATCGGTGATAAGTGCTGCCTCGCGTAATCCATCTGCTTCAACTTGTTTTGTAAAGTTAAATCCCCCAAATGAACCTTCAGTATTGCAAGTAAAAAGCAGTTCGTTTGTTGTGGAATCCAATACTTGGATAACGACCTCTAGTGCGTGTCCACCTAATCCTACAGCCACACTATGTGTACCTCTGTCCATATTGCACAAGCAGGGTTTCAGCTTTGTGATTATCATCAACAGAATCTAGCACAACCACACCTTTTTCATTAAAATTCCAGAGATTACATCACGTGGATTTATACTTTTAGATATAGAAGAAAATGTGGTGTTTCCTTTAGAATCTATAGATGTATTCCCAATCGCAGAACGAAGAGACTGCGTTTCACCTACTACTGCGTATTTATATTTACTTGTATCACCAAATTTTTTAAATTCCACGGGCTTTACACTTGCACAGGCGGTTACAATAAACCCAGCTAAAGCCATAATCCATACATCATACTTTCACATTTTTAATCCTATTAATCTCTATCTCTGCTATTTTTACTTCTGTTTATTGAGATTTATTATCACAACTTGCTATATAAGCTATATAATTTAAAAAATTATATAATTCACCAAACATAAACTAAGGAGCACACTATGGCAGGATTCCAATCACCCATTACGATTAATGAGGCTATGCAAAAGATTAAGAATAATGAATATCTACTCCCAGCATTTCAGAGGGAATATGTGTGGGAAGAATGGCAAATCGAAGAGCTTTTTGATTCTCTTATGAGGGGATACCCCATTAGCTCTATGTTGTTTTGGGAGGTTAA
>SAMEA3663047__coassemble_905_pt1 | contig 10502 bp, 10 predicted proteins | sample SAMEA3663047__metabat2_low_PE_016 | metagenome-assembled genome bin SAMEA3663047 (sample SAMEA3663047) | pig gut metagenome | biome: pig gut; feature: pig-associated habitat; material: faeces | place: France | collected 2012
TTTATAAACTTTCTATGGAATTTGGATTTTGTTTTTATGAGAAAGATAAGCCACTTTTAATATCAAATACGGGTCATTTACTTATTGATGCTTTTAATGAAATACCAACCAATGATACAAAAATCAATAATGTGTTTTTAAATGCTTTGATGAAATATCAAAGAAATAACCCATTTAGAAAAGTCAAAAACGATAATGTTCCACTTGTTTTGTTGCTTCAAACAATGAGTGAATTAAAAGAAAAAGTAGGACATTCTAAGATCTCTCGCAATGAAATCCCATTTTTATTGTGTTGGAGAGATTCTGATTATAGGAGCTTAGCAGCTTTTATAATTAATTTTAGAACAATGTATAGCAATCCTAGTAATGAGATTGTTTATGAAAAATGCCTAAAGCTTTTGGAATCTACAAATACAACGCGTTTTAAAATTTCTCAAATTTGTGTCGAAAGCGTTGATGAATATGTACGAAAGATGAGAATAACAGGTATTATTTCACTGCGTGGGGCTGGTAGATACATAGATTTTAACACATTTGAAAAAGACAAGATCGACTATATTTTAAAAAATTATTCAAAGCAAGTAAATATTGCTAATAAAGAAGAATATTTTAGGTCAATGGGGCAAATTGATACTCATATTTTGGACTTAAAAGAAAATATCCCCATAGAAGATAAGATAGATTTAAAACTAAGTGCTTTACAAAAATTTGCCAACTCCTATACTAAAGAACAAATTTATAATGAACTAGAAAAATTAAAAGACAAAAATTCAAAAAGTAATGATTTGGTATTTAAATTTATCCCAGAACCTACAAGATTTGAATTTTTAACAGCCATTGCACTAAAACAAAACTTAGATAATGTGGAGGTTTTGCCAAATTATAGTATTGATGATGAGGGGTTACCTAAAAATCATGCTAGTGGGAATATGGCAGATATTATTTGTAAAGATAGCAAAAATAATGCTGTTTTTGAAGTTAGCCTTATTATAGGTAGAAAACAGCTAGAATTAGAGCTTATACCTATTACAAGACACTTAAGGGAATCTATGTTGGATAATGTCAATAATTTTGCGGTATTTGTTGCACCAAAAATTTTTGAAGACTCTAAGCTATATGTCGAATTTTTGGAAGACAAAAAACATTTGAATATTTATAATTTTGATATTCCAGAATTTATTCAAAAACTTAGAAATACAGATTCTCTAAGCGAAATTGCCAATGTTTAACCTCTCATCTCGCCGTTATACAGGTGCTAAAAGTAAGCTTTTAGATTCCATAGATTTTGCATTGAGACAAGACTTTGATTATACGAAACATAATGATTTAAGTTTTTTTGATGTGTTTGGTGGCACTGGAGTTGTGAGTGAGTTTTTTACAAAAAAAAGAAATTTCACGAACATTGTTATCAATGATTTTTTACATTCTAATTATGCGATTTATCAAGGATTCTTCAATCAAGAATCTTTTAGCAAAGATAGGTTAGAGAATTTAGCATACGAGTTCAATGCGATAGATTGTGAAGAGCAAAATTATTACTCGCTGAATTTTGGAGAAAAGTTTTTTAGTCTAAAAGATTCTATAAAAATAGGCACAATAAGAGAGAACATAGAGAATTTACAAAAGATAAAAGCAATAACTACTAAAGAATATTACATTTTGCTCTCTAGTCTTTTGTATGGCCTTGATAGAGTGGCAAATACTTGTGGTCATTATGATGCATATCGTAAAAATGTAATCTTGAAAGATAGATTTGTTTTTAAGCTCATAAATCCAATTTTTACAGAATCTAAGATAGAGATTTTTAGAGAGGATTCAAATATCCTTGTAAAAGATTTTATAGAGCAAAAAAGGAGCATAGATATAGCCTTTATCGACCCACCTTACAACTCAAGGCAATATAGTAGATTCTACCACTTGCTAGAGACTATAACTCTCAATGACAAACCAAAACTTCATGGGATAGCGCTAAAAAGAAAGCCAGAAAATATGAGCGAGTATTGCAAAGTAGGAGCAGAATCTGTATTTACAGAGCTATGCAAGGATTTAAGTAAGATTGCTAAATTTTTGGTGGTTACCTATAATAATACATATACTTCAAAATCAAATTCAAGTGAAAACAAAATAAGCCTTGAAACCCTTAGAAACATTTTAGAATCTTTTGGCAAAACTACTTTGCATAAAATTCCATACAAAGCTTTTAGTGCAGGAAAAACAGATTTCAAAAACCATGCAGAATATATCTTTGTGTGCAAAATAAACTAGCTACTTAAGACACCTAAACGCTTAAATATAAAGAACAAAATGAGAGTTACTCTAAGTCAAGAGCTATATGAATGATTTTGTAAATATTTATGGAATATATACCTAAAGCAATTTTTAAAAGCTACGATAAAGGGTGAAAAATATGGAGCATTGCAAGTAGGGGTCAGTGTGAATTTTTAGAGTATGAAACTACAGAATCTCCCATATAAAAGATTCTGTAGTGGGGCTAGATTCTCACAAAGCTTATGATATGTCTTTAAGAAGAATCTTTTGTGTATCCATAATCCCAACTCCTCTATTTAGCACATTTGTAGCAATATCTTGTGCTTCTTTGAGAGAATGCATTGTATATGTGCCGCATTGATATTTGTTGGCTTCAGGGATTGTATCAACCTTGAGAATATCTCTCATACTTGCTTCCCACGCATCTTTGACACTTTCATCACTAGGCGCACCTATGACGCTCATATAAAACCCTGTGCGACAACCCATAGGCGATATATCGATAATCTCTGTATTGGTGTCATTGAGGTGATCGCGCATAAATCCTGCAAAAAGATGCTCAAGCGTATGAATCCCTTTTTCGCTCAAAATCTCTTCATTTGGCACACAAAAACGCAAATCAAAAACGCTCACCTTATCGCCCTTTGGTGTTTGCATTGTCTTTGCCAAACGCACTGCTGGAGCCGGCATAATGGTATGATCAACCTTAAAACTATCTAATAATGGCATGGTATCTCCTTAAGAATCTGTATATAAAATCGTATTGTAGCATTTTTTTATAGTATTCTCTTTAGCTTTAAGCTAGAAAAGTTTATAATGCAAAACTTTAAGGGAGGCAAGTGTGCTGGTGTGCGCCTTGGGCTTCAAACCCAAAGAAGGGCTAGGTGTCTAGCTCTTGGGGAGTTCGATTCTCTCGCCTTCTCGCCAAAGATTTGCATACAACATTCTCTAGCAAGGAAGCCTATGGAATCTCAACTTATGAGTTTAGCAATACAAACATATAAAATTACGCTTATTCTTTCATTGCCTATGCTTTTGGCTGGACTTATCGTAGGGCTTTTGGTAAGTATTTTTCAAGCCACTACCCAAATTAATGAGATGACTTTAAGCTTTGTCCCAAAAATCTTGGCAGTTGTGGCAGTCATTATCTTTACTATGCCGTGGATGATTGGCGTGATTACGGATTATACGACTATGCTTTTTAATATGATTGTAGATATTAAGTTTTAATGCATACGCGCATTATTGATTTTTCTAAATATTCAAGTTTGCGTGTGGGTGCACCCATAGAGGTGCAAGTTTTAGAATCTCCGCACGAATGCTCGCAAGTATGTGGGCATATCATCGGCAAAGCAAATAATCTCCTTGTTTCTCCACACGCCTCAAATCTTTATATGCTAGATGAGCATTTTTCTTTCATCCATATAGAATCTACATGTGTGCATATCGGTGCTGCGATGAGTTCTGGACAAATTTGTAGTTTTTTTAAAAAACACGACCTTGGTGGTATGGAATTTTTGCAAGGCTTGCCCGGATCGCTTGGTGGGATTATCAAGATGAATGCTGGACTAAAAGATAAACGCGGTGGTATGCACGAAATAGATAAAAGACTTTTGGAAGTCAATATAAATGGTATATGGATACCAAGCGATACATTAGGCTTTGGGTATCGCAAAAGCGCCATTGAAGGCGTGATTTCTGCAGCAAAGATTCATAAAATCGAGGGCTTTAGGCATGAGCTCACACAGGATTTCTTGTCGTTGCGCGCTCATCACCCCAAAAAACCAAGTTGCGGAAGCTGCTTTAAAAATCCCGTGGGAGATTATGCTGGGAGACTTTTAGAATCCGTAGGACTTAGAGGTTTTAGGGTTGGTAATATGGGCTTTGCACAAGAACACGCAAATTTTTTAGTGAATCTAGGAAATGGGACATTTGAAGAAGCCATCAAGCTTATTGACATAGCTAAAAGACGCGTTTTTGAATCTAGTGGCATAGAATTAGAATGTGAGGTGCAGATTATCGCATAAGTAAAGCCTCTAGTTTAGGGTTATCTAAACTAGAGAGCATATTTTTAGAGGACTAACTCTTCTACGCGTTTGCCATATTGTGCATCGGCTTTTTTGAAGTGTTCGATTTGACGCTTTTTAATTTCTACAGGAACGCCATCCATTGCCTCTTTGATATTTTGACACAACACTTCTTTTTGCTCATCACTCATCAAACGATAGAGATCCCCAGCTTGACTAAAATGATCTTCCTCATATTTTCTATGATCGTATCTAGCCATAATCTCGCTTTCTGCAATATGCAAAGGTGGCTCATTTGCTTCAGCAGATTCTGTATAGTCATTATAATAACTTGGATTATAGTTGCGATCCCCTCCAAAACTTCCCATTTGCATAAAACCATCACGATGTGTATTATTTACGGGATTTATTGGAGCATTAACTGGAAGCTGGGTGTGATTAATCCCCAAGCGATAGCGTTGCGTATCACCATAGCTAAAGAGTCGCCCTTGAAGCATTTTATCAGGACTATATCCAACACCTGGCACGATATTTGCGGGATTAAAAGCAGCTTGCTCTACCTCTGCAAAATAATTTTGTGGATTTTTGTTAAGTTCTAAAATTCCTACTTCAATAAGCGGATAATCTTTGTGACTCCATGTTTTTGTAAGGTCAAAAGGATTCACCTTGTAGTTTATGGCTTCAGCTTCTGGCATAATTTGCACACAGAAACGCCATTTAGGGAAATTGCCTTTTTCAATATTTTCAAATAAATCTCTTTGGTGAGATTCTCTATCATTGGCTATGATGTTTGAGGCTTCTTTATTGGTTAAATTGGCAATTCCCTGCAATGATTTAAAGTGAAATTTCACCCAAAATCGCTCTCCTTTAGCATTAATAAAGCTATATGTGTGGCTACCAAATCCATGCATTTCACGATAGCTACGAGGGATACCCCTATCACTCATAAGGATTGTTACTTGGTGTAAAGATTCTGGATGCAAACTCCAAAAATCCCACGCTGCTACATTGCTTCTAAGATTTGTTTTAGGATCTCGTTTTTGTGAATGAATAAAATCCGGAAACTTCATCGCATCTTTGATGAAAAACACTGGAGTATTATTGCCAACAATATCCCAATTCCCTTCTTGTGTATAAAGCTTAAGTGCAAAACCACGAACATCACGCTCTGCATCAGCTGCACCTCGCTCTCCCGCCACAGGGGAAAAACGCAAAAACACTTTTGTTTTCTTGCCTATTTGTGAAAACAAATCTGCTTTAGAATATTGCGTAATATCATTTGTGATTGTTAATTCTCCATAAGCCGCACTACCCTTAGCATGCACGACACGCTCTGGGATTCTCTCTCGATCAAAGTGTGCAAGTTTTTCTAAAAGCCAAGTATCTTGCAAGAGTGTAGGACCTCTTTTACCCGCTGTCATAGAATTTTGATTATCACCTATAGGTGTGCCCGTAGCAGTTGTTAAAGTTTTCATAATGTCTCCTTCAATAAATGAGTAGTATAAATTTGTAAATAATAATTTTTATTAAATAGCATTTTTTGATATTTTTGGAAATTTTCCTAACAATTTCAAACCAATTTTTTGCCACAATGAAAGTTTTTTGCGAGAATGTGCCAACAAAAGTGTAAGAATCTCTTTGCGACGAAACATTATGGCACAATTAATAGGCGTCAAGCCCAATCCATTATCTTCATCAGGGTTTGCACCATATGTGAGCAACAACTCTGCCATTTCTTTGTAACCCTTAAAGCACACTCCAGCTAAAGGTGTTTGGGCTTTGTCATTTTTCTTATCGACTTCTGCTCCTCTTTGCAACAACATTTCTGCAACTTCAAAACTATTATTGTATGCGGCTAACATAAGCAAGGTATTTCCTTGATGGTTTGCTAGATTTACATTTAAGCCGGCATTTAACATTATTTCGAGTGAATGTTTGTCATTGTTACGAGCAAAGTCAAAACTTTGAGCGATAAATTTTTCTAATTCTTCTTCTTGATGTATCAATTCTAAACTCCTTGTATTTTGTGCTGATTTTTAAATATCAAAAATTAGCATAAAATTATAAACTCTTGTTTAGAATCTCAACTATAATGACTTTATTGAGATTTAAGAGCATTCTCATAAGGAGCACATCACTTCACAAGCGCACTAATGGCTTTGAAATGTGGATCTTTAGAATCTAGCATACTACCAAAGAGCACAGATTCTGTATTGGTGATTTTTGCACCTTGAGCTGCCATTAGCGAGATTGCATTATGATGATTGGCATCACTACGAGAGCTTAAGGCATCTTGGACAACCCACACATTAAAATTAAGCATACGCGCGTGCAAGACACTTTGCAAAATACACACATGACTCTCAATCCCAAAAATCACAAGATTTTTGCATGCAGTTTGTGCAATACACGAAGTGATTGCCTCATCACCAAAAATACTAAATGTGCTTTTTTCTTTTAGCACACATTGAGGAGTTTGGGATTGCATATCGCGCGAGTCAAAAGATTCTATGCGTGCAAAGACAATACTAGAATCCGTCGCACCCAATCCCTTTGGATATTGCTCGGTAACAAGAATCTTACTCCCTAGAATCTGCGCACCCTGCAAAAGAGTATTAGTATTTTTTACTACTTCAGACTTTCGTGCCATGACAGGTAAAAGTCGCTCCTGTATGTCAATGCATACAAAAAGCGAATCTAGAGGATCTAAAAGCGCTTGTGTGAAGGATTTCATCACACAATCCTAAAGCTGTGAGACAATAGCTTGTGTATCACGCGCAATTACAAGCTCCTCGTTAGTTGGTATCACGCATACTTTGACTTTAGAATCTGATGTAGAGATAATCGCCTCTTTTCCACATACTTTGTTTGCCTCTGTATCAAGTTTCACACCCAAAAACTCCAAATGATCTACAATCATACCGCGTATGAAGTTGGCGTTTTCACCCACACCCGCGCAAAAACTAATAGCATCAACACCAATAAGCACCGCACAATACGATCCGATGTATTTCACTACGCGATATGCAAAAGCTGCGCGCGCAAGTTTTGCACGATCATCGCCTTTGAGATCTGCATCAAGCAAATCCCTAAAATCACTTGAAAGCCCAGAGATTCCAAGCACACCAGATTTTTTGTTAAGAATATTCACAATAGCTTTGGTATTAAGTCCCTCTCTATCGGCGATATAATCCAAAATAGCAGGATCTAAGTCCCCACTTCTTGTGCCCATAATAAGTCCCTCAAGCGGTGTAAGTCCCATACTTGTATCGATACATTTACCATTTTTGATTGCAGCAATTGATGAGCCATTGCCAAGGTGACAAGTAATAATCTTTGAATCATGATAATCAAGCCCCAAAAACTCCGCAGTGCGTTGTGAAACAAACTTATGGCTAGTCCCATGAAACCCATATCGGCGAACTTTGTGCTTTTCATACCATTCATGTGGTACACCATACATAAAGGCTTTGGCAGGCATAGTTTGGTGGAATGCTGTATCAAAAACTGCCACCATAGGCGTATCTGGCATAAGTTTTTGACATGCTCTAATACCTGTGATATTTGCTGGATTATGCAATGGTGCTAGTGCCGAGCAATCTTCAACGTGCTTAATCACATTTTCATCAACAAGCACAGATTCTTTAAAATACTCTCCACCATGCACAACTCTATGTCCAACAGCTACTATTTCTTGAAGGGAGCTAATAGCGCCATGTTTTTTATCTGTGAGTGCTTCAAGCACCATAGATACTGCTTTTTGATGATTTGGTATCGCCTCTTTTTTCTCTATTTTTTCACCATTTTTCTTGTAATTTAGCACACTGCCCTCAAGTCCGATTCTATCGCACATACCAGAAACAATCGTTTTTTCTGTTTGCATATCAATAAGCTGAAACTTGAGTGAAGAACTTCCGCAATTAATAACTAAAACTTTCATATTTTCTCCTTTATGTGTGTTGTTGTGTGTATTTAAGCTTGTGCTTGTAATGCCGTAAGTGCCACAACACCCACGATATCATCGCTACTGCAACCGCGTGATAAATCATTAACCGGTGCTGCCATTCCCTGTGAAATAGGACCATATGCCTCTGCTTTTGCAAATCTTTGCACAAGCTTATAGCCGATATTGCCTGAATCCAAATCCGGAAACACAAGCACATTTGCTTTTCCTGCCACTTTTGAACCCTTTGCTTTGGAGGCACCAATGCTTGGCACAATGGCTGCATCAAGTTGCAATTCTCCATCAATGGCAAGATCTGGTGCAAGGTTTTGAGCAATTTTAGTCGCTTCCCTTACTTTATCGATATGTGGGTGATTTGCACTACCATAGGTAGAATGGCTTAGCATTCCCACAAAAGGTTCGCTTTTTGTAAGCGCTCTAAATGTGCGTGCAGATGCTACGGCAATATTTGCAAGTTCCTCTGGTGTTGGATCTTGACAAAGTGCGCAATCCGCAAACACAAATGTCCCATCTAGCCCATATACGCAATCTGGCACAATCATCACAAAACACGATGAAACAATCTTAGAATCTTTTGCAGTCCCAATAATTTGTAATGATGGACGCAAAACATCAGATGTAGCATGCAAAGCTCCTGCTACCATACCATCAGCTTTTTTTGCTTTTACCAATGCCACACCAAAATATAGCCAATCCTTGGTGAGTAATTCTCTAGCTTTTTGTGCGTCCATACCTTTATGCCCACGAAGCTCGACAAAAAGCTCAACGAATTCCTCAAGTAATGATGTGTTATTTGGATTGATGAATTGTGCCTTTTGCAGGTTAAGAGTAGAATCCACAGCCTTTATCTGCTCTTCATCACCAAGCAAAATAATATCAGCAAAGCCTTCTTCTAAAATCTTATGCGCTGCCTGTAAGGTGCGAATATCGCTTGTCTCTGGTAAGACAATTGTTTTTTTATCAGCTTTTGCTTTTTGTTTAATGCCTTCAATAAAACTCATATCTAACCTCCCTTTATGTAGTTCTTATTTACATACTAAGACAGCTAAATTAATAACTTTCTTATTTGCAAAAATAGAATCTATAAAAATGGAAATTTTTACCCATTTTGCAAAATATATAGTTTTTATATACATAGAGAATCTACGCACTATGCGATTTTATAAGGGATAATAGACAAAAGGTAACACGAAGTAAAAATGATATTTATAAAGAAAATTGTATGAGATATAATGAAAGATTGCATTACCCTAATAAGTCTCTTGGGACTTATTAGGCATATAGTTATTGTGCGCTTGCTTCTAGCTCGATAGCAATAATTACTTTATCGCTTACAGAGCTATCAGCAGTATCTTCACCCACATTGAAATCTTTACGATTAATTTCACCTTTAAGTGATACAGAAATTATATCTTTGCCTGTTTTTGGGTGTTTAATTGGTCCGCCTATCTCTGTATCAAATACGACATTTTTTACCACATCACGAATTTTTAGATCAGCATACACTTTACCTTTTTCAAACTTTGTCATACTCAAGGTTGCATCTGGAAACTTTTTAGAATCAAAAAAATCTGGCGCGTTGAGGTGTTTATCCCGCGTATTGTTATCGGTATTGATATCTGCAAGTGCTACCTTACCATTGAGTTTAGTAAGGGCTTTGCCATCAAATTCAATCTCACCACTAAATTTTTTAAAATTCCCTTTAACCTTGCTCACCATCAAATGCTTTACTTCAAATCCCACTGATGAATGTGCAGAATCTATCACATAGGGTGCTGCACTCATACTCCCAAAAGCCACTGCCAAAGCTATCATAAAAGCCTTCATTGAAATCTCCTTCAAGTTTAATGAGAATCTATTTTAAGATTCACACCCGTATTATAACGCATTATTCCAAAAATCGCATAACGCCATACCACACCCACACACAAACCCAAAATGTGAGTGCCAAAAACTGCACGGCGCTACCCATATCTTTGGCTTTTTTGGCAAGTGGGTGAATCTCTATCCCAGTATAATCCACCGCATTTTCGATCGCAGAATTGATGAGTTCAGCCATAAGTGCAAGAAAACAAGGCAATAAAAGCAATACACCCTCTTGCCAATCTCGCGCTATCCACAAAGCTAATGGGATAAAAATTACACACAATCCCACGATTTGACGAAATGCTGCCTCATCACTCCAAGCGGCTCTAAAGCCATCTAGTGAATACAAAAATGCATTCCAAATACGCTTTAACCCC
>SAMEA3663047__coassemble_918_pt1 | contig 10388 bp, 9 predicted proteins | sample SAMEA3663047__metabat2_low_PE_016 | metagenome-assembled genome bin SAMEA3663047 (sample SAMEA3663047) | pig gut metagenome | biome: pig gut; feature: pig-associated habitat; material: faeces | place: France | collected 2012
TATTTTGTGGGAAAAGTTCAAAACTCAAGACTTGCTTGCACCATGATTGTTGAGCAAAATACAATGCCGTATATCCAACATTTGCTCCTATATCGATGACACTATACTGCCTACTAACCTCAAGAGGCCTATAAAATTTATATATTAAATCCAAACACTTCATTAAAAATCCAAGGATATATAAATTTAACACGACACACAATATCCGAATTTGCAACAATTGCGCAATCCTTATACAAAGCCTTCAATACAAAACCATTTTTTATTGTAATGCTTAATACATATCTCATATTCTTATGAATTTTGTTAGAGATGCAATATCTTAATGTATTGAATCTTAAAGAAATTCTCATAATAATCTTGAGTAAAACAATCTTTAATCTAGTATTCTTGCTCCTTCTTTATGGTATATATGTCTTAATATCTTCCACAAGGATATCCTTTAATATTCTGTGTACTTCGGCACCCAAGGATGAAGAGAAACTCTCATTTACGATCTTCTTATACGAAGATTGTAGCGAAAACATTATAGAATCATAGTTTTTTTGTATTTCATGCAACACCTTTTCTAACGAATCTCGATTATTTACTACAAAACATCCTTGATAAATCCACCTTGCTGACCAATTATTGAGTTCCCCACCCATAAGATTCTGAGTATATATAGTTGGTTTACCGCTTAAAAAAGCATATGTGAGCATACTACTTGTATCTGAAATCAAAATATCTGACTTTTTGAATGAATCAAAATAACTCGGATTATTATCCAAAAATACGTTAGGTGCAGTAGCAAAAAAATCCCACTGTTCTTGTGTCAAAATCTTTGTATTCTTAACATAATGGTCATACATATTTGGATGAGGTCGCCATATAAGAACGATTTTATCTTCTCTCGCTAGTGTCCATAATAAATCTCGATAAACAGAAAATGTGCTATGAGAATCAGTAGTATTCCAACGTGGCATATAACAAACGTAAGGTTTGGAACCCCCCCCCCAAAGGCTTAGAAAAATCTGTATTAACAATATTCTCAAATAAAGTAGATCCAGTGGCAATAATTTTGGCAAAACTATCGGATTCCTGTCTTGATTCTACGAGATACTTATGAAAAATCGTGGGAGAAAAAATAAAATCATAATAACGCAAATATCTAAAATCATAAAAAGTTTCAATACCTTCTTGTATCGAAAAAACATCAGCACAATATTCTATATAGCACAACTTCATACATTCAGCAATATCAGCATTGCTCCACCCATGTGGGCGTAGTGAGTCATAAGGTCTAGTGGTAAAGCAATAATGTGCTTGTGTTGTCTCTGGATAAAGCGTTACCTGCATTTGAGAATCAAAACCCACAACACATTGCACTCTAGCATTTACATCTAATGTATAAGTAATAGGTGTATGAATTTTTTTAGAAAATTCTTGCAGTGCTTTTGTGGCACCCAGATCATAAAAGTTTCCACTCTGCACCAAAGTAGGCATTGCCAATACTATGACCTCAAAATCTTCATTCTTACTCAGAGCCAAAGCTAATGGCTCCAAAGCTTCCCAACTACCACCCCAATCATTATAAAAAAGAACCTTGATTCTTGATGCTTGCTCAAGATTGGTAAAATTTTTGATAGCTCCAGCACTACACCCAACCTTGCGAGTTTGGCAAATCTTTTTAAATCGCTGATCTTCAAGATAGTCATAAAAATTACGTCTTATCCTCCATAAAAATGAAGGAATAAAAGGTTTAATTATTTTTTTCACTCTCTTAAGACTCGATAACTTCTGCACTTAGTATCCTTTTCAAACATATAAGATTTTGTATTTTACCTTATTGTTTTTTGTTAAAATCTTACAAAATGTAAATTTCTGGAGGGGGATCATGCACACACGCAACGCACTATGCCTTATGCTTTCGCAATGGTGTATCTTGTTTGCTGAAATCCCTCAAGCACCAAATGCTCTAGGCGTAGGTTATATCAATTCATTTATGGAAAACAAAGATTTTTGGATACTCTCACAGGGCATAAGCCTTCAGTATGCACACAAAAATGAGCATTATGGTAGCCTCTATCAGCTAAACCTCTCGCGCACTTATCTATCACATACCAACAACACGACACAGCAATCTGATAACATCGGCTTTATGAGCATCTATGACTTCGCGGCACACAAAACATCTCGCGGTTTTCATCTCTTTGGGCTGGAGTTTGGGTTAGGATCTGGCATACCAAGGCAAAAGCATAACCAATTTGATGAAAGCAATTTCTTGCTTAACCTCGATTATGGCTATGTGTTTGACTTCGGCACTATCGCGGTATATCCATATATGCGTCTTGAACAATATGTCTTTTTCCCACACAAAAGTGGCACTGATCCTAGCGATTATGGATTAAATATCTTTGCAGGAATGAAGCTTATACAAGATCGGAGTATATGGCAGTGGTGGGTGAATCTAGGGGTATTTAGTGATTGCAATCTTTCGGGCAATGGGATAGGTGTGCTTGGTGATAATTCCATAGTCTATGATCGCAATGGGCTATCTAATGGCGTGCTTGGTGAAGGCGGAATCTGGATCTTTACGCACGATACTCTAAGTGTGCAATCTCGATTTTCCGCATCATACGCACTCTCATATTATGAGATTAATCTCAAAAGTTCTCTAATTGGAATTTGGCATTTTTAAACCCAAACACCACTCCATAATGCGCCAAAAAACTCTCGCGCCACATAGAATCTAGCTGCATAAAAAACTCCACTCTCACACCATAATGCCCCAAAGCTTCTAGGCATTGTGTATCAAGAGATTCTAAACATTCCTGTGTGCCTATTAGCACAAGTTTTGACACACGCTTATTACTCGCGCATTGTTTATGTGCAAACTCTAGGATACTTGCACAATCCCTATCACAACCCACAATCACATAGGGATTATTCCTATAATGTGCAAAGATACTATCACGCACTTGATCCAACATTGAAATATACCAACAACGCTTCATTGCGTATTATCACTTTTTGTCAATAAGTCACTAAGCACAAGTGGTATCGATGCTTTGATAGTATCGCCATGCCCTCCATGAAAATACCGAGCATATATATGAGTATTTGGGCATTTCGCATATAAGGCTTTTACAAAATCTGAAAATAAAATGCCACCTTTGTGGGATTCTTGTGGCCCCCTGGTAAATACTATCTTGCTCTCACACGTATCGAGTGCATCGATATTTATGCCACCCCACCATAAAGAGGGCGAGGCAATCATATAGTAGGTAAACATTTCCTGATGATGTAAAAGCACATAAAGACCAAATAATCCTCCAAAGGAATGCCCAAAAAATGCTATATCCGTTGGTTTTGCGCAAGGAGATTCTACTATGCTATCAAGAGTGCTACTAGATTCTGTGCAATAGGCTTGTTGTATAAGTGGCATTATTTGTGTTTGCAAGACTTCATAAAATTCTTTGGCTCCTCCACCCTTTGTGTCGCGCACTACTAGGAGTGTAGTCGCGCGTCCGCCTTGGCACATCATATACCAAATCCCCATCATACCCAATGCCCACGATCAAAAGTGGTTCTTGTGTGGGAGTGTATTGGTGCATAATGTATTGATTAATCACAAAAGGAAAATGGGCATTGCCATCTAAAACAACTAAAATAGGATAAGGCTTAGCGTGTGTAGTCTTTGGTTTGGCAAGAAAAAGTTTATATTCCCCTATGGTTTTTGTCTCTATGACAAAATACGATTGTGCTAGAGGACTTAGAGATTCTATATCTTGGCTTGGTTTTGTGTGCAATGCCCCACAAAACACCGCACATAATACAACGCTACGAAAAATATTTCTCATCAATAATGGCCTTTATCTCATCTTTGTGTAATCGCTCTTGTTCTAAAAGACTATGGGAGAGTTTTTGGAGAAGTGGTTTAGCGTTGGTGAGGAATTCTTGCATTTCCTTTTTGCACTGCTCTAAAATCTCTGCTACATCGCTAGAATCTGCCATAAGCTTTTTACCCATACCATAATCCTCACACATTTGTAACGCTATTTGTTTTGCTTTGGCAATGTCGTCTTTGGCATTGCTAAAAACTTGATGATAGAGCATTTCCACCGCGATACTGCCGGCAAGGTGAATTTTTATTTTATTACTCATTTCTGTCTTGCTTACAAGCTCTTTGTCTATCTCTTTAAAACTCTCGCTAATAAGAGAAATTTTATCAAAATCAATGTCTAACCAATACGCACTAAGGGCTTTAGCACTCTGATATGTTGCCATAATCTGTTTTTCTTCCTCGCTAAAACTTAGCATTTTCTTCTTGCCTAAAAGCACCTTGTCTTTGGTATTAAGTATGTCTTCTTTTTGGATTACATTGCTTTGTCGCCTAAGCGCACTAAGCGCTGCTTCATTCACAAGAGAGGCTATGGCTGCCCCACTAAATCCCACACATAATCTTGCAACCTCACTAATGCTAAAATCATAATGCTTATCGCGCAAATACACCTCAAAGATTTTCTCGCGCTCACTTAAATCTGGTAAATCCACATAGATTCTGCGATCAAATCTCCCACTACGCAAAAGCGCTTCATCTAATACATCGATTTTATTTGTCGCTCCAATCACAATCACACCACTAGAATCTTCAAACCCGTCCATTTCTGTAAGGAGTTGATTGAGCGTTGCTTCACGCTCATCGTTGCGTGTGCCTCCCCTTGCTTTGCCTACCGCATCAATCTCATCGATAAAAATAATACTCGGACTCTTTGCCTTTGCGCGCAAAAAAAGCTCTCTCACGCGTTTTGCGCCCATTCCGACATAGATTTGCACAAAGCTTGAGCCGCTTTGATAAAAAAACGGCACTCCTGCCTCTCCTGCAACTGCTTTGGCAATCATTGTTTTACCCACACCCGGAGGTCCTACAAGCAACACGCCCTTAGGAAGTCGAATGCCCAAATCCTGATATTTTTTAGTATTTTTTAGATAATCAATAATTTCAAGCAATTCCTCTTTGACTTCGGTAATTCCAGCAACATCTTTGAAAGTGATAGCGCTTTGTAAATGTGGCTCAAACCTCTCTGCTTGTTCAAATGGAAGTGTTATTCCCTGCTGTGTTCGCGCAATAGTGCCACTAAGATTTTGGGCATTGATATCTAAGCCCTTTGGTTGTGGTTTTGGAGATGAAAAAAGCAAAGAAACTGCCTTAAGCAATACCGCTACACCAATAAAAACAATAACAAAAAGCCCAATTTCATCTAGCCAATTGCTACTCTTTTGCTCCACCGCCACAGCAATATGAGGATCTAGCTCACTCACATTTATAGAATCTCGCGCTACCTTGTATGTTTGATGATTGGCACTAAAAAAAATTTCATTATCCTTTAGCACAATGCTTTGGGGCTTAGATTCTAAAAGTTTTTTGTGAAATTCATAAGGACTTAGCAAAATACTATTATCACGCAATAACATAAAGACAATAAGCAATCCAGCGATACCTAGTGCTATGAGTGAAAAAACAAGACCTTTAGATTTTGGCATGGTTTCCTTCTTTGTGTATTTGGTATTGTGCTATTTCTAGCCATTGCCCACTTTGGATTGGCGTAGAACTTTGGATAGTAATTTTATTAAAAAATTCATCTAAGCCATGATACACATTAGGCATATAAGAATCTACAGATTCTACTAAAACATGCAGAGGCTTAAGATGAGCTTTACGCATATAATAGTTTTTTTCTTGCGTAAGTGCTTTTAGTGTGTGGAGGCGTTTTTTTGCAACATCGCCTTTTGTGGTATTTTTTAGCTTAGCCGAGGGCGTGCCATTGCGTGGCGAATAGATAAATGGATGCAAATGCGTGATAGGGAATTGCGCAAAAGTTTCCAAAGTTTGCTCCCAAACCTCTTCGCTCTCCCCAGGGTGTCCGACGATAAAATCTGTGCCAAGAAAAAATCCCTGATTATGCAAGCGTGTAAAAAGCTCCAAATCCTTTTGCACGCGATTTTGGCGATTCATAATCTCTAACATCGCATCATGTGTATGTTGGAGGGCAATATGAAGGTGCTTTTCAAATAACGAATCTTGGATAAGACCCAAAAACTCTTCGCTTATTTGACTAGGCTCCAAGCTTCCCACACGCAAACGCTTTAAGCCCTGAAGTTTAAAAAGAGATTCTATAAGTGTCGCAATACTCTCACCCTCCAAATCTTTGCCATAGCTCCCAACATTTGTCCCTGTAAGGATAAGCTCACTCACACCAGAATCCAAAAGTGCTTGGGCTTGGGCGAGAATCTTATTCTTAGGAAAACTCCTTGCTCCACCACGCACAGAGGGGATAATGCAATAACTACACGCAAAATCACAACCCTCTTGAATCTTGATAAATGCGCGAGTTTTACCCACAAATTCGCTTACAATCGTGCTATCAATATGCAATGGCTCTTCTTCTGTATAAAAAAATCTTTGCTCTTTTTGCAATAATTCCGTAATCTCTTCCTTGCGGCTATGCGGAAAAACACCAAATGCAAGATTTTTTTCGTAATTTTCCTTACCCTTAGAGCTAGCACCACACCCTGTAAAATAAATTTTTTTTCTAGAATCTTTAAAGCGATTGATATAGCCCTGCACACCAGAATCTGCTCCATTTGTCACGGTGCAAGAATTCACAATAATAATGTCTGCTAGATTCTCATCACTCACAATCTCATAACCTTTGAGATTTGCCATCATCACCTGCGTATCAAAAAGGTTGCTTCGACACCCAAAAGTTTTAAAAAATACGCGCATCACATAACTCCAAAATTACCATGATCAAGATCTTTATCATCGGCAAATGGCACATCAGATCCGCCTCGTGGGCGTGTAGGATTTGTGGGTGAGGCAACATTTGAAGGAGTGCTAGGATCTGGCTTATTGCCCCTGCCATCGCCACCTGTTGGGACAACTTTGGTTGTTGGGTAGGCAATATATATGTCATCTTCACGCAAAAAAGCTTCAATAAGCTCACCTGAAATTGTGCTACGCAATGCCATAATCGTATAAGAATTGACATGATACCACAAAGAGATTCTAATCCCATTTGGCTCAAGCATACAAAAGGCGCGTGTCTCAAGATTAATATTACGGAGTGAAAAGCGATCTTTTAGTCGCTCCATACGCTTACGAGTAAGTTCTGTATAGCCTTTAGAATAGCGCTTACCAATTTCAGTAGCAATGCTAAGAGCCTTTTTGTAGTTGCTATCAAAGGTAATGCTAATATCTATGCCATCCCACACGGTTTGTAATCCAGCATGTGTGTAGTTTGCCAAAAGTGTCGTAAAAATGTAGTTATTTGGAATAAAAATAATCCTTCCTGCACGCCTATTTTCTGTATATGAAGTAAATGTAATATCTTCATAAATAGTCATACGCAACACCGAAATATCTAGCACATCTCCTACGTATGTCGCACCATCTTTTACAACACGCACCCTATCGCCCACATGCACGCTACCACCAAGCACGATGACAAACCACCCAAGCACGCTCATAAACAAATCTTTCATCGCAATAGCCAAACCTGCCGAAGCAAAACCCACGATTGCCACTAGATAGCTCACATTTTCCAAATACGCAAAAAGCAAGATAATCACAATAAGCGTGATATTAAAAATATTAATGATTTTATTTGCTGTATATACGCGATTGCTATCCAAAATGTATTTACGCAATGCTGTTTTTATAAAAAGTCCGATGACAAAAATCGCACCAAAAGCCACAAGAATAGAGATCATTTTGACAACTTGCGCTTTGATTTCTGATTCTAAAGAAGTGATAATACTCTCTATTTCTTTGCTATACACATCATAAGAGGTTTGCAAAATCTGTTGGGCAGATTCTAGACTTTGCACCATTTGCAATGCCTCAAGAGTTTGATTCTGATATTCCTTAATCTTTGGGGTATTGTTTTCATCGACATAATAATCATTCAGAATCTGGGCAATTTCATAACATTGCTTTGCCATATCAAGAATTTCTTGTAAGCTTTTGGCATTGCTCTCGATATTGTGCTGACTTTCTTGCAAGGTTTTGATAAAAGAATAGCCACTAATAATAAGAATTGGGTTGCTCACATTTGGTATATCTTTGATTTCTGGAAGCTCAAGAAGCTGGGAGTAATTTTTGGCATAAGATTCTAAAATATCGCGCTGTCTTTGGAGTGTTTGCAATGTGTTTTTGTATTGCAAAATCTGTGAAGAAACTCGTGAATTTTTCTCCTCAATAGCCTCTAGGCGTTCAAGCTCTTTTTCTGCATATCGTATTTCTTGGAGTAGATTCTCATACGCTTTGATATTGATATATTGCTTATACCACGGATTATTGCTTTGGGCGATAGCTTTAGTTAATGTGGCGAGTTTAGATTCTAAACTTGGTGCATCTATGGTCTCTGTGGCTCCAAATATACTAGCACATAGCAAGAATACACCTACTATTACTCGCCTCATACCCTTCCTTTTATTTGTTATATTGCTCTAAGACTTGCATGACAATTTCTTGAGGAATGTCATCACGCATACATACATCACCGATGTGATTAGGCAATATAAATGTGATCTTAGAATCTTTGCTTTTCTTATCTAAAAAAAACTTTTCCCAAAACTCTCTAACATCGGCTATTTTGTAGTAAGTTGGTAAATTATATCGGCTCAAAAGGTGCTTGATACACTCTGCTTCTTCTTGTGTCATCAACCCAAGTTTATGCGCCAAATCATTTGCCATGCACATACCTATTGCCACACATTCTCCATGTAAATAACTTGTATAATGCGTAAGATTCTCTATCACATGTCCAAAAGTATGTCCATAATTAAGCGCAGCACGCAATCCCTTTTCTTTTTCATCTTGACTAACAACACGCGCTTTTATCTCAATGCTTTTAGCAATCACATACTCAAGAATCTGCCTATCATCTAGTGTAGCATTTTGCAAATATGCAAAAAACTCTTTATCAAAGCACACAGCCATTTTGATAATCTCTGCTACACCCGCACTAAACTCCCTAGAATCTAAAGTAGCAAGCAAATCTAAGTTTGCATACACGGCTTTTGGTTGATGAAATAATCCGACAAGATTCTTACCAAAGGCATTGTTAATGCCTGTTTTACCACCCACACTTGAATCTACTTGTGCTAAAAGTGTCGTGGGTATTTGGATAAACTCCACGCCGCGTTGGTAGATTCCACTTACAAACCCTACAATGTCGCCCACAACGCCTCCACCAAGCGCTACAAAAAGCGAATTTCTATCTAGTCTATGTATAAAGGCACACTCAAGAATATACTCCACGCTTTTAAAATCCTTGTATGCCTCGCCATCTGGTATGATACATACATACACTTCTTTTGCCACAATTTTAGCAATGATTTTAGAGAGGTGAAGTCCTGCAACTTTTGGGTTAGATACTATAAGCACTTTGCCATTATGCACAATAGGCTCAAGATTATGTGTCTCATCAATAAATACCGAATATTCTTTTGTGGGGGTATGAATGATAATTTCTCTCATAGCAATCCTTTAATAAGGGATAAAAATTTGAGGGTTTGTATCAAGCCCAAGCGAGAGCTTTTTGGGATCCATTGAGCCCAGGGTCAAAAAGCGTATCGTCGTAAGACTACTATCAAAAGGCACAAACTGCAAATACACATCATGTGAGCGTTGCAAAAATAAAATAGGGTTATAGGAATTTGAATATGTGATCTCTGGTTGTTGCGAAAAAATCTTGGCAAGATTCTCGATGTTGTTTAATAATGTGCGTTGATACTCTGAATCTGGATTAAAATTATAGAATCTCGCAGTGATATTAAGCTGCTTAGAAATATCAAACATAACCGAAGCGATATTTTCACCCTTTTGCAATCCCTCATCAACAATCAAAAAGCTTTTTTGCACTTCTTTAAGGCGTTTGTATCCTGTCTTTAATACAGGGGTATTGGTCTTATGCAATGCTTGGCGGTTTTTGCGCGAGATAAATAACTCATGATTAACCATAATAAGCCCTGGACGCTTTTTGTGATCACTAGCAATTTGTGCGCAAAAATCGGTATTATCATACACAAAGTGTATATGCACCTTTGGGGCTTGATGAGAGCGGATAGATTCTAAAAGGGCAAAGTTGCTAGGATTTAGCACAATGATATGAAGCGTGTCAGATTTGATATGTGTATGCAAAAAAAGCGCATCTTGTATGTCATCTAAAATAGCTTGGACGCTTAGGCGCGTAGGATCGACATATAAAAAAATATCCTTACCAAATGGGGCAGGAAATTGACCGATGTCGCTTTTGGCACTCCGATATACTTCACTAAGCACGACATTATCACCAGCCACAAGCATAACATCATTTGGCTGAAGCACAAGCGTATGTGTA
>SAMEA3663047__coassemble_956_pt1 | contig 10083 bp, 14 predicted proteins | sample SAMEA3663047__metabat2_low_PE_016 | metagenome-assembled genome bin SAMEA3663047 (sample SAMEA3663047) | pig gut metagenome | biome: pig gut; feature: pig-associated habitat; material: faeces | place: France | collected 2012
GCGTAGGTGATGTGTTTGAGACTTTTAAAGAGATTCACACAAACGCACAAATATAGCCTTATGTGGGTAAGTTCCTCACATAAAGTTTGATTTAGCCTTAAAACTTTTTGCCTTCTAGGTTTTTATTGATAGAATTTGTTAGGTTTTGGATTTGTTGCGTGATTTGATGTGTGCTGGTAGCAGCTTGTGTATTGTTATTATTGCTAGATTCTAAATCGCTTATAGACTTATTGATTTGTTCGATGTCTTCACTTTGTCTAACAATTTCGCTCATTGTTTTATCGATATTTTCAACCAAGATATTGATATTTGCTTCGATTTCATTAAGGCTTTTACTCGTTCGTTCTGCAAGTTTTCGCACTTCATCTGCTACCACTGCAAAACCTCTACCATGCTCTCCTGCTCTTGCTACTTCAATTGCGGCGTTAAGCACAAGAAGGTTGGTTTGCGCAGTAATATCTTGAATGACAAGCACAATACTTGAGATATTTTGTGTTTGTGTAACTACTTCTTTAGATCGTTCACTAACTTCTCCCACTGCTATATGAACTGCCTCTATATGTTTGGCATTGGTGTGCAAAGTTTGAGTCTGATGTATGGAGGTATTCATTAAGTTTTCAACTTCAGTATTGAGTATTTGAGAATCTTGTTCAAGTTTTTTGGCAATTTCATGAGAATCTTTGAGGAGTGATCGAATTTGCTCACCCAATGTTTGTATGCTTATCTTAAACTCTCCATTGGGATTTTCTAGGGTTTTTGTAAAATCAAAATATTTATAAGATTCTATCAATTTTGATATTGTTGGTAAATGTGCCCCAATTTGTGTTCTAGCTGTTGTAATGTGGTATTAAAAAGTTCAATAAGCTTCTTTAGTTGTGGGCTAACATTTTCTTGTGAGGGTATATCACTAAGAGATCCTTTTTGAATGATTTCTAGTGTATGGATAGTGTCTTGGATTACCTGATTGTCAATATTTATTTGATTTTGGAGATCAATGGTATTTTGATTGATGAGCGCTGCCATTTTTCCTAGTCTATCTTTGCTTTGTAGTTGTATTGGGGTAACCACATCTCGATTTTTGCGTAAAAACGCAAAAAATTCACCTAAACCAACTTGAACCATAGATATAGAATGCACCAATCCACGAATGATAAAAAATCCAAATACAACAGAGATAAGCGTATAGGAAACGATACCTATAATACTCGCAGATGTAACATGCTCCATAAAACTTTTATCAAGGTTTGCTGCAATTTCATCGATTTGATCTATATACCCTGATCCTATCCACAGATCTGTTTCACCAGGAATTTTTGTAGCATAGGAAACTTTGGGTGTTTCTACTAGTGTATCTTTGATTTTTTTGGCCATATTCTACAAATCCTCCACCATTTTGCGCAGCTTTGTAAAGCTCTTGAATTAAATAAAGACCATTAGAATCTTGATGGTTTATGAAATCTTTTCCGATGTTGTTTTGTAAATAGTATAGATAAGCAACAGCCACATGCTTACGATAGATAAAGAAATATCCAGTTTCATCATCTTCAAAAACCGCATGTGCCAAAAGATTATTAATCGCTATTTTTTTTTGCGTAGGGTCTGTAATGTCCTTTGTGACTTGCTAGATAACATGTGCCATCGTTTCTACTTGATTGCGTAATTGGTGTTTTATGGTGGATTCAATGTTCTGTTTTGTAATAGTGTATGCCTCATTTTTGAGTTCAAGACTTAAAAATACAACTACGCCAATGCTAACAAGGAGAAGGATTGATAGCAGGATCGCTAATCGCCATTGGATTTTAAGATTTTTCATCATCTCTCTCGCACCCTTCAATATAAGTTCTTTATTAAAATATAGTATTTTGCGTAAAGTTTGCATCTGTTGCGCCAAGATTCTGATTAAAAAATTGCAAAAAATGTAACAAGGCTAGTGATTAATCGAGATTTTTGTATAAGAAATAGCCCTTAGAGAGAGTATATGAGAATTGTTTATTGTGTAATTTTTTATTGAGGCTTTAGTGTGTTATTGATTGTAGCCCAAAACCTTTTGCAGTATGATTGTGCGTAGTTCCTCTATCGTGGGAATCTTTAGTTTTGGATTTTGGAGTGTGCTACCAAGGATAGCACGAGAGTTTTTTAATTTAGCAATTTCGCTTTGGGTAAGCTTATCAGCTTTAGTAAAAATTGTTACAATCTCTTGATCACCGCGCTTGAGATTTGTTAGGAATTGTAATACCTCATCATCTTGTGTCAGATTTGGATGACGAGCATCACGCAAATGTATAAAAAGTTTGATTGCACTGCGTTTTTGCAAAAACTCTAGCAAGTTTTTCTCCCATTTTGCCTTTATTTCTTTGCTCACTTTGGCATATCCAAACCCAGGAAGATCCACAAATACAAGCGGAAGTATCTCATCATCATTGACAAATTCCACTCCAAAAAAATTGATAAGTTGTGTTTTGCCAGGTGTGGCAGAGCTTTTGGCTAATTTTTTGCCTAGTAGTATATTGAGGAGGCTTGATTTTCCTACATTGCTGCGTCCTAAAAAAACGATTTCACTACTTTGTGGGCTTGGAGCTTGTGCAATGTGTTGTGCGCTTGTGAGAAAACGCGCATTTTTGGCAATAAGCATATATACTTCTTTTATTGTTTCTTTTGTTTTTTGTTTGAGGTGCTTTGAGAATCTTTTGTATCTTCCTCTTCATCAAGCAAGAATATAAGCGTGGTAGGCTTGTCTTTTGCGCCTTGGGAATATGCTTGCCCCTTTTTGTTATTAAGAGTCATAAACTCTCCAGTAATGGTATTTGGACTATCTTTTTCTTGGATTTTGGCATTATCATAGAGGCGATATTCATCAGCTATCGTGTCATAGACTACCTTTTGTGCGCTACCATTTATTTTCCTGCCATCTTGGGTTTCTACATAAAATTTTACATCGCCAGTTGCGGTATATTCTAAAGGTTTGCGTTTTTTGTCGGTTTTGATGATGACTTTTTGTGCCCAAAGTTTATCATTTGCCTTTTTGATAAAGACATCAGTATTAAGCTCAATAAGATTGGTTTTATCATCGCTTTGAAAGGTTTTTGCATTGACTTCGAGCTTTTCTGCACCCATAAGTATGTGTGCTAGTATGGGTATTAGGATACTAAGTTTTTTCATGCTACGCTACTTTTTAGGACTTTTTGGGGATTGGAATTACGATTTTTTGATTAATAGATAAATGTGAATTTTTTAGACCATTGATGCGTTTTAATTCATTAATACTTGTTTTGTATTGGCGTGCAATAGAGCTTAGCGTATCGCCTTTTTGGACTTTATGCAACATAAAAGCAGAATTTGGCTTATAGTTTGTGTCAAAATGTTGTTTAAATCGTGCGAGTTTCTCATAGGGCAAATATACATTATATTCTTTTGTGCTTGATCCGGGGGGTAAAAATGCGTATTTAAAATGTGCATTATAGCTTCGCAATTCATTTAGTGACATTCCTGCACTTGAGGCGATAAGACCCAATGGCACGCCACTTTTTAGCTTCAAAATTGCAAGTGTATCAGTCGCGCCGCGATTGAGGAGGTATTCAGAATTGTTGTTTTTGAGAAAATCCGCGTCATTAAACACAAGGCTCATTGCCACAATTTTTCGGATATAGTTTCGCGTTTCAGGTGGGAGATACTTTTTTTCTTCATTTAAGAGAGTTTGCAAGGAGCTATCACCTCCAGCATCTTCTATGGCTTTTTGCAAGCGTGTATAGCCACAATTATACGCCATCATAGCCAGATACCATTCTCCAGTGAGATTGTAGAGCTGCTTTAAATATGTAATTGCTGCTTGTGTGCTTTTTATAGGGTCTTGTCTTTCATCGATGTATTCATTGATTTCTAGTCCTAAGCCTTTGGCAGTTGCAGGCATAAATTGCCAAATACCGGAGGCTTTTTTGGAGCTTTTGGCATTGATGATAAATTCAGATTCAACCATTGCCAAAAATAAAAATTCTTGTGGTAAGCCTTCTTGGGCTATCATATTGCGTATAATGGGAATAAACACATAGCTATTATCAAAGCGCTTCAGGAAATATTGCGCGCTAGATTCTATGGCATTGCGTTGATCAGTTTGTTCGGGTAAAAAATCATAACCAAGCCCAAAAGATTGCAAAATCTTTGGCGTATGCTCATCGCTATCAACAAAAGAATAATACTCCACCGCCCACATATGGATACAAAACACTACACCAAAAAGTAAAAATCTCATATAGCTTCCTCCAAAATAGGCGGAATCTGCGTAAAGAGCGCATAGGCATTTTGTGTGCTAAGAGTTTGAATCTATTTGTGGCTTAGTGAGAGAATCTCAGCAATTTTTTCTGCGATAAGAGGAATGTATTTTGGCTCGTTGCGCTCTCCTCTATGTGGATGAGGCGTGAGATAGGGCGCATCTGTTTCAAGTAAGAGACGATCTTTTGGCACAAGCGGAAGCACCTCAACAAGTCGTCGCGCATTTTTAAAGGTGCAAACTCCACCAATGCCATAATAAAAGTTTTGTAACCCTAATAAGATTCTATCGGCATTAAAGCAGTGCAAGACACCTCTAAGTTCAGGATAAGCCTTGAGGATTTCAAATGCGTCATTTGAGGCTTCACGCACATGCACAATAAGTGGTTTTTTGTATTCTAGTGCAAGTTCAATTTGTGCGATAAAAAGTTCTTTTTGGCGGTTTTTGTAGGATTTAACCCCACTTTCAGGTAGCCGAAAATAATCTAAACCACACTCTCCAATAGCCACACATTTTTCATCACACACAAACTCTCGCAACAAATCCTCACTAAAGCTATCAAGTTCGTATGGGTGAATCCCAGCAGCAAAATAAATATGTTGGTAGCGATGTGCGATTTCTCTAGCTTTAGGAAGATCACCACCAAACGCACCAGGTATAACAATTTGTTTAATCCCTGCATGTAGCGCATCAGCAATCACACGATCCAAATCTGCATTATATGCTTGTGAATCTAAATGACAATGTGTATCAATCATCATCGTATAAACACCTTTTAGAGAAAATATGATAAAATTTTAGCTAATTGTAACATAATAAATTTAAGCAAGGATTGCTATGTTTAGTGGGCTTATTCGGGAGATTGGCAAGATCTCTTCTTTGGTTGGAAATAGACTTGAGGTGCTTTGTGCCTACCAACCACGCATAGGGGATTCTATAGCGGTAAATGGTGTGTGTCTCACTGCTATAGAATCTAGTCCTAGAGGATTTGTTGCTGAACTTAGCGATACGACAAAAAGCCTTATTGCATTAGAAAAGTTTGCTTCTAACGCTCCTGTGCATATTGAACCAGCATTGCGTGCAGATTCTCGACTTGATGGGCATATCGTGCAAGGACATATTGATGCTATAGGTGTGATTGAGCATATCACACATCTTCCTACCCAAAGTAATTTTTTTATCACGACTTCCACACAGAGTTTGTGTGCTATTTTGCCAAAAGGTTCTATTAGTGTCGATGGCGTGAGTTTAACGGTTGTAGATGTTGCACAAAATGGTTTTTGGCTTACGATTATCCCTCATACGCTACAAAATACGCTTTTTAAAACCTATACGCTTGCCCAACGCGTGAATCTAGAAACAGATATGTTTGTGCGTAATACCTTAGCAGTTCTTAAACATCTTGATATGCGCGGTAATAGTGGGTATTCTCGCACATCGTGGGCAGATGTGGATCGTATCCAACTTGCATTTTAACAATGGCAAAGACATTTTCAAAAGCCGCTGCACTTGCCTATAATGCGAATTTGCATAATGCCCCAAAGGTCGTAGCAAGTGGCAGGGGCGAGGTGGCAATGCGTATTATTGCCAAAGCAAAGGAATATGATGTACCATTATTTTGTAACGAAGTTTTGGTGGATTCACTTTTAGATATGCCTTTAGATTCAGAAATTGATCCTAAGCTATACTTGGCGGTTTCACGCGTGTTTGCGTGGATTATGTTGTGTGAAAAAAACGCACAACTTAGTCGGGAGGAGTAAGATGATAGTATTGCGTGCTAAAAATCTGTGCCATAGTTTTGATTCTTTGATTTATGAGGGATTGGATCTTGTGGTAAATGAGCGAGAAAAAATTGCGATTGTAGGCGTGAGTGGGAGTGGAAAAAGCACGATTTTAAACAACCTCTGCACTATGCTTCCGCCTACAAATGGCGAGGTAGATATTTTGCAATTTCAAAATATCTACACACTAAATAATCAAGAATTATTGTACATTCGCCGTTATGAGTTAGGTATCATTTTTCAAGCCCATTATCTTTTTCGTGGGTTTAATGTCGCAGAGAATCTTGAGCTTGCAAGTATTGTGAGTAATCAGCCTATGGATATGGAGCTTTTGGAGCGTTTTGAGATCGCACATACACTAAAACAACATATTGGAGAGTTAAGCGGTGGACAGCAGCAACGGCTTTCTATCGCGCGTGTGCTTAGCAAGAAACCAAAGATTATTTTTGCCGATGAACCTACAGGAAATCTAGATTCACGCACGGCACATAAGGTTATGGAATGTATTTTTGAGTATGTGGAGAAACAAAACGCTGCCCTCATTATCGCGACACATGATAGACAGATAGCGCAGATGTGTGATAAGGTATTTATGCTAAAGGATCAACGCCTTAGAGAAATTTCTTTGTGATAAAAAGTGGAGAGTGCAAGTGGTGCAGATTCTTTAGGAAAAACTCCCAAAGAATCTAAGCCTAGATTTTAAAAGGGTTTTCAACAACCTTTTTGCGATCAATGATATATGGGATAAGTGCCATGTGTCGTGCGCGTTTGATTGCTACTTCTACGCGCTCTTGCCATTTTTTTGTGTTGCCAGTGAGGCGACGAGGCATAATTTTGTAGCGTTCTGAAAGTGAGTGTTTAAGCATCTCGATATCTTTGTAATCGATAAACTCCAACTTAGCTTCTGTGTAGCGGCAGTATCGTTTTGAGTATTTTTTCTTTTCCATAAGTTCTCCTTTAGAATGGTATTTCTTCATCATCTATGTTGATTTCTGGGATATTTTGTGGATACGCATTATTGTGTTGGGCATTATTATATGCTTGTTGTGGTTGGCTATATCCTGTGTGTTGGCTTTGTGGTGTTTGAGAGTAGGCATTATCCACATAGTTAGGATTATATCCAGAATCTTCTGTGTTCTGTGCGCGTGAATCAAGCATTTGCATACTCTCGGCAATCACACTATGTTTGGATCGCTTTTGCCCACTTTGGTCTGTCCAGCTTTCAAAAGCCAATCGTCCTTCAATAAGGACTTTTGATCCACGCTTAAGATATTGATTTGCAACTTCTGCACTTCTACCAAACAATTTCACATCTACAAAGCATACTTCCTCGCCCTTGCTTCCATCTTGCTTGTTATAGCGTCTATTGGAGGCAAGTCCAAGTGTGGCTACAGCACTACCACTAGGCAAATAACGCAAATCTACATCGCGTGTGAGATTTCCCACAATAATGACTTTGTTATACATCCTATCCCCTTTGCCTATAGCCTAATGTAATCCCAAATGTTCCTTAAGCCTCTTGTGAATCTTTGGGAGTAGATTCAGCTTTTTGTTTTTTTGGTTCTGGTTTGTTGTTAGCTCTATCTACAAGTGTTTGCCACGCTTTTTGCTCTTTTTTGTTTTCGTATTTGATAACAATAAATCGCAATACATCTTCATTGATTCTGTAATTTCTTTCAAGCTCTGCAATAAGGTTTGTAGGGGCTTTGAAATAGATTACAAAATAATAGCCACGCTTATTTTTTTTGATTTCATAGGCAAGATTTCTCATACCCATATCTAGGCAAGTTTCAATCGCACCGCCATTTTTGATAATAATGTCTTTGAAAAAATCAATTTTTGCTTTGATCTCTTCTTCGACTAGAGTAGGTTTGATGATAAACATCGTCTCGTAGTGTTTCATAGAATCTCCTTTTGGTGTAACCGCCCTCTTGTATTTAAACAAAAGAGCAAGGCTTAAGGGGTAGATTCTATCTAAGCATAGCTTGAATTTTTATTAAAGTCGTGAGGGAGTTTTTGCTCTTGCCGCTTTTGGCTTCTCTATCCCAGCGGTTTAGTAAGCCAAAAATCTCAATATAATCAGCCTCTTTAAAATACAAGCAATATTTGCGTTGTCGCTCAAGAATATGTTTAGGTGGAGTAAATCCCAAAATCTCACTTGCATTGAGATTGCCATGCGTTTTGATATAGCTAAAAAATAAAAAAAGTTGGTAAAAAAATCGTTGTAACTCTCGCACAAGCATTACTTCACTTGTGCCTTCTTCGTAAATATTTTGGAGAATATTCACAAATGGTTTTTTATCCATAACTGCACAAAATAGCTCTTCAACACTAAAACTCGCTATGCCCTCGCACAAAAATCGCACTTCTTCACTGCTAATGTGGCGCACACCTTGTGAATCTAGCCCAATACAAAATTTTTCAAGTTCTTTATACGCAATTGAGAGATTATTATTTTGTAGTTCTAGGATATAACGCAAATCTTGTGTATGGATTTCGAGGTTTAAATCTTTGGCGTGAGCGTGTAAAAATTCTAGATTCTCTTGCAAACTTAGTTCAAAAAATCGCACTTCTGCCACGGGCATATTAGGGTTTTTAAACGCATTGGCAAAGGCGCGACAATCTTGCATATATTCAGCTTCGCTTTTGGAACTAGAGATATGAAACTCGATAATAAGCGCATTGCTTGGGTTAGATTCTAAGGCTCTAAGAAGAGATTCACAAGATTTCTTATCAAGCTTTTTATCAAGTTTCATAAGGATAAATGTATCGCCTCCAAAAAGCGAATTTTGACTAAGCAATGCGTGGATATTATCTACATCGCATTCATCATAAAAAAATTTTTGCACCTCTTGGGTGTTAGCCAAAAGTTTGGCGATTTTTGTGCCATAGTGTGTGATGAGAAATTCACTTGCGCCATAGAGGAGATAGGCTCTTGGAGGGTTTGGTTTGGCAAGGAGAGAATCTAAGTCTTTTTTATACATTTTCCCTCGTTTTGGTTGTGGATTTGGCTTTGGTAATTGTGCCATAAATCTCGCGTGCAATGAGATCTGCTCCTGTGATACGCACATGAAAAATTGCAAATTTTTCAAATTCCCCACAAGATTGCAACAAAATATAAGCATTTGGAATGAGATCTAGGGCTAGGCATTTTGCAAACCCATCATTTTCTATGCTATCATCAAGCAAGATTGCCTCGCATACAATGGGTTTATTAGGGTTTTGTGCCAAAAGATCTAGGACATATCGCACGCTTTTTAGGTTGCTAAAATCGCGTTCTAGGTAGCTAATACTCTTTTGCTTGAGGTTAAGCTCTTGTGCGATACTCTCCATATTTGCTATGAGGTATTCTAACCCCTTGGCATCGTACAAAAGGCATTTTAGGATTCTATGCACACACAAATCCCCATACCGCCGTATGGGTGAGGTAAAGTGCGTATAAAGTGCAAACCCTAATCCAAAATGCTCTGAAGGTGTGGCGCTATAACACGCCTTGCTAAAAGAACGAATGATGAGTGTATCTATGATTTGTGCAAATCGCTCACTCTTTTGTTTTGCCCAATGCTGGATTGCATCAAACTGATCTTTTAGTTTAGCTCGCATAATGGGCGCACCCAAATCTTGCAGGGCATCTAAAAGTTGGAATATTTTATTTTCTTTTGGTGGTTGGTGGATTCTATAAAGCCCATTTGGTGTGTGTGTGTGAAGCATTTGTGCTGCGGCAATATTGGCTAGAAGCATAGATTCTTCGATGATGTGGTGTGCAAGGGAAGTATGATCTAGGTCTATATGTGTTACTTTGCCCATAGAATCTATATGTATATTTGGGTTTGGGCTATGGAGATCATAACCGATTTTTAGGCGATTGGCACGGAGTTTTTTTACCTCTGAAACATAGGCATATAGCCATTTGAGTGATTGTGGGAGTTTTTTTTGCGTAAGTGCAGAATCCAAGCTCTCATAATCAATACATTCTTTTGCTTTGATGATCCCTTCATAAAGGGCGTGATATTGCATTTGTCCATTTTTGAGGCTAAT
>SAMEA3663047__coassemble_1005_pt1 | contig 9866 bp, 12 predicted proteins | sample SAMEA3663047__metabat2_low_PE_016 | metagenome-assembled genome bin SAMEA3663047 (sample SAMEA3663047) | pig gut metagenome | biome: pig gut; feature: pig-associated habitat; material: faeces | place: France | collected 2012
TGAGTGGTTTTTGATGCAACTTTGCAAGGGAAGTGGGATTTTAGGCTTAAATGGGTTACAAGGCATTAGCCAAAGGCGTGAATTTTGTATCCTGCGACCACTAATTGAGACTACTCGCAAAGATTTGTATGTCTATCTACATACCCATAGGCATACATATTTTGAAGATAGCAGCAATGCCAATACACATTTTATGCGCAATTTTTTTCGTCATAATGTGGCACGCACACTTATTGCCGAATTTGCAAGTGGGGTGGCAAGGACTTTTAGAATCTTGGAACAAGAGAGTGAAGGGATTGTTGCACAACCTTATGAGGTTTTAGCCAATCTTTTTGTTGTAAAGCGTTTAGCAATGCCTCATAATGAAGCGCTATATGAGTGCTATGGCGTGGATTTGGCACTCAAAAAACTTGGATATGTGATGAGTGCTAAGCAAAGGCAAGAGATTATAAGATCTTATTTTTCGTGCCATATCGCACAAAATTATGTGATAGATAGTAATACGGATTATGTGTTTATCGCCAAAAGGGATTCTGTGGCAACTATACCTAAGTGTTATAAGGAGCAATATCGCCTTGCAAGAATCCCTGCCAAGATCCGCCCGATACTTTTTCAAAATGGCATTATAGATTCGCAATTACAGGCGTTTGTGCAGAATCTAGACATTGCTAAGGACAAGTAGCAGTTTTGCAAAAAAGGTTTGTGGTATGTGTATCGCAGTATTGATATTAGGATTTTAGAATGCCAATATTTGTGTTTATGTGTAAAAAGACAGGGATTGTTTTTGATGTAATTAATGAGCTTTTATCAAATGTATAGATATATACAGGAGGGAGAGAGAATTACTAGTTTTGTGGGGAATAACATTGGTATTTTTGGGGTTAGATAACCCCAAAAAATTACTGCATTTGTGCCGCAACTTCAGCAGCAAAATCTTCTACTTTTTTCTCGATACCTTCACCTAGCTCAAATCGCACATATTTGATAATCTCTAGCTCATCACCAAGTTCTTTGGATTTTGCGTCAAGGACTTGTGCAATGGTTTTTTTATCGTCCATAACAAAAAACTGCCCCAAAAGTGTAAGGCGTTGATCAATAAGTGTATTGTCAGCGATAAATCGCTCTATTTGTCCTGGAATGATCTTATCCCAAATTTGTTCTGGTTTGCCTTGTGCCTTGAGATCATCTTGAAGTTTTTTCTTGGTAGATTCTAGCACTTCTGCTGTAAGTTCGCTGCGACTTACATATTCTGGAATCTTATGCAATGGCTTACCAAGTCGTTTAAGCTCTTCATTTTCTTTTGTAAGCTCTGCGATAAGCGCTACTTTTTCTTTTTGGATAAATTCAGAATCTAATTCGTGATAGCTCAAAACTTGCGGTTTCATCGCTGCTGCATGCATACAAAAATTTCGCGCAAGCTCTGCGGCTGGAGTTTTTGAATTTGCATTATTGTATTTTATTGCAATAAGCACACCTACACGACCATTAGAATGCACATATCCATTCACAACGGCATTGCCTTCGACTTTGATACTCTCAAGGCGTCGTATTACGATATTTTCACCGATTTTTGCGATATTTTGTTGGAGATATTCCTCAAATTTTGTGCCTTCTATTTGAATGCTATTTAGCGTGCTAACATCGCTAATATTGTGATCAAAGACAAGTTTGGAGCTTTTTGCTACAAGATCTTTAAAGTTATCATTTTTTGCCACAAAGTCTGTTTCAGAGTTGATCTCTAGCATTGAAGCCTTAGAAAAATCACTTGCTACTTCTACGCCAATAACTCCTTCGCTCGCGACTCTATCAGCTTTTTTTGCTGCCTTGCTTAAACCTTTTTCTCGGAGATATTCTACTGCTTTTTGGATATCGCCACCTACCTCGACTAATGCCTTTTTGCAGTCCATCATTCCTGCATCAGTCATTTCGCGGAGTTGTTTTACTAATTGTGCTGAAATCTCCATAGTTATTCTCCTTGCTCTTGTTTAAGTTCTTCAAGCACTTCTTGCTTTTCTTCTTCTGTAGCTGGAATTGGTGCTTCTTGTTCGCCATCTTTATTCTCATTGCGTCCTTCCAAAATCGCTTCAGTCACTTCCTTACAAAAGAGTTGGATTGAGCGAATCGCATCATCATTGCCAGGGATTGGATAATCTACATTATCAGGATCGCAATTTGTATCAAGCGGTGCTATGACAGGGATTCCAAGTCGGCGTGCCTCTGCAACAGCAATTTTTTCTTTTACGACATCGATAACAAAAATCATATCTGGAGCTTTTTTCATATGGCGCACACCACCAAGATATTTAGCAAGTTTGTCTTTTTTGCGTTGGAGCATAAGTTTTTCTTTTTTTGTCAAAAGGTCAATTTGTCCGCTTTCTTCCATTTGCTCGATAATCTCAAGTTTGCGCACAGATTTTTTTATGGTGCTAAAGTTTGTTAGCATACCACCTAGCCAACGATAATTTACATACGGGACATTAATGCTTTGAGCGTATTGCTCGATTGTTTGACTTGCTTGTTTTTTTGTCCCTACAAACATAATCGTTTTACCTTCAGCAGACGCGTCTTTGATAATGTTGTATGTGTATTTGAAATAACGCAAGGTTTTTTGTAAGTCAATAATGTGAATATTTTTTCGCACACCAAAAATAAATCGCTTCATTTTTGGATTCCATCGTCTTGTTTGGTGTCCAAAATGCACACCGCATTCGAGTAAATCTTTCATTGTTACCATGTTTTGGTTCTCCTTAAATTGTGTAATGTGGTTTTGCCTCCATACCCATTAGCGAATACATTTCGCAACCTTACTAAAGGATTGGTATGTGTGGATTGTTTTTGTGAAAAAACGCGAGATTGTAGCGTATCTTTCTTGAGCTATGCCTTAAGCTTGGGAGAAAGATAGATAAGGAATGGTAATTGTTTATCTCATGGTGGCTTTGCTTAAAGTTTTTTATGCTAGACTTGCGTGTTTTTTAGATTCTTGAGAGCCAAGGGGTTAGATACATGGATTTTATTAGCATTATTATGGGAAGTAAGAGTGATTTTAGTGTGATGAGTGAATGTGCTGAAGTATTAAAAAAGTTTGATGTGCTATATGAAATGATTGTTTCTTCCGCGCACCGATCTCCTGATCGCACAAAAGAATACATCAAAGATGCACAAAATCGCGGCGCACAAGTATTTATCGCTGCTGCGGGTATGGCAGCACATCTCGCAGGTGCAGTAGCAGCACAAACTTGTAAGCCTGTTATTGGTGTGCCACTTGCTGGTGGCGCGCTTGATGGTTTAGATTCTTTGCTATCCACGGTGCAAATGCCTAGCTCAATGCCTGTGGCAACGGTTACTATCGGTAAGGCTGGTGCTATCAACGCCGCGTATCTTGCGCTACAGATTCTAAGTCTAAAAAATGAAGAATTAGCAGGAAAGCTCGTGCAAGATAGAATGATGAAAGCCAAAAAAGTAGAATTAGATTCTTCAGAGATAGAAGTAAGGATTGATTAATGCAAGACACACCCACACAAAAAGATTCACAGACTTTGCCTGTAGCCTTGAATACTTCTGTGACTTGGATAAGTGTAGATGAGTTTATTAAGCTTTCTGGCTTAGAAGAGGCTCGTGTTTTAGAACTCATAGAATCTGGAGCGATTGTGAGTAAAAAAGAGGGCGAAAATGTGATGGTTGACGCAAGTAGTGGCACTTCTGCACTTATCAAGCGTGTAGAAAATAATCTTGTCAATGCTGATATGCATGGCAAGGAATTAAGCCCTGTTTTTGTGGAGAAAACGATTGCTACGATTTTGAGTTTGCATGATAAAGTGATTGCTAGTAAAGATGAGACTATCAGCGCATTTAAGAATGAAAATGCGTTTTTAAAAGACGCGCTTGTTTCGATGCAAGAAGTATATGATGATGATAAAAAAACAATGGAAGTATTGCGTTTAGAGCTTCAAAGTGCGCGTGAAGAAGTGGAATTTATGAAGCGCAAATATCGCTTGATGTGGGGCAAAGTCTCAAATATGGCAGAGGGTAGCAAATAATTTATGAATCTCACCCATACTTGCCTTGAGTGCCTTTATAAACAGATTCACAATTTTTTGCACACTTCAGCAGATTCACACACATTCCAAACACACACACGCGATGAGATTCTTCATCGCACTAAAGATCTCTTGCATTCCCTAGAGCAATCTTTGCATAACACCACACTTACGCCACCAAAGGCTGCTATAACGATTTATAAGAATCTCTCTAAAGCACTCCAAAACCAAGATCCCTACAAGCACATCAAGCAACAAAGCATAGAATCTGCTGCCACAATTCTTGCTACTTTAAAAGATCATAAAGCTTATGCGGAGACTTTGAGTGATTGTATCAAGGTTGCGGTTTTGGGAAATGTGATTGATTATGGATCACAAAGCTCCTTTAGTTTTGAATCTAGCTTTGATTTTGGGGGCTTGGAGTTTGCGCGTTTTGATATAGAGGCATTTGAAATGCGTTTGTGTAACGCCAAGAATTTGTTATATATAGCCGATAACGCAGGAGAAAATCTCTTTGATATCGTGCTACTTCAATTTCTTAAAAACCATTATCCTAATTTGCATATTACATATCTCGTGCGTGGTGCGCCTATTATCAATGATGTGACTTTAGCGGATTTGGCACATCCATTGTGCGCAGAGATATACCATTTGTGCGATGTCAAAAGCTCTCATATAGAAAGCCCCGGATTTATCTATGATGATGCACTAAAAGAGATCAAAGATAGCTTTGATAGTGCAGATGTGATTGTGGCAAAGGGTATGGGGAACTATGAATGTTTAGAATCCATACATAAAGAAAATCTGTTTTTGTTGTTTAAGGTCAAATGTAGCGTGGTGGCAGCACATAGTGGCTTTGAGCTTGGAAAAATGGTATTTTTACACAACAAAGGAGAAGTATATGCGTAGTTTTTCAGATATTTTACTTGCATTGCAAGAGTTTTGGAAAAAGCAAGGTTGTCTTATTGTGCAGCCTTATGACATTCCTGCAGGAGCAGGGACATTTCATCCTTTTACGCTTTTGCGAAGCTTAGATTCTAAGCCTTGGAGTGTAGCTTATGTCGCGCCTTCTAGGCGTCCTACAGATGGTCGATATGGAGAAAATCCAAACCGCTTGGGGAGTTATTATCAGTTTCAAGTGCTTATTAAGCCAAACCCAAGCAATATCCAAGAATTGTATTTACAAAGCCTAGAGGCTTTGGGGTTGGATTTGCAAAAGCATGATGTGCGTTTTGTGGAGGATAATTGGGAATCCCCAACACTTGGTGCTTGGGGGCTTGGATGGGAAGTATGGCTTTATGTCATGGTAGTCACGTAATTTACTTATTTTCAGCAAGTGGGTGGGTTGCCTTGTGAGCCTGTAGCGGTGGAGATTACCTATGGTGTGGAGCGGTTGGCGATGTATATCCAAGGCGTGGAAAATGTGTTTGATATTTTGTGGGGTGTGGATTCACAAGGGCAAAATGTCTATTATCGTAATGTGCACAAAGAGGGTGAATATGAGTTTAGTAAATATCATTTTGAAGTGGCTGATGTTACAAAACTTTTTAGTTTTTTTGAACAAGCCAAAGAGGAAGCCACGCATTGTTTAGAAGCACAACTCCCACTCCCAGCCTATGATTATGCAATGCTTGCAAGTCATTTTTTTAATGTTCTTGATGCGCGCAAGGCAATTTCTGTGGCACAGCGACAAAATTATATTTTACAGATTCGCGATCTTGCCAAGGGTTGCGCAGTGCTATATAAAGAGCAAGAAGCTATGCGAGATGAACGCATACAAAGCTAAGTCATAGAGTGATGTTATTCTATGACTTCACAAAAGAGCGCACATTCATCTACGATACTATGATCTATGGGCTTTATAATTTTAAAGCTATATCCTAAATTCCAAGATTCTATCATAGGTTTAATCTCAAAAAATCGCTTGCTTGGTGATAAATACTAATAAGCATTGCAGGTTTTTGCTCCTTTTAAAAACTCTTGTTCAAAGCCTTCAATATCGACTTTGATAAATCCAACTTCTAGATTATGCTCATACACAAAAGAATCTAGTGTGATGACTTCTACATTTTGTGAAGCGGTGTTGTTATTAAATATAATACTAGAGCATTCTCCATCGATGCTAATTTGTGCTTGTGAAGGTTCTGATCCTAGGGCTTTTTTGACTGGGATAATACGCGTTGCATTATTGAGTTTAATGGTTTGGAGCAAAAATTCATAATTCTTATTTGTTGGTTCAAAAGCATAAATATTTTTATCTGTATATTTTTGAAAGATCAATGCACTATCACCTATACATGCACCTACATCGATAATGTCTTTATTTTTGATCTTTGCTAGTGTGTTAGATTCAAATTCTTTTAGGCTATGCTCACACCACAACACACTAATTTCAAAGAAATAAGTAGGTAGCAAATAGTTTTTATATACATAAAGTGTGGGGGAGAGTTGATGAATGTTTGGGAAAAATTCTGTTGTAATGCGGTAAAGCTCTAAATATTCTTTTTCAGTAAGAGTCTCTATAAATTCCTTATGCAAAATATGGGCTGTGCGTAGGCGAGAGATGATTGTTGTGAGTGTCTCGATACTTTTTTGATCTAATCCTTTGCAGAGGTTTAGAATCTTTGTATCAATGTCTTTATCGGTAGCTATATATTTAGCAAGTTTTGTTTGTAAATCATAAAATCCAACATTGAGAGTGGCAAATCGGATTTTATGAATGGTGTTATGAATGGTTTTTCCAAAAACTTTATATTTAACAAAAACTTCTACTATGCCCCCCCCCCTTGTAGCCTATAATAATCTTTTCTCGAGCTAGGATGGAGCGTCCAAAAATATCAAGTGAGATTTTATACCACTGTTCCCTATGCAAAGAACCACTTCGTGAGATTGATAACATGTAAATTCTCCTTAATTTTAAAAAATTAGTTGCATTATATCTTACAAATCCTTTAAAACCTTAAAATCATTTCCGGTGCGTGCGAGTGCTTCAAATACCAAACGCAAATCTTGTGTAGATTCACTAATACACCTCTCATCTACAAAGCACTGCTTGAGTTCAAGCAAAAGCGTATCTGTTGTGCTTTGAAAATCCCATATATCATAAAAATCACATAAAAACGCACATTGGGCATTGCTAGGCACTGGTGGATAGTTGCTATGGATACTTTTGAGACTTATGCCAAGCTCACTTGCCTCGCTTATGCCTCGTGCAAACTCTTCAGAGCATTGTTGCAGGTGCAAATAATCCTGCGGACTTGGGATTGTGATAGTCGCGCACTTGTGGGTTTTGGCATTATAGAGTGTGTCTTTTATCGTATCATCGCTTTTTTTCATCACACACACGCTTAGAATCGTGGGTTCTAAACTCACAGGTGCAAAAAAACTAAAAGGTGCGAGATTGATACTACCATTATCATTTATCGTGCTAATCCACGCAATAGGACGCGGTATAAGGCATTGGCTTAAGATTTTGAAATTTTGGAGTGGTGTGTTTGGTGAGAAATCAAAAAGCATAATATCTATTCCTTAGGGAGTTGTAGCATTGTGAGTGCGATTGCAAAAACTTCATCTGGCGTGATAGATTTCATGCAGAGGTGATGTTTGAGTGGGCAAGTGCGTTTTTTACACGGCGCACATTCTAAATGTTTGCTAAGGATAGTGATAGTATCAGCCGTGAGCGTTGTGTATGTAGTGATATCTTTTGGTGTCGGGTATGGTGTAGAATCTAGTGCATGTGGTATCATCGCTTGTGAGGGTAAGAAAAATTCTTGTGCTATTGGGAGATTCCATGGACAAGTATCTGCGGTATCCGTAGATCCAAAAATAGCTATCGTAGGAGTTTGAAGCGCGGCAGCGATGTGCATAGGACCACTATCATTGGTAATAAAGAGATCAAGTGCCTTAATGCTATCAATAAGCTCTATTAAGGTTGTTTTGTTGCTAAAATCATGAATATGTGTGTCATCTTGTATGGTGAGATTTTGTGTATCACCAAAGATATAGACTTCCCACCCTCTTGCAGCAAAACGCGTAATAATATCGATAAAATACTCTTTTTCCCAGCATTTTGCCCAACCAAAAGCCGCACCAGGATTAATGCCAATATGTTTTTTATCATCACAAATAATCTTGCTTTCTTTGCCACATATAAGGTGCAATGGTGTGTATGCCTCAAAGATTGCATAATCTACAAAATCTTTTATCAGATATTCGTATTTTTGCACTTGGTGTAGAGGCTTTAGCGTTGGGGGTTTGAGGGCATGTGTGAGAAGAAAAGATCGCAAATTTTTGGCATATCCTACACGCACTTTAGCTTTGCAAAGATACAAAAGTAGTGCGCCAAAAAATCCATTGCTAAAACAAAAGCCTAGATCGATAGGTCCAATTTCTGTGCGTATTGTTTTGGCTAAATTATAAAGGTTTAGGATTCTATTTTTTGCTTTTTTGCTTTCATCAAGATAGATGGCTTTGACACATGGATCGCGTCTAAATATTTCACACACATAGCTTCCTACAAGCACAAATTGCGCATGTGGATACATACGCTTTAATTTTTGAAACGCGCTTGTGCACATCACACTATCGCCTAGCCAATTTGGCAATCGTAAAAGGATTGTTTGTATCATGTTTATCACTTATATTGTTATTTTAGGTTTCTTGGCATTATAGCAAACTCTGTTAAGGTTTGTAAAAACTCTCTTTTGTTAGAATCTACCTCTTTAAATCTAAGTCTCTACGATATTTTCATACACAAAGGATTTTTATGGCACTTGCTCCTTTAAATCTCACAGATGAGGATAAGTTACAGCTTGCAAAAATGGCAAATACCTTGCGGTTTTTGTGCGCAGATATGGTGCAAAGGGCAAATAGCGGTCACCCCGGCGCACCTATGGGGTTGGCAGATATTGCGACAATATTAAGTTTATATCTCAAACTTGATCCCGCTAACCCTTCGTGGCTTAATCGCGATAGAGTGATTTTTAGCGGAGGACACGCGAGTGCTTTGGTGTATAGCTTGTTGCATGTATGGGGATTTGAAATTAGCAAAGAAGATTTAATGCAATTTCGTCAGCTAGATTCAAAAACACCTGGGCATCCAGAATACAAGCACACGCCCGGTGTAGAGATTACTACTGGTCCGCTAGGACAAGGCATTGCTAATGCAGTAGGTATGGCGTTTGCCTCCAAATATGCACAAAATCTCTTAGGCAAAGAGCTTATTTCTCATAATGTCTTTTGCTTTTGTGGTGATGGGGATTTGCAAGAAGGCATAAGCTATGAGGCTTGCTCACTTGCAGGATTGCATAATTTAGAAAATCTTGTTGTGATTTATGATAGCAATGGTATAAGCATTGAAGGTGCAGTGCAAAAAGCATTTAATGAAGATATCAAAGGGCGTTTTATATCGCAGGGTTGGGAAGTTTTGGAGTGTGATGGACATAATTTTAGCTCTATTAATACAGCACTTGTTAGAGCTATCAATGCCAAAAAACCAAGTATTATCATCGCAACGACTACCATAGGCAAAGGTGCGCTTAGCCTTGAAGGAAACCATAAAACACACGGCGCACCTTTAGGCGGAGATATAATTGCACAAGCAAAAAGTGCGTTAGGGTTTGAATCTAGCGCTGAATTTATTATTTCTGATGATGTGGCATTGCGGTTTTTAAATGTCAAAGAAGTTGGCGCACTCGCGCATTATGAATGGCAAAAACTTCTTACGCCAGACACACAAGCACTTATAGATTCTATGTTGGATACAAGTAACATTACATATCCTACATACCAAAAAGGACAATCTATCGCTACGCGCGTAAGTAATGGCGA
>SAMEA3663047__coassemble_1090_pt1 | contig 9340 bp, 6 predicted proteins | sample SAMEA3663047__metabat2_low_PE_016 | metagenome-assembled genome bin SAMEA3663047 (sample SAMEA3663047) | pig gut metagenome | biome: pig gut; feature: pig-associated habitat; material: faeces | place: France | collected 2012
GAGTTTGATTCCTCGCTCTGTAGGCAAGATTCCATTATCGACAGCCTTTTCATACATCGTCATATCTTTGTAGTTTTGGGCGTAATATTCCACACCCTCACCAATGCTTGTCAATCCAATACCTATGGTTTGCGAAAACCCTTTGGTTGTGTAGCCTTGGAAGTTTCTGCGTAATTGCTTTTGTATTTTGGCACGATATAGCTCATCGGTTTTTTTGGCAAAATGATCCATACCAATCATTTCATAACCAGATGATCCTAACACTTCAATGCTTTGCTTGAGAATCTGAAGTTTTTCCTGTGGTGATGGCAGTGTGCTTTCATCAATCTTACGCATTGTTTTTTTCATCCATGGCACATGTGCGTAGTTAAAGATTGCTAGGCGTTCTGGAGAAAGTTCTAAGACGGTATCAAGTGTTTGCCTAAAGCTCTCAAGATTCTGAAATGGCAATCCATAGATGAGGTCAAAGTTAATAGAATCTATCCCAAATTTCCGCGCTAATTCTACGGCTTTTTGCACAAGTTCTGGACTTTGGTGTCTATGCACGGCTTCTTGGACTTTTGGGTTAAAGTCTTGCACACCAAAACTTAGACGATTAAAACCGCCATCGTGTAATACTTGCATTTGATCTTGAGTGAAATATCTTGGATCGATTTCACAGCTTATTTCAGCATTTGGAGAAAAATTAGGGAATACTGCGCGTATAGATTCTATGACTTCTTGGAGTTCGGCGGCATTGAAAAATGTCGGTGTCCCACCGCCAAAATGGAATTGCACCACTTCTCTTTTGGTGTTTGTTTTATCTGCCAAGAGAGCAAGTTCTTTTTTGAAATATTCTATATAGCGTGTTTTTTTATCCTCTTTGCTTGTATAGACGACATTACAGCCGCAAAAATAACACGCAGATCGACAAAATGGCAAATGCGCATATATAGAAAGCGGTATGTGGGCGTATTTTTCATCACTAAGTTGGAGATTTTCTATATATTCTTTGGAAGAAAAATTGTTATGGAATTCCACAGCAGTCGGATAGCTTGTGTATCTAGGACCGGGTTTAGAGTAAGCAGCAAACTTTTCAAAATCAATCATCGCTCACACCTTGTTTTTGTTTGAGTATGTATTCATCAAGATTAAAAAATAAATTTGGGTGTTGTTTTTTTATATCACGCACCACGGAAGTGACATTGAGTGCAGGGAGTGAGCCATCGCTTTGGCGATGAGATTCTACATACATTTGTGCCACACTCATTGCGTCATCAAAATCAATAGGCATTTGTGCAACAATCTCACGCTCTAATTTCATAAAAAGCTTTTCTTCTTGAATCGTTTTGATACGATTTAGTAATGTATTTAGTATACCTTGAGGCATTAGGACAAATTCGTGATTTTCATTATCTTGCAAAAACCAAATATCTTTCGTGTTATTGAGGTTTCCCTCTTGGAGTTTGAGCAATGCGCTTTTATCATCAATTTTGCTTAGATACCCTACGCCAAATTGTTGGTGCACATCTTCTTGAAGTAAAAGCTCATTTTTTGTGAATTTCATTATGCATTTTGCCTTTGTAGCCATACCATAATGCCTTTTTGGGCGTGGAGGCGGTTTTGTGCTTCCAAAAATACTTTGCTTTGTGTGCCTTCAAGCACTTCCTCGCTTACTTCTTGTTCGCGATATGCTGGGAGGCAATGTAAAAAGATCGCATCTTTGTTGGCAAGTGTCATTGTAGCACTATCGACACAATATTGCTTAAATGCTTTTTGTCGTTCCTGTTTTTGGTCTTCTTGTCCCATAGATGCCCATGTATCAGTCGTAACGACATTTGCTCCACTAACGGCAACTTGCACATTATCACACACTAAAATTTGTGCTCCGCTGTGTTTGGCTTCTTGCAGTGCTTGGTTTAAAATATGGGTTTTTGGTTCATAACCCTTTGGTGAAGCTATGCGTAGCTCAAACCCAAGCTTTGCGCACAACCAAAGCCACGAATGTGCCATATTATTGCCATCGCCTATGTATGCTACGATAGGTTTTTGTGTGGTTTGGGTGCGTGGATAAAAATTACTTGTGTGTGGCATAGAGATTCCACACTCTACCATTGTCATATAGTCTGCCATAAGTTGCACTGGATGATAATCATCGCTCAATCCATTAATAACAGGCACACTAGAGTATTGTGCAAATTCTTCTATTCTTGCGTGATCGCTTGTGCGCATCATCACCATATCAAGCATAGAGCTTATAACGCGTGCTGTGTCTTTGATAGGTTCGCCACGCCCAAGCTGTATATCTTTGTTGGAGAGAAAGATTCCCATACCACCAAGCTGATAAATGCCCGCTTCAAAGCTTACGCGTGTGCGTGTAGAAGACTTTTCAAAGACCATACCCAAAGTTTTGCGTTCTAAATACAAGGGCTGTGTTTGACTCTGCCATTCTTGTTTGATTTGTAGTGCAAGATCAATGATTTCTAGAATCTCATCTTTGCTCAAGTCTCTAAGTGTCAAAAAATGCCTAATCTTGCTCACCTAAATCCCTCCAGTTCCTACAAAAATCGAAAATAAACTATGGATTGTAGCAAAAAACACTAAGTTTAAGCATAAATCTTACAAAGAATCCTTGATATTCTTATGCTAAGGTTTCTTTTTGAGTAAAAATAGTAGCACCAAAATACACATCATACCCACAAAAAGCACTTCACCAAAGGATACGATTGCTTTAGTGTTGCCAAGCATTAAGATTCCAAATGATACACCTGTTGTGATGGCAGAGAAAAAAATTGCGTGCATTGTGCGTAAGTTTAGCCCCTCTTTTGTGGCATAGATTCCATAATCCACGCTGACAACAACAAGAATAAGTAGCCCAAAGAGATGCAAAATATTAAGAGGAGTGTGTAGCGAAATCACACAAAGCGCACTTGATAGTGGGAAAAGCACGAATATGGCACATTCCAAAAATGCTCCTTTTGCGCTAATGGCGATTGTTATAAGCATAGCACACAATGCTATGCCTAGCACGACAAACATAGGCACATATAGAGAATCTGTAATGTGGCTAAGGAGGGTTTGGAGTGATTGTGTTTGTATATTGCCTAGATTCTGGATTTGCGTGTCCTTGGCAAATTCTTGAATAAATGCTAAGTTTTGGGTGTGTATATTGGCAAGATAATATAATAAGCCATTGTGTGTAATGATACGAAACCCCATCTCATCAAGCATTGCTGGTGTGAGGTTATATAAATCCTGAAGTTTATTTAAGTTATATGCCTTTGTCATATCATCAAAAAGTGCAGAAATTGCTTGGTGTGTGTCAGGGCTACTATGTGCCAAAATGCTAGCGCGTATGCTTGGTAACACGCGTTGCAGTGTGGCGATGTTTTGTTGTATGGTGGGCGATTGTAAGAAGGTTTCTTGTGCCTTTAGGCGTTTTGTATCTGGAAAGAGGCTAAGTGGTATGATCGTGTTATAGTTGTTTGAATCTAGTGCGTTTTGCAGGGTATTGGCAAGTGCAATAAGTCCTTGGGTATTTTGATGAGAGAGGAGAATGTGGCTTGTATCTTGATCATACGCGTTGGCAAAAAAATCTCGCTCTATTTCTAAATCTTTGTTGTAGTATCCTAATTTGGAGAGATCAAAATCTGTATGTAAATGTGTTGTAATAATTCCTGTATTGATAGCACAAAGCATAAAAAACCATAATACAGGAATCTTTAGTGTGCGCCATTTGGCTAATGTAGGGAAAAATCTTGGATTTTTAAACCCAATGCGTGGATACACAAAGGCAAACATACCATAACTTATGCTTAGCGAAACAATCGCATACAACGAAAGTTGTGCCAAAAGAGGAAAGGGGATAAAAAGACAGGTTGCAAAGCCTATAATTGTTGTTAGATAACCATAAAAAACTGGATAATTAAATGTTCTGTGTTTGGTGGCATAGAGTCCAAAAAAATTGTGGTGCATCATATAATCAATAGCGATATTGCTAATCCCCATACCAAAGGTTAGTGCCATAATCGTTACGTGTGGATAGACATTTGCCACGACAAACATTGCCACGATATTGGCAAAAACTAAGGTTGCAATGCTATTAAGTGTGAGCATAGGAATACGAATAATGACAAAATACAGCAGAATAAAGACAATTGATGAAAAAGTGAGCAAAAATCCTGTTTCCTTGAGTGTCAAAGATAGGTTGATAGAATCCATAAAATTTTGGGAGAAATATCGTATTGTGGGAAAGTCTTTGGCAAGAGATTCAAAGTCTGTGATTGTGCGTTGTATGGCATTAGATTCTATACTGCGTAATTCTACAATGCCCAAAAATCCATAATCTTTGGCAATAAATGTTTGTTGCTCTTGAGGTGGCAGATAGAATAAATCAAGAGGATCATAAGGATTAAAAGAGCCCTCTTGTGTGGCAGAATCTTGCGTGATATGTGTATTATTGTGGTTTGTATCTTGTGCATTGTTGGTTTGTAGCAGAGTCTGCACGCCTTGTGTGATATGGGTTGTAATATAAGCAGGTGTGTATGCTACTTGTGGCGGATTTGTGCGAGGATAGGCAAAAGCGATGTAATGTGTAGTGATAAAATCTTGCAAGGCTTGTGGAGTTTTTGTGTGTGTAAAGGTTGTGGCAACATTTGGCAGGGATTGTGCGCGTTGCAAAAAGGATTCAAGAGTGTTTTTTGAGTTTTCATCAAACCCTTTGCTTACGACAAGCACATAGCGAGAACTTGAGAATTCACGATACACATCAATAATTTCTCGTTGCGCATTGTTTGGAAATAAATCAAGCACTTCTTGAGTGATTTTGTTGTGTGGGAATACAAATATCCCAAATATTGCAGCGATGACACATAATATGATATTACAATATTTGAGCCAAATCCTCATCATTCCTCCTAGTAACTCTAGCGCAATCATTATACAAAATTTTAAGTATAATGGCAGATAAAAATTTTTGAGGTAATGTATGCGATCTATTGCGCGTCTTTTGGCAATCTTGTATGTCTATGTATCATCGATTGCTTTGGCTAATACTCTTGAATACACCACGCTTTCCCCAAGTCTTGAGGAACTTACACAATTTAGTGAATTAGCTAGTTATGATTTGTTGCATTCTGAGTTTGTTACAAAAGGTGGGGATAAAAAAATTCTTGCAATTTCGGATTTTTATAATCTCGCAGATTTTACATTAGATTCTACATTGTTGGCACGCGTATTTTTGCAGCATATTAAGGATTCTAAAGCATTTACTCTGACTAATGCTATCGCTGGTAATGCTTCAAACACTGATCCTATGCTAGATACTATCCGTGCTAGGCGCAATACGCTTGAGTTTGGCGATGTGATTCCAAAAGGGGCATTACTTGCTCCAAAATATTCTCTAAGCGGTAGAATTTCTAGTGATGTGAAAGAATTGGGTAGTAAAACAATCATACAATACAACATCATCTTAAGTATCACAAACTTAGAATCTGGAATCTTAGAGTGGGATTATGTAGATTCTATCAAAAAAACCTATGAGGGTAAGATACCCGAGAGTTTTTTTACACAAACGCGTTATGGACTAATCTGCTCTGGTAGCCTCAATGCCGATATGCCACAAAAAGAGGCTTGTGAATTAGCTATGACTGAGATTTGGGAAGGCAGTTTTCAAAATATTGCGGCTAATAAACAATCTTATATAGTCAAATACGCCAAAAAGGCTTGTGATTTGGATTCTGCATTTGGGTGTAGGGCATTGGGAGCATCATATCGCTATGGTGTTGGGGAAAAGCAGGACTTTACCAAAGCCATGCAGTTTTATAATAAATCGTGCTCCAATGCCGATGGGAATGGGTGCTATAATGTAGCACTTATGTATCAAAATGGACAGGGAGCGGCACAAAACTTAGATGAAGCTCAGACATACGCTTATAGATCTTGCACATTGGATTTTGAGGCTGGTTGTGTATTACACGAAAAAATCTTGGCTCTTATGCAAAAAGACACTCTCACCAAACAAGCAGAAGAATTGTTGCAGCAATGCGAACAAAATGACGGCATTGCGTGTGGAAATATTGCTTTTTACTATGATCACGGACTTCAAGGTGCAACTCGTAATCCTACAAAAGCAGTATATTTTTTTCAAAAGGGTTGTGAACTAGGTGATGTCAATAGCTGTTATCAGATAGGATTGTGGCATGTATCTGGACTTGGTGGCACGCTCAAAGATTGGGGTATCGCGGCTCAATATATGGAAAAATCTTGCCATATTTATACACGCGAACAAGCTTGTGCCAACACCACACACCAAAAACAATGTCAAGGGAATTTTGAAATTTATAAATCTAACGCATGTTTTTCTTTGGGATCACTCTATGAGCATGGTGGTATTAATCTAAAGCAAGATACTAAGAAGGCTTTGGAATGTTATCAAGAATCTTGTGATATGGGATTGGAGAATGCGTGTGTGTATTTTAGTAATCTCAAAGAAAGCCTCAAATAAGGACAGGATATGCAAATAATATATATTTGTGCTGGATTGTTGCTAGTGTGTGTCCTTGTCCTTTGTGCTGTGCTTGTGCGAAATAAATTCCAAAACGCTACATTGCGCAAGGATTTACAGACACTGCGGACACACAATGAAACACTCACACATAATGAACAGATACTACAAACCCAAATTCGAGAATCTAGCGAACAATACACAAAGCTATTGCAAGAAAATGCTAGGTTACAGGCGTATATGGATTCTAATGCGACACTTTTGCAAACCCTTGAGCAAACATACGCCCAAAACCTTGCTACCCTTAAGAAGGAGTTTGCCCAATCATTACAGATTCAATCTCAAGGTATGCTCCAACAAAATAAACTCTATCTCATGGAAGATTCTAAAAAGATTTTAGAATCTGTGTTTGCTCCTGTGCGTGAGAGTATGCGTGAATACAAAGAACACTTGATAGCTAATGAAACCAAGCTAGAAACGAATATCAAAAATATGTTTGCATATACTCAAGATATAGGACAAAATGCAGATAAACTCGCGCAGATTCTAAAGGGCGATAAGAAAATCCGTGGCAACTTTGCCGAGATTCAGCTAAAAAATGTTTTGGAGCATAGTGGATTAATTGAGGGAGAACAATACAAACTCCAAGAGCATTTTAGCCTTGAAGGCAGTGGGTATCGTCCTGATGCGGTAGTGTATTTGGATAAGCAAAAAAGTATTATTATAGATTCTAAGTTTCCACTACCAAATGATTTTAGCTTCCAATCTGTTGATATGAGTGTGTGCCAAGAAATTGCACGCAATCTCAAAAATCGTATTGATGAATTAGCCAAAAAGCCTTACGCAAATTTTCAATCCCATACATACGAATTTGTGTTGTTATTTATTCCTTATCAAAATATTCTTGATCTTGCACTAAGCGTAGATAATGGAATCTATCAATACGCATATACAAAAAAGGTGTATCTTACGACACCTCACACGCTTTTTATGGCGTTAAAAACTATTGAGGTAAGTTGGGTGCATATCCAAAGCGATGAAAAAGTGCGAAGTGCTTTTGAGGAGATAGGCAAGTTTTATGATAAGTTTGTAGGCATTACAGAGGATTTTATGAATCTAAAAAAACTCATTGAGCGTTTAGGAAAGCAAAGTGATGAGATAGATTCTAAGCTTATAAGTGGCAGGGGCAGTCTTGCCTCAAGGTTTGAATCCCTAAAAAAACTTGGCGCCAAAACAACAAAAGCCTTGCCTACAAAGGATTTTGCAGATGTATAATGGTAGCTATGTGTATATATTTCTAATATGCTATAATCAATCCTAAAACACCAAATATCACAAAGGTTGCTATGCAAACTCTACGCACAACATTTTTCTTTGTTATCCTTCTTGTCGCACACATTGCGAGTTTGCTATTTAATATCAATGAGATGAGTATTCATCACACAGAAGCCTTTGGATTTTTTTATGATAAAGGGTGGCTGTTTTCTTTGGTGAGATTTTCTTATGAGCATTTTGGGCACAATGATTTTGCACTGCGCGCACCATTTTTAATCTTGCATACATGCAATGTGTGTCTGCTTTATGCAATTTCTCGAATCTATCTCAAAAAACCCTCTGATGTGCTGTTGTGTGTTTTTACCTTTATGATATTGCCGGGGGTGGTTTTTAGCTCTGTGCTTATTTCTAAGACTACTATTATTATGAGTATTGCGCTTGTTTGTGTGTATTGGCAGCTTAGATTCAAACGCAATACATATATCCTTCCTACCATAGGTGTATTTTTAGATGCTGGGTGTAGCGTGTTGTTTTTGGGAATGTTTTTTTATGCGTTACGCCAAAGACATACACATTATATGGTCTTTGCACTTGCGTGTTTTGCGATTAATATGAATCTCTTTGGTATTGATGTGAGCGGACATCCACAGAGTTATTTTTTGGATACATTGGGTGGGCTTATCTTTTTGTTTTCACCATTATTACTTGTGTATTATGTGTATTCACTCATTTATTCTATCAAGCGTTATGATGATTTTATGAGTTATGTGAGCTTGAGTGCAATTGTGTTTGTGCTTATACTTTCTTTGCGACAAAAGGTGGATATAGCTACCCTTATTCCTATGAGTGTTGTAGCTTTGCCAGTGCTTATAAAACGATTTGTAAGCGATATACGAGTGCGTTTGCCACAATTTCGCAAACCATACATTGCGCGATTGGTTGGTATCATCACTCTTGCGTGTTTGCAAACAGGTGTGCTATATGCCAATAAGCTTGTATATTTTCTTGATGTAAAAACACATTTTGCAAAATCGTATTATTATGGCAAGGATTTGGCGTATAAACTGCACTCTATGGGAATTCATGCAATCACAACTCCGGATAAACGCCTAGAATTACAATTGCGTTTTTATGGCATTAGCAATGATTCGCCAAAACTCTTGCAACGCACAACAGATTCTACGCATTATGATATAGCCATAGAGTATTTAGGTAAGGCAGTGGCATATTATAAAATCCTTCCCCAAGCACCATCGCATAAGCCTAGCACCACGCCATAGCATTAGGTGCTAATATGAATCTCATTGAGCTTTTGCTTGTTTTTGCACTTGTGGCTATTGCGTTTGTCTTTAGCCTCCCAAGACAGAATCAAAGCCTATTTGTCGCGCAACACACACTCTTATATGAATTGCAAAATGCCCAGATTCTAGCACTCACAGATCACAGGCATTTTACCCATAGTGCGCAAGTAGATACACTCCATACACTCTATCCTTCGGTGAATCCAAAGAAGCTTATGGCATATTCTAAAAGTGCCTTATGGCAGGTGCAATTTCATATAGGAAAGATATATGCGACTTC
>SAMEA3663047__coassemble_1101_pt1 | contig 9319 bp, 9 predicted proteins | sample SAMEA3663047__metabat2_low_PE_016 | metagenome-assembled genome bin SAMEA3663047 (sample SAMEA3663047) | pig gut metagenome | biome: pig gut; feature: pig-associated habitat; material: faeces | place: France | collected 2012
AAGGGATTAAACCCTACAAAAATTACCGCAAGTAGCCAAACACAAGAAACACAACCAAAACCTAAAGCAACACCAGAATCTGCTAAACAAAAGATTCAATACGAAACAGAAAACATAGAAGATCGCGTGGCAGTGATTAACCGCGGCACGAAAAAACCACAAAACATCACAAGCAAAATTTCTAATTTCTATGAGGAAGGCAAAGTAGAACAAAGGACCGCTACGCTAGGGTCAATACTTGGTCTAAAGGATTTACCCCGACAAAGCTAAGCAAGATGCAATAGAGGCAACACCCAATGCCTCACAGAATCCTAAAAGTGAGAAAAAAGCAAAAGCTTCACAAAAAACTAATACCAAAACCCAAGATAGCGCACCTAAAAGTGCGCCAAACAATACTAAAGAAGCTATAACAACAAAAGAGGAAAAGGCGCCACAAAAAAGCCAACAACTCCAGCATACTAAAGCCCAAAATACACAATCTCAAATTACACAAGAGCCACTTAGCACCCAAGAATCACTCCAAAACCTTGAAATACCTAACACTAACGATATAGCTCACAATGCCACTACAAACACACAAAAAAATCAAAAAAAATCAAAAACGCCCAAACAAACACAAACAAAAACTACCCAAAACTCTCAAAATACACAAAATAAGGTATCAGACACAAAACTAGATTCTAAACAATCCCCCAAAGAAAATACCGAATCTGCCCAAAAATCTTCTCCCATAGATGCTCCTATACTAGCGCAAGGTATGCAAATTACACAAGATATACTAGAAGATTCATTGCATATACCAGAGAATATAAATCTCCAAGAAACAAAAGAGCTAAACCCCACAATAGAGCACCAAAACAACCACGCACCAAAAGCAAAGAGCCAAGAGGTATCTCAAAAATCCAACACACAACCACACGCAAAAACCACACAAACCAATACAGAATCTACGCACAATAGAGATTCTAAACAACAATCCCAAAATTCCCACACACCACAAGATTCGCAAAAATCATCAACAAACCAAAATGCACAAATAGCTAATGAAGAATTTGTGCAAGATTTGGAACAAAGCGCGCGACATATCGAACATATCCACACACAAACAAGCAAACAAACGCCAACAAGCAAACAAACCCAAACCTCTAAAGAGGCAACCCAAAGCCAAACAACTAACGCAACTCCTACAATGCAGACTATCAAGCCTGATATATTCTACAAAAGTGTTATGGCAAGACAATCTGTGTATAACTTTACCTCACAACTTACGCAAGAAATGCTTAATTATAAACCACCAATTACCAAACTATCTCTTGAGTTAAATCCACAGAATCTAGGCACGCTTGAGCTAACAATCTCCAAAAATGGCAAGGATTTGCAAGTGCAAGTCATCTCTAATCCAACTGCAATCAATCTCTTTGTCAATAACCAAATGGAATTGCGCAACAATCTCGCACAAATGGGCTTTAACAATGTTGATTTGAGCTTTTCTCAAAACAATGCAAATTCAGGACAAAGACGCCAACAAGGACGCAGAGATCAATCCCGGACTTATAATACAAATCAAGGGAATGAAAATAGCTTAGAATCCCACACAATGTTTATCACAATACCACAATATGCATAAAGGGTTTAAATGGCGATTGATTTAGGGGAAGTTACAGGGGCAACTGCCAAAATAGAAAAACAAAAACAAAATCCAAAAAATATCAATGAACTTGATAATGATGCGTTTATGAGATTGTTTTTGGAGCAGCTCAAAAACCAAGATCCCACCGCTCCAATGGAGACAGACAAAATCATTACACAAACTGCGCAACTCACGCAAGTAGAAATGCAAGAACAAAACAAAAAGACTATGGTGGAAGTGGCAGAAGCGATGAAATCCACACAAGAAACCAACAAGGAGCTTAAAGAATTCCAAGCCAAAATGAAAGAATCTCTTGAAAGTCTCAATGAGGGTATGAAAACCACCGCTTCCTCTAATAGTGCAATGGCAGCCCTCAATGCTCTCCAATCTGTTTCTATGATAGGCAAAATCGCTGAAACTGATGTTTTTGGTGTCAATCTCAATGCCGGTGATAGCGTGAAATTTCAAATCTTTTTTGACCAAGCTATCAATGCCCAACAAGGCGAACCAAAGATTCATATCTTTAACCAACAAAACGAACTTGTGCGCACGCTCTCACTTAAAGAATATGCCGGAAAAAGTGGCTATGTAGAATTTAATTGGGATGGCAAAAGCGATAATGGCACGCAATTACCAACAGGTGGCTACAACATTCGTGCAGAATATAATCTTGATCCAAGCACTAGCCAATATCACACTGCGCGAGTGGGGCGTGGTGAAGTGCAAAGCATTATCTTTGATAAGGGCGCACCAATGCTAAGAATGGGCGATATGATTTTGCCACTACAAAGTGCAATTGAGTTTTATAATAAGGATCATAGCTTATGAATGGGACAATGATTAATTCCTTTAGTGGTATCAAAACTCATCAATTTGGCTTAGATTCACTAGCAAATAATATCGCGAATGTTAATACAATAGGATATCGCGAGAATCAACCACAATTTGAAAGCCTCTTTACTTCATCGCTAGATTCACTCAATGCAAATTCCGCAATCAATAATGACTACAATTACGGCGTTACAAAAGCAAGTAATGCAATCTCTACCAAAAGTGGAAGCTACAAAAATAGCGATGGAGAGTTTGATGTCGCCTATGAGGGCAAAGGGTGGTTTGTTGTAGGCGAAAACAAAGGCGGATCTTTTGTCATCAAAGATGATGGCTATGAAAGTAAGCAAAAAACCTACTTTACACGTGATGGAAGTTTTTTACGCGATGGTGAGGGGTATGTTGTCAATTCTAGTGGATACTATATGTATGGCGTGAATCTAGGCAAGATTAATAATAATGTTTTTACCACTAGCAACAATAGTGATGAGGACTTTACCAAACTTGCCACAGGCGAACTTCAGCCTATCCAAATCCCACAAGATTTATATTATAAACCTGTGCTTACTACAAAAGTTGATTTAAGCCTAAACCTCAACAAAAAACAAAGCAGTGTCAATGCTACACAAGTATATAGTCTTCCAGATGGATCATTTGATGAAGAGCGATTTTTAAATGCCGATCTCAATGGGTTTTCTGCCAATGGCGAAACGCTTGATGCCACAACCTTTGATAAGATTCTTATTACTATAAACAATAATGGACGCAACCAAGACATAGAACTTCGCTATGGCAAAGATTTTCGCACATTTAATGAACTCAAAACCGCACTTTTACAAAAGGCAGGAATTGGGCTAGACATCACACGGCTTCCTGATGGTAGCGTTTCAAAAGTAGGCTTAAAACTCTCCAATGCAACATACACAACAAAAGATATGACAATTAGTGGGAATCTTGCAGAAAAACTTGGCATAGCTGGAAGAAATGAGAATTTCGCAAGTGGCGTGGATTCACAATATCGTCCGAGTAAAAACTATAATAATGGTGATATTGTCAATGATCAAGGTATCGTGTTTCGATATATTGGCACAAGTGGCAATAGCCAACCCTTGCAAGATCCTGCAAATTGGGAAGTTTTGGACACAAGTGCTTTAGGCGAGTGGCAGGAGCGAACAAGTTACCAAGTTGGAGAGCTTGTCAATTATAATGGCAATGTCTATAAACGCACAGAATCTAATGGCAATAGTAATCCTCAAGAAGGAGGTTGGGAGCAAGTTGTAGCTTCAGCACGCAACCTTCCTCAAGATTTTGTAGAAGGGACAAATTATGCGCCAAAGACAATCATAACTTACCAAGGCAAACTATATGAACGCGTAAGTGAGGGTATCTCAAATCCAAAACAAGATCAAATAGGCTGGAAAGCATTGGGCAATGATAGCTTTGAGAGTGCGTATTTGGAAGTGCCCAGCTACCAAAGCAATGTCGAGGTATATGATGAGAGTGGTGCGAAGTTTTTGCTACAAAGTCATTATTATCTTATCAATTCAGCAGATGTAACCACAGATCCTCGCATAAATGAAAAATGGGAAGTGCGCACACAACTTTTTAATCAAGATGGCACGATTGCACTAGGAGATGTAAGCACACACGAAATTTCTTTTGATGAAAATAACAATCCTATCACACAGCCTATCACTATTGCATTTGGTAATGGACAAATCACATATAATATCGCAGGCACAGACCAAAAGCGTAGCAGCAACCGACTCTATCAAGATTCACAAATACTCCAAACAAATCAAGATGGTCGTAGCGAAGGACATTTACAAGATTTGCGTATCGATAAAGATGGCATTATTTTTCTTTCTTTTAGTAATGGGGCATTTGAGGCTATGGGACGCGTGGGCATATCAGCGTTTGTCAATGATCAAGGTTTGCGCAAAGTGGGAGGCAATCTCTTTGAAATGACAGAAATCTCTAATAATGGCGATACCTATGTAAGCAGTGGCAGACCTTTGTTGGGCTGGAGCGGACAGCATTTGCGTTTTGGGTCTGTATTATACAAACACCTAGAAACAAGCAATGTTGATGTAGGGAGTGCCCTTACAGATCTTATCGTGATGCAAAGGGGGTATTCAATGAATGCCAAAGCTTTTGCAACTGGCGATGACCTCATAAAAGAAGCCATTAATCTAAAACGTTAAAAATATTTTTAAATTTTTATACACTTTGGAGTATAGCCAATTCATCTCAAGCAGACTATCTAATCTCTTGACACAATCTTTCCAAGCCTACCACTACAACCCTATGACTGCCTAAAGTAGGATTTTTCATTATCGTTTCATATAAGGGAATGCCCTTAGACAACAACTATAAGCTCTTGTGTAACAAAAAGGTCAAAAGTGATACAAAATATTACTAAAATAATAGCGAGGCTATATGTCAATTGATATAAAAAACATTTTAAACCTAATGAAATGCCCTCTATATGCGGAAGTCCGGCTAAGCCAAATCTTCCTGGCACAATACGCTTACTCTATGGCGTGGGATTTATTATCGTGCTGCTTACTGCAAGCTTGCAAAATAATCTCATTATAGCCTACATCAACTATCTCCAAGGCAATATGGGCTTTACGCCTACGCAAGGTGTATGCATAACAGCCGCCTATTATATGGGAAATGTTTGGACTACAATTATGCTCTTTAGGTTTTGGCAACATTTTGGATTAAAAGTATTTTTCACTTGTGTTTTTATTGTTCTTTTGTTTTCAGAGATTTTGGAATTATCATTTAGTGATTTTGTCATTGTCGTATTTGCCGTTTTATTGGTGGGGTTGTTGGCGGTGGCATTAGTGTGCTTTGTATGTTTTACACAATCCAAATGCTCCCAACAAGCAAAAAATACCTACTCTTTCCTACTAGCATAGGACTTACAAAATTGGCTCTGCACTCTCGCATTTTATCGTGGCATATTTTAGTATGAGTGATTATCCGCATTTGATGAATTTCTTTGAGATTTGCTCAATATCCAACTTTTAGAAATTTCTCTCGCAGCAGCATTTGTGCGTATGTGTCTCGCAGAACAAAGCACAGGGGCTACAGGATTATTCAAAAAATGTGTTAAACTTTAGCGACTATCAATTAATGGGATATTATGGAATCTTAACCTTAGGAGCACTTGGTGGCGGACTTGGCTGTTTGTGTATCCATAATTATGAGCGATCGTATGGTATGGTGCTTTTTGTAGCAGCACTTATCCCAATAGGTAGTTTTCTTTCTATGAATCTCTCCATTGATATGCTTCCTAGCAATATTTGTCTAGGACAATTTCTTATCGCCTTTGCAAGTGTCTTTTTTATCGGTCCCTTGCTTGCAAATGGTATTATTTTAGGTGTTGTGCGTGGAACAAACTATGTCATTACCTTTGCGGTAATTTTTACCTTCTCTCAAGGTGTCTTTGGTCTCCTTGGATCAGCGATTATTGAATATTTTATCAAATCTCAAAGCATACAAAACGCACAGGATCTCATCAATAACAATATCACCAATCTTTATTTTAACACACATTCTTATGACATAATTATGCAACACGCTGGAATCTTGGCTTATGAGGATTTATTTTTTGCTATTGGTGTAATTGGCAGTGTGATTTTTGTCATATTGCTTATGCGTTATATTTATCTCAAACTTACAACAAATTCTTTGCGCAGAGAACTTGATATCCTCAAGACTCGATCAGCAAAAAACAATGCCAAAACAGCCAAGATTCTAGAATCTCTTCAAACCACACACTCTATACCACAACACGGATTTTTTGCCAGATTTTAATATCGGACTAAATCTAGGTGCTATAGGCTATGCAAACTTTACGCAATTTTTGACACTAGGCGGGGTTACAGGCAGTGTATTAACACCACTTTTTAAAGGTGGGGAATTAGAGGGAGCATTTGGCATAGCCAACGCCCAAAGAGATGAAGCAGCATATATCTATCGTGATGTGGTTATTAGAGCTTATAGAGAAGCAAGAGACGCATATATGAGTGTTTCATACCTAAATCTTGAGTGAAATAGCACAAAAAAGCAGCAAGAAGCTGCAAAAGAAGCACTTGCCCACGCACGATCAAGTATGATACAGGGTATTCCTCTTACTTGGAGGTTGTTGATGCGCAACGCTCACTCTTAGAGATTGAGACAAACCTCATTACCCTAAAAACCCTCTACTTAGAATCTATGCTTACTCTCTACGGAGCGCTAGGTGGAGGTATGCAATACCAAGCAGAGGACTTTAAGTAAGAATAATCTACTTATTGTCGCTTGCCAAATGTGATACTATACACTTCATTTCTTGTTTCAAAAAGTGGATCTTTTGGTGCATCAACGCCTTGTGGCAATACTGCTGGCATATACACATCGCCATTGCAATCCTTACCCGCATATTCTTTTATCCTAAGCGTTGCTATTTGCACTTCTTTATGTTTGCCACTCCACAATGCTGTCGTGTCGTTTGTAATATCATTAGGATTTGCCAAAATAAGCATCATTTTGTATTCGATAGGCTTACTAGCGGTTTTGGATTTAAAATCAGATTCTAAAAAATCATCGCCGAGTTTTTTTGCTTCATCAGCACTCAATCCTTTCTCACCTGCTACAGGCACAAAAGCAAATCTAGCAGGAATGCTCTTGCCCTTAGAATCTGTAAAATAAAAAGTGTGTATGCTGTAGTAAGTCGTATTTGCTACGCTTGGCGCGATCGGTGTTTTGGCAAGGTATTTGTCATAATTTGCAAACGATGGGGTTTCTTTGGTAACCTTAGCGATGTTTTCAGAATCTACCTTTCCATTTTTGGGCACGCGTATTTCAAAAAACTTTACAAATTCTTCTAGATTCTTTGCAAAATTAATTTCTGTATTAAGCATTACGATTTCCCAGCTATCACTTTTGCCTTCGATTTTTAGCGCCAAACCTCTTCCTTTTGTAGCATCACTAGCCTTAGGATTTCCACCACCTAGTGAAAAACGCGCTTGAGTAGGGATACTAGATTCCTTCAATAGAGGAATATTATAGGTATTTGTAATGCCTTTTACAGGTATAAATTCCCCAACTGCACAAAAACCCTTGGCATGATTAATTTTTTTGTGTGGATCCTTTGCATCACCATTAAGCGTATAAAAAAGCTCTGCGATACTTTGTGAATCTGTGGCAGATTCTGCCCATAGTGCGCAACTTGAAACAAGCAAAGCTGCGACAATGCCTCTAAGGATATGTGTTTTTGGTTTCCTTGCACCAATTGTAGGTATGGTTTTCATTCATTACTCCTTTAAATATTTTTAATGCAAACAAAATTCTTGCACACTTTTATAAACAAAGTTTTGCACACATCACAAAGAGTTTGTGTCTTATAACAATGTTGCCTTAAGTCCAATAATCATCATTTTTACGCCCATTGCCATAATAAAAACAAGTGCTATTCGTGAAAACACATGCAAAACAAGTTTTCCTAATACGCGTTCGATTGTGGCAGCAAAATGAAACAAAATAAGCATAAATACAAAAGCTACCACCACAGCACTAAGGGCAACAAAAGTGCCATTTTCTTCAGAGATAACAATGCTAGTAGAAAGTGTCCCCGGACCTACCAACATAGGAAAAGCCATAGGCACAATGCTTTGGCTTAATAACTCACTCTTATTTGTCGTAGCATAATGCGTGGTTGCTTTGTGAGATTGAAAAAGGAGATTCTTAAGACTTACAAGGATTAATAGCAAACCCCCTGCGATTCGCAAATCATTTAAATCCACATTAAACAAATAACGCATAATAAAAGGTCCGCTTAGTAAAAACAACACAACAATAATAAAGGAAGTATACAGAATATTGCGGAAAAGACTTTGGCGTAGTGAAGTCTCTAGCTCTTCAGTCATCGCAATAAATTGCGGGAGATTCCCAAAAGGGTTTAAAACAGCCAAAATTGTGATAGTTGCAAGCAAGATAGTATATAACATCGTATGCAATTGCGTTGAAAACAAAAGCTGCATTTCTTCAAACATGTATCTATCCTTTAGAAAAATTTCGCGATTTTAGCACAATTTGCAGCAATGCAATGCTACTCTCATGTATTTTTAACCCTTGTATATCTCTAAAATCTCAAAGCAAATACTTTTCATCATTACATACCAACACAAACATTAAGGATTTTTTTAGAGCTTAAGAATTAAAATGTAATTTAGGCTTTTGGACAAAGCAATTGTATGTGAGATTCTACATTATTAATCCCATAACCATTTCTTTTCAACAACAAGGACATAGTATGCTTAAAGCATTTAAAGAGCGTTATCTCGTGCGATTTTGGTCGCCTATGCCTGCAATCATCGCATTAGGTATTATGGCAGCGTATTATTTTGGACTTACTGGAACATATTGGGCAGTAACTGGTGAATTTACCCGTTGGGGTGGTCATATTATGCAATTATTTGGCATAGATACAGATTCACTTGGATATTTTAAGATTATAGGACTTAGTGGCACTCCGCTAGATCGAATCGATGGCGTAATGATTATTGGTATGTTTGCTGGAGCTTTTATAGCAGCAAGTTTTGCAAACAATGTTAAATTTCGCCTACCACAAAGCAATTTGCGCATAGCTCAAGCCCTCATTGGTGGTATCATTGCAGGTTTTGGAGCGCGTATTGGTATGGGGTGTAACTTAGCGAGTTTTTTTACAGGTATCCCACAATTTAGTCTCCATGCTTGGTTTTTTACACTTATGACAATTATTGGGGTTTATCTAGGCACAAAGGTGATGCTTTTACCATTTTTTAGATCCAAAGCTCCACTCCAAAAAGTCCAAGCACAAAAAGTCAT
>SAMEA3663047__coassemble_1240_pt1 | contig 8748 bp, 10 predicted proteins | sample SAMEA3663047__metabat2_low_PE_016 | metagenome-assembled genome bin SAMEA3663047 (sample SAMEA3663047) | pig gut metagenome | biome: pig gut; feature: pig-associated habitat; material: faeces | place: France | collected 2012
AGGCTAAAAATATGGTTTGTTCTTTTTGGTTTAATTTATGGGTTTTGAAAAACTTTATAAGAGAAAGTTGTTTTTTGGTAAGTTTTAGCCTTGCAGAGATTCTATCTTCAAGGAGTTTGAGAGAATTTTTGGATAACGATAGAGAATCTTGACGCATACGACTTGTTTTGTGTAATAAATCTATGCGTTTAAACTGATCTTTTAGATATTCCAAATCACTAGTGTATGCGCTAATTTCTGGTAGAGTGTCATCAAAGTATCCCTCCAAAAGTCGCAAAAAATTATACGAAAGACTAATGCGCTCATTATATAGTTCTAGCATAAGCATAGGCATACTATTAGGATCATCTGAATTAAGTTGTGTAACCCACCCCATTTCGATGAGGTTATATATTTTTGGTAAAAGCTCAAAGTGTGTTTTATATTCTTGTTCGCCATAATATTTGCTCAAAAATAGCGACACAGAGCAAATATTGTCACCATACAGATAATTTTTTAGAAGGTTTTGGAGAATCTGTGCTTCTTGCTCATCGCATTTAAGATGAGGGAAGATTTTTGAATCTTGTAATGCGTTAGATTCTAAAAAATCAACAAGAAATTCCATATATTATCCTTACTACAAAATCACATCAAATTCTGAATCATCACAAGGATCAAGGTGGGCATTAATTTCCCATACCAAGTTTTTGTCAATTGCGCGAATGCGACTTTCTATGTCATCACAAATTTTATGCGCCTCTATAAGTGTAATATCTGGGTGAAACACCAAATGCACATTAATAAAAATGATATTTCCCACGATACGACTACGCAATGCGTGATAGCTCGTGATAGGAGAATCTTCTAAAATCTCTTGCACGCGTGCAAAAATATGTGGTTCAATCGCCCTATCAAGTAATAATAAAACATTTTCCTTGATGAGCTTAAAAGCAGAAAATATAATATAGAGCGCAATGATAATCCCCAAAATTGCATCAAGTTTTTCAAAACCGCTAAAACTAATGACGGCAAGAGAACATAAAATCGCACCATTACTAAGCAAATCTACTTTGTAATGAATCGCATCGGCTTTGATCACTTGTGAATGCGTTTTTTTGGCTACTTTTTGGAGAAACCATACAAGCACAAATGTTACACAAAAAGAGACAATCATCATACCTATGGAAGAAGATAAACTCTCAAGTGCGTGAGAGGAGATAAGTTTTTGCGCAGAAGTATAAAAAATATATATTCCTGAACATGTGATAATCAAACCCTCAAATGTGGCTGCTAGGAATTCTAGCTTTCCTAACCCATAGTTAAATTTACTATCCGCAGGTTGCTCGGACTTTTTGATAGCAAAAAAATTACAAATAGAGATTCCCACATCAAGCAGTGAATCTATCGCACTAGCCAAAACCGCAATGGATCCACTTATAATCCCTACGATAAATTTTCCTATGGCAAGACAAAGTGCGGTAATTGTCGCGATGAGTGTCGCGTATTTGGGAGTGTAAAGCAGATTTTTAAAAAACACTTTGTTGCTTGTCTTTGGGTTTATCTATGGTATTTACTTAAAGGTTGTGCCACCATCGATAACGATAGTTTGTCCTGTAAGCCACGCACTTTGTGTGTTATCACACAAGAAAAATGCCGCTCCTGCCAAATCTTGTGGCGTTCCCATACGATTGAGAGGGGATTGTTCCTCAACCTTTGCCTTCACTTCTGCATAATCTGGAAATGCTCTTAATGCGTCAGTATCGATAGGTCCTCCACTTACAGCATTAACGCGTATGCCCCACTCGCCCAATTCCGCAGCAGCATATTTCACCATTGTCTCTACCGCATTTTTAGAATTTCCATGTCCTGCATAGTTTGGCATATATACAAGATTCCCTGTAGAGCTAAGAGAAACAATCGCGCCACCACCAACTTCTTTCATGCGTTTTGCTGCCTCTTGTGCTCCCACGACAAAAGCAAGCACGGTAGCAGTATAAATATTGTTGAGACCTTTTGGGCGTAGTCGCATAAATGGTGCAAAACCACCTGCTACGCTTTTTCCATAGATAATAGCATTTGAGATAAAAAAGTCAATGCGATCAAAGTCGTTATCGATTTTGCTAAAAAGTTCTGTATATTGCTCAGGCTCCAAAACGTTAAGAGGATAGAATCTTGCTTTCACTTTGTAGGTAGATTCTATATCTTGAGCGATTTTTTGCGCTTCTTCTTCATTTTTGTTGTAGGTAAAAGCCACATTCACGCCATTTTGTGCAAAACGATACAAAATTGCCTTGCCTATACCGCGTGTAGCACCACTGATAACTAACGTCTTACCTTTCATAAATTCTGTAGTATTTTGCTCATTTGTCATCATATACCTCGTTTATTGAAGTTATAAAACCCTAGATTCTAGCAAACTTTTCTTTAAACTAATACATCATATAGAAATTTGGCAATATCTCATAATTGTGTAAAACCTCAATGACTAAAATAGCCACTACACCGATAAACCAATTTAGTGCGCGTCGCAATTCTTTGTGAAAAAACTTAGGGCGCACTTCGATTTTTTCTGGACAAGAGAAATGTGCAAAGGAAGGAAAAAATCTTGAGGTATTTTGCAAAAATTGCTGATATTTTTCACCAAATCTTTGAGATAGGAAGTTTTCCTCGCCCAAAATAGTCATACGATAAATCCACAAAAACAAGATTCCGCCAAGAATGATGAGTATTAGCTGTGCTTTGAGTGCTAAAATCCCAAGAAACCCTATAAAAGAAAATAGATACAAAGGATTGCGACAAAGGCTATATGCACCATAATCAATAAAACTATTGCCATCAGCTCCCTCATTTTTCATACCGCCAATAAACATTGTGGCATAAAGGCGTCCGATAACACCCACAATAACAAGCGCTATGCCCACACCGCGTATGCAGTTTGCCACAAAATCATTATATGGTGTGTAAGAGATAATAAGCCACACAACACCAATTGTTCCTAAAAGATATTGCCAAATAAAGCGATTCCATTTCATATATACTCCTTATTATTTTTATGGCAGGACTTCGTAGTCTTGAAGGACTTGTTCTATTTTAATCATATTTTCCTTGCTTGGAGCAAGTAATGGCAATCTGTATTCCAAACTTGGTATAAGCCCACTAATATACATTGCTGCTTTAATCGGAATAGGATTGCTCTCGCAAAAAAGCACCTTGTTTATAGCATAGAGTTTGTTATTTATCTCTTGGCTTTGCTTCATATCGCCATTGAGGGCTAGGTGTGTGAGTTTAGCAATTTCTTTTGGCAAAAGGTTGCCTGTGACAGAAATCACACCTTTTCCACCATTAGCCAAGATGGGATAATTAATCGCATCATCACCGCTAAAAACCCCCATTTTTGGTGCATTTGTCGCAAGTTCAATGACACGCTCCATTGATCCTGCCGCTTCTTTGATCGCAAAAATATTTGGCACATTTTCAAAAAGCCTTATAGCTGTATCTGTTTGGATACTTACGCCTGTGCGCCCTGGGACATTATAAAGCATAAGGGGGATTTGCACAGAATCTGCCACTGCTTTATAATGCTGATATAATCCTTCTTGACTTGGTTTGTTGTAATATGGACTCACACACAAGATCGCATCAGCACCACATTTTTGCGCAAATTGTGCAAGCTCTATGGCTTCTTGTGTCGAGTTGCTACCAGCACCAGCAAGCACCTTGGTATTGCTTCCTTTGCATACATTTACCGCCACTTCGATACATTCCATATGTTCTTTGTGATTTAATGTAGCAGATTCACCCGTTGTCCCCACTGGCACACAAGCATCCATACCATAACGTATTTGCCGCAATAAAAGTTTTTCATATGCATTAAAATCAATTTTACCTTGATAAAAAGGCGTAATAAGCGCACTCATAGCACCACTAAGCGTTATCTTACTTTCCACGATACCCCCTTATTTGCGCAAGATAACAACACTTAATTGTTTGTTGTCAAAATACTTTCTTGCCACACTAGCAAGTTGTTCTATGCTTAGATTCTCAATAGCCTCTTCATACGCAAATAATGGGCTTAAATCCCCTCTAGCTAGATAATCTCCAAACACATATGCGCTCGAAGAAGCATCTTCAAATCCATAAATAAAACTTGCTCTAGTATTAATTTTTAGTTTTTCAAGTTCTTGAGGGCTTATTTTTCCCTTTTTGATACGATCTAAAATCGCATAAATTTCTTTTTCAATCGCTTGTGCTTTGACATTTGGGAGGGCTTGTGCCATAATGAAAAAGATTCCATCATCTTTGAGTTCCATATTATAAGCTGAAATACTAGAAGCAAGATGTTTTTTGTCAATAATCTCGCTCTCAAACAAGCTAGATTTACCGCCACTAAGAATCTTGCTAATGGCACTTAGTGCGACTTGATCTTTGTGTGCAAAGTTTGGTATTTTATAGCCCATAGCCAAATATTCTATTTCAGTATTTTTTGTGATTGTTACGCGTTTTTGTTCTGTTTGTGTTGGTTCTTTTACTTGCACTTGTGGGATAGAATCTGTTTTATTAGCAATCTTGCCAAAATACTTTTGTGCCGAGTCAAAGACTATTTGTGGATCTATATCCCCTGCTACAAGCACGATTGCATTTTGTGGTTGGTAATACAAAGAATGAAATGCTTTAATATCCTCTAATTTCCAGCCTTTTATATCATCACTAAAACCAATAGGCGTCCAATGATATGGGTGTTTTGTGAATGCGGTATTAAAAAATGTAAAATACAAAAGCCCCATAGGATTATTATCTGTGCGCCATAAACGCTCTTGCATTACCACATCGCGTTCAGGCTGAAACTCTGAATCTGTAAGGCTTAGATTCTCCATAACTTCGGCAAAAAGTTCTAAACTCTTATCAAGATTTGTGTTTGTGGTTTTGATATAGTATTTGGTGTAATCAAAGCTTGTAAAAGCATTATCCACGCCACCAAAATTTTTTACAATCTCATCGAATTCACCAGCTTTAAGGTTTTTTGTTGATTTGAAGTTTAAATGCTCAAGCATATGAGCTATGCCACTTTTGCCCATAATCTCATTGCGACTACCGACTTTATAAATCACATCAATCTCTACCACGCTACTTTGATTTGCCAATGGCACGACTACAACTTGCAATCCATTGTCTAGTGTTTGTTCATAATGCTTTGGTATAGCTCCGGCATAGCTTATCGCACTCATTAAACCTCCTAATAGCAAAATTTTTAGACTTTTCATTATGTATCTGCCTCGTTAGCTTTGGTGCGTTTTGTTGTGATTTTTGGTCTTTTGTTTTTTGGGGATTGGGTTGCTTGAGATTCACTAGCTTGGGCTACTTTTACTTCATCATTGTGTTTTGATTTTTTGGTGTGGTTAGCACCTATGGCTTCAGAAATATGGTGGAATCCATCAGCTTCAAGATTTTCTATAATTCCTTCGTTGATGTGTTTAGGAAGTGAAGGACCTTGATAAATAAGTCCTGTATAAATTTGCACAAGTGAAGCCCCCATTTTGATCCGATCATATGCTTCATTGGCGTTGTCAATGCCACCAGCAGAGATAAGGAGTGTTTTGCTAAAAAATTCTTTCGCGATACTTGCAAAGACTTCTCTTGAACGCTGCTTAAGAGCCTCGCCGCTAATCCCTCCTTGATCCTTTGCGCCTTGCAATAAACTATAGTCAATACTCGTATTTGTGGCAATGATACCGCTACATCCATGCTTTATGGCAGATTCTATAACCTCTAGCATATCGTCGGTATGCATATCAGGTGAAATCTTTAAAAATGCAGGTTTTTGCGTGTGTTGGCGCGCCATTTTAAACAACGAGGCAACAAAACTTTTGTTTTGTAAATCGCGAAGCTGTGGGGTATTTGGGCTAGAAACATTAAACACAAAATAATCCGCTAGATTCAATAACTCTTTTAGCGTATTCTCATAATTTTGCAAAGAATCGCTTTGTGCAATAATTTTATTCTTCCCAATATTTGCACCAATGGGGATAGAAAAAGGATAGCATTGTTGGAGGCGTTTGGCAATCTTGCTGACACCAACATTATTAAAGCCCATCATATTTTGCAGGCTATGTGCTTGTGGAAATCGGAATAATCTTGGTTTTGGGTTGCCACTTTGTGGGGCTTGTGTGATTGTGCCAACTTCAATAAATCCAAATCCCAATGTGCTAAGCCCTTTGAGCATTGTCGCATTTTTATCAAATCCAGCGCTAATACCCACAGGGTTTGGAAAACATAGAGAATCTAAAGTATTTGTAAGTCTTTTATCATAGTGCACAAACTGCCATGCCAAAAAATCCTGCACCAAAGGTAGCGGTGCAATTTTGCGCAAAAATAATTCAGCAAGATTATGAGCTTTTTCTGCGTCTAGCTTAAAGAGCAATTGCTTAAAGTTTTGATACATTTTTACCCCTTTGTGATGATACAAACTTGCATTTTATAAAAATTCCCTAAATAATATCTTTAACATTCTTGGTATTATATGCGTTTTGTATGGCTTGTAGCGTTGGGTTGGCGATAAAAAAATCTAGTGCTTTTATGCCATAAGCACATAGAGAATCTAGGGTTTCTTGTTCTGTATGTGTGAAATCACCAAGCACATAATCAATAACACATTGTTCTTTTGGTTTGGATTGGTTAAGGGTTGGCTTACCAATCCCACAACGCATACGCATATATGCATTACCATAAAGAGAATCTATAGATTTTAATCCATTATGCCCGCCACTTGATCCACCTTGCTTAAATCGCACAGCCCCAAGGCAAAGATCCATATCATCATGTATGACAAGCATTTGCGTGATCGTATGATATTTACAAAACAAAGCGACACTCTCACCGGAGAGATTCATAAATGTTTGTGGTTTGAGACAAAAGATAGAGGCGTGTGGGGTGCTAAGACGCACACAAAAAGCTTGGGATTTTTTATCACAATCCCAAGTGAGATGATGGTGCTTTGCAAACACATCAAGCATAATAAAACCAATGTTATGCCGTGTGCGTGCATATTTTTCGCCGGGATTTCCAAGCCCAACGATTAGTAAGCACTCTTTAGATTGCATTGCTGCATACAAAATTATTTTGCTTTGATAACACCAACTACAGCAACATCTTGATTATTGAGAACTCTAACACCACTAATTTCTGGTAAATCACGCACAAGGATAGAATCTCCTACATCCAAATCGGTTACATCAAGCTCATAAGCATTTGGCAACTTCTCTGGAGTGCATTGCACGCTGATACGCTTTGTAGAGATAAAAAGCACACCTTTGTTTTTTAGCCCTTTTGCGTTGCCTTTTGGTTTGACTGGAACTTTAAATTTGCTCGCTACACCTTTTTGAGCCAACAACAAATCCACGTGCTTGAGGATATCTGTAACAGGATCTTTTTGGTATTCTTGGACAACGACATTATAGCTTTTTCCACCGATTTTCACTTCAAAAATCAAGTTTGTCTTACTCTTAATTTCTTTTATGAAATCATTGAGCTTAAACGCACAATGGATATTTTCTTGTCCTTTTCCATAGATATTGGCAATTAGATAACCATCGTTTCGCAAAGCCTTTGCTGCTGCTTTAGAAATACTCTCTCTAATGATACCTTCTAACATTTGCAATCCTTTTGTAAAAACTTAAAAAGGCGAGATTATAGCAAAAAATCTACAAAATATATCTAAAACTTTTTGAGATGCAAAACCAAAACATACATACAAAAAGTTAAAAAACTAAATGAGAGTTAAGAATCATAAGGTTTTTACAAAGATAAGCCTTTTTGCAATGAATAGGTGAGGTTGTTATTTCTATATGCGATCCCATAAAATCGGGTCTTATACTCAAACAGGATCGTAATCAAAGTGTAAGGCATCCATTGAATAATGGGGTTGTATGCCATTTCTTGGTTGAAAAGCAAAGTTTCTTGTAATAAAGATTGAGGTTGTCCATGTGTAACAGTTTATAGGACCAAATCCATGAAAATCAATCTCAATGAGGCCTTCATCTCGTAAAAATTTTGCACAACCTTTGTGCCAATCAGCATTGTCTAAAATAATCATAGCACCCTCTTGTGCATCTTTGTTGAGAATTTTTGCAGCTATCTTTGCACACAAAAAGCGTGTATTTTGACCATTAACATTATCGCCATCTATTATGATTAGATCGAATTTTTGATTCAAGCTCAGTGCAAATTGTGAGTAGTCCTCCTGTGGATGACCATTTAGGGTAGTTTTCAGGTAGAGATCCTGATTTGGAGCTTGCTGATCCTGTAGGGTCTTAAACCATTGTGCATTGCTCTCTATAGTTATAAGGTGTGACACTCGCTTACTCCAATAAAGAGACGACTGCCCCCCCCCATTCTAAGACCTTTTTGTCAGAAAAATCCAAATTACTTAGATATTCTATACATGGATAAGTATACCATGGTAATGGTTCTCCATTTTTATCAAGGCACTTCCACTCTCGCATACTTTGAAACTGATTGTATTCCCGCGAAAGTGTTTTGTAGTTCATTAGTGTCCATCTATATGGATAATAATATCTATCAAGATATGATTTAGGAATACATTTTTTGATTAATTCTTTTAACATGAAACCCCTTTAGCCTCAAATAGGGCTGAAATTATATTATATACAATATAAAATTTATTTGAACTTAGTTTATATGCGCATACATCGCATAGCATTTGCCAAAGCCAAAAGTGCTACGCCCACATCACCAAAAATCGCTTCCCAAATG
>SAMEA3663047__coassemble_1278_pt1 | contig 8580 bp, 8 predicted proteins | sample SAMEA3663047__metabat2_low_PE_016 | metagenome-assembled genome bin SAMEA3663047 (sample SAMEA3663047) | pig gut metagenome | biome: pig gut; feature: pig-associated habitat; material: faeces | place: France | collected 2012
GATGCAATCGCCATATCAAAGGATTGTAGGGCTTGTTGGTATTCTTTTTCTTTGAGTTTAATCACGCCAAGATTATATCCTGCAAGAGATTGTGAGAAAATAGCAATTTGTTCAAACAAATCTAGCGCTTCTAGTTTATCGCCTTGTTCATAGAGTAGATTTGCTTTTTTAATCATCTGCCCTAGCTCACTAGCATCAATACTATTTTTTTGTGAGAGTTGTTTTACTTGTGGTGCTTGAGATATTTTGGTAGGTTTTGGTTGGGGTGGTGGTGGCAAATCCTCCTCTTTGTCGCCTCCAAGGGCAAACAACACAAGTCCAATAATAAGTAAAAGTATGCTAATCCCTGCACCAATGAGCGCAAAGAGAAGCTTTTTATTGCTTTTTATTGCTTGAATATTTATGGCATTAAGAGGTATTTTTTGCAAGATTGGTGCTAAGAGAGTAGCGATTTTTTGCTTGATACCACTCTTTTGCTCTTGGTTATTTGCAGAATCTTGCTCGCTTGTTTCTTGTGTGTTTGGATCATTAAGATCTACTTCTTGTGCCGCCATAGCCTACCTTAGAGATATTTTTGCAAAACTTTTGGGATTGTAATACTTCCATCTTGGTTTTGGAAATTTTCCATAATGGCAATAAGTGTGCGTCCCACAGCAAGTGCAGAGCCATTGAGTGTATGCACGAGTGTATTTTTTTTCTCATCTTTGTAGCGGATTTTTGCTCTACGCGCTTGAAAATCTCTTGTATTGGAGATAGAGCTAATCTCGCGGTAGCAATTTTGTCCAGGTAGCCACACTTCAATATCCACAGTGTTACTTGCACTAAATCCAAGATCACCACCACAAAGTTGCACGAGGCGATGAGGAAGTTCTAGCGCTTCTAAAATTCCACTAGCAGTTTGTATCATTTTTTCTTGCATTGTATCGCTTTGCTCTGGGTGTGTGATAGCGACAAGCTCGACTTTATCAAATTGGTGTTGGCGAATCATACCTCTTGTATCGCGCCCCGCACTTCCGGCTTCTTTGCGAAAACATGGCGTATAAGCAGTAAGCATAATAGGCAATGAATCTTTAGGGATAATGCAGTCATTATAGAGATTGGTGAGTGTGATTTCAGATGTTGAGATGAGGTAGAGTTCATGCATTTTACTTTCTTGTGAATCTAATTCCTCAATCTGGGTTTTGACCTTAAACATATCTTCCTCAAATTTCGGTAGTTGTCCCGTGCCAAAGAGGCAATGTGCATTAGTGAGTAATGGTGTGCTTACCATTTCAAATCCTGCTTGTTGATTATAATCTAGCATAAAATTAATAAGCGCACGATTGAGCTTAGCGCCCATACCGCGTAGGACACTAAAGCGACTTTTTGCAAGTTTAACTCCTGCTTCAAAGTCAATCCAACCATTTTCTTGAGCAAGTTCCCAATGCTCCTTTGGCGTGAAGTCAAAGACTCTAGGCGTGAGAATCTTGGCAAGTTCTATGTTGTCGCGCTCATCTTCTCCCTTTGGTGTTTTAGAATCTGGAGTATTAGGGATTGTGTGTGCGAGTGTTTGGAGTGCAGATTCTATATCAGAGAGTGCAGCTTGGGTTTGTGCTAGTTTTTGTTTGTTGGCATCTAGTTGGGTTTTTAGTTCATCGGTATTTTTGCCTTGCGTTCTATATTGCCCAAAAAGCTTAGAAGTTTTGTTTTGGTAGGCTTGAAGTTCCTCTAAATCTTGTTTGCATTTTTTATGTGCGTTGGCTAGATCGTGGAGTTGTGTCAAAGTCTGTGCGCTCACTTTTTTGATAGCAAGTTTTTCTTGCACAGATTGAAAATCAGTAAAAATTGCCTTTATATCAATCATATTCTTCCCTCTATACAATCCTAAATTTCTTGTAGGCAAAGCATTTGTTATTCCCTTTATGCAAGTGTTATGAAGTGAAAATTAAAGTTTTTTATATTACAATCCCCACTATGCCTATAATTTTTTGGAAGGTTATGTGATGTTTGGTGTGGGTATTTTTGAAATTTTGGTAGTTTTGGTAGTAGCGGTGATTTTTTTGGGACCAGATAAATTGCCTCAAGCGATAGTAGATGCCACAAAATTTTTCCGTGCTGTCAAAAAAACTATCAATGAAGCCAAAGATACATTTGATAAAGAAGTCCAAATCAGCGAACTAAAAAAAGAAGCCCTTGGGTATAAAAAACTTTTTGAAGAGAATCTCAATGCTACAAAGAGTGAAGTTGATACTATCACAAAGGACTTCAAAGAGCTTAGCAATCTCTCGCTTAATAATCCCACAAATACACCTATTCCCATACATCCGCAAAAAAGCGCAGAATCTCGCGCCCTAGAATCCCTCAATTTTCAAAGCGCACAGCTTGATGCAGACATCGGGATAACCCATAGCACACAAGATTCTATAGCATCTACATCAGATTGTGTTGCCTTAGATTCTCCGCAAACCACACAATCTACACATACAAGTGAATCTGTGGATTCGCCTAAAGGAGCTTAGAGTAATGTTTGAAGATCTAAAACCTCACTTGCAGGACTTACGCAAACGACTTATTATCTCTGTCGTGGTGTTTATTCTTAGCTTTGGGATATGCTTTAATTTTTGGGGTGTGATTTTTGATTGGGTTGCCGCACCTATTAATAGTGCTTTAGAAAATGAATCTATTAAGGCACATTTAGCCGCTCTTACGATTTTAGAAAATATTTTTGTTGCATTAAAAGTCGCGTTTTTTGCCGCGCTTGTCATTTCTATGCCTGTGATTTTTTGGCAATTTTGGCTTTTTATCGCGCCGGGTTTATATAAGCACGAGAAAAAAATCGTTTTACCATTTGTGGCTTTTGCGAGTGTGATGTTTTTGAGTGGTGTATTTTTTGCGTATTACATTGTGTTGCCTGTTGTGATTGAAAATGTCTTATTGTTTGGGAGTGATAAATTTGAGGGAAGCTTGAGTGCAGAAAATTATGTTATGTTTTTTACGCGCCTTGTTATAGGTTTTGGTATCGCATTTGAATTGCCTGTGCTTAGCTATTTTTTAGCCAAAGTAGGACTTATCACCGATGCAAGTCTCAAAAATTTCTTTAAATACGCTGTGGTTATTATTTTTGTCATCGCTGCGATTATCACGCCTCCAGATGTGCTTTCACAAGTGTTTTTGGCAATCCCTCTTATAGGGCTTTATGGGCTTTCAATTATTATCGCGCGTTTTGTCAATCCTGCGCCAAAAGACATAGATGATGATACCCCAAACACCAATCAATCTAATATTTCACCTTCAGTCAAAAATACCTAAGCTCCATGCAAGAACATTTATTACCAAGTGATTTTAGCCTTTCAAGCTATGATTATACTCTCCCTCAAGAGCTTATCGCTATGCACCCAACTTCTCCGCGTCGTGATGGGAAATTACTTGTGTATTATCGCAATAGTGGGGAGATTAGGCATTGTCATTTTAGGGATTTTAGTGAGATTGTCCCAAGGGACTATACGCTTGTGTGCAATGATACAAAAGTGCTAAGAGCGCGGTTATATGGCTACAAACAAGGGGGTGAGAATATACGAGAGATTTTGTTTCACAAAGCTTATAGTGTAGATTCTACTCGTAGTTTTTTGGTGCAAATACGAGGGCGAGTAAAGCGTGGCACAGAGTTTAGAATCTGTGATCACAATCATTGTCCAACTAACTTTAGTATGCGTGTGCTAGAGGTTTTGGATAATGGGTTGCGCGTGGTGTCGTTTTATGATGATACGCGTAATGCACCCCTACATCTCACCGATCTTTATGCAATGCTTGAGGCATTTGGACATATACCACTACCGCCATATATGAAACGCCAAGATACGCTACAAGATAGCATAGATTATCAAAGTGCATTTGCAAAAAATGAGGGTGCCGTAGCCGCTCCTACAGCAAGTTTGCATTTTAGCGATGAGGATTTTTCCTATCTTAAAACTCTATATGATATATGTTATATTACATTGCATGTGGGTGCTGGGACATTTGCCAATGTCGAGGCACAAGACATACGCGCTCACATTATGCATACAGAATCTTATGCTATCACGCCAAAAGCGTGTGAAAAGATTCTAGGAGATTCTAAGCTGTTGTGTATAGGCACGACGGCTGCTCGTGCAGTGGAGTATTTTTGGCGTGTGAGAGAGACTGAAGGCTTGTGTGATTTATTTTTGCACCCCGGTAATACGCCTAAGCGCGTTGATGCACTTCTGACAAATTTTCATTTCCCAAAAAGCACCTTATTAATGCTTGTGAGTGCATTTGTCAGTTGTGAGGAGATGATACGAATCTATACATGCGCCATAGCACATAAGTATAAGTTTTTTTCCTATGGCGATGGTATGTTGATACTCTAATGGAGGTAGGCGATGAATGATGTGCTAGAGTATTGCAAATCCATAGGGATTACATTGCACGATGAGGTGGCAGCTAAACTAGAAATATATGCGAGAGAACTTTTAGAATGGAATAAGATTCATAATCTTAGTGGCGCTAGCACGCTAGATTCACTTAAAGAAAATATCATAGATTCTTTGTATCCTTTGCGTTTTGTCGATGAGTTTTCAAGTTGCCTTGATATAGGGAGCGGTGGTGGCTTTCCGGCGATTGTGCTTGCTATAGCGTTGCCAAATGTGCGATTTACACTCACAGAACCAAGAGTGAAGCGTTTTGCATTTTTGCAATATATAATCGCCCAACTCACGCTTAGCAACACTCGTGTGCTTGCTGCGCGTATCCAAGAAATTCCTATCACAGAGGTAAATAATATCGACCTTATCACTTCAAGGGCGGTAATGAGCGTAGAAGAGATTATGCGTTATGGGCGAAAGTTTTTAAGCTACAATGGGCATTACTTGTTGTTTAAGGGATCAAATTTCAAAAAAGAATTATCATATATGAGTGTGGAAGAATGTTTTAGCAGAAATGAGAGAATCTATTTTTACAAAAAGGGGTAAGAGATGAAATTTTTGATTATTGTTGTGGCACTTTTTGCCGTGGTGTGGTTTGTGTTTTTGCGTCCAAGTCTAAAATCTAGTATGCCAAGATCGCAGCACAAGGATTTGCCAAGTGAGACTATGCAAGAATGTTGTGTGTGTGGCGTGTTTGTCTCTCAAAAAGAGGGCATTATACAAGGCGAGAAGTTTTTTTGTTCCAAAGCGTGTAAGACAAAGGCTACAAAATGCTAATTTTTGGCTATCCCAACCTAGAGGCTCCAAAGTTTCGCTACATTCAGAATCTTGAAGAGATTGCCAAGAGCAAAAATGAGGAAATTGTGTGGTTTTATGCAAAGCAAGATAGGGATTTTGCGCTTTTGGGGCATTGTGTGCGTTGTGGGATTGCGTGTGCAGTGAGAGTAGATGATGTGCTAGATTTTGTCTTGTGTGCGAGTTTGAAGCCTATGTATTGTATTGTAGATGATGATCCTAAGCCATATCAAGAGATTGCTGAAATATATGTATTGGATTCTAAGGTGCTTGGTGTCATTACGCACAAAGAGCAGATTGTATCAATGGCGCACAAAGGCATAGATGGCGTGATTTTTGCTTCATGGCTTGAGACTTAATACAAAAGGGAATATGTATTGCTTTACTCATAGGAGTTTATTATAAGAAGGGATTCTATGGGAACAAAGAGGCTTTTGGTAAGTATCGCATTAAGTAGTATGCTTGTGGCGTATGATTTTGATGCTACAAAATTCCAAAGCACAAATTGGAGTGAATTTCAAAAGCAAGATACCAAAGAGCCATATTATGTGTGGAAAAATCAAAATAATCCTCCAACAGGCGTGGGCGTTGGATTTCGCTTTAGTGGTGAAAATATTTACTTTACCAAAGACAACACCATTTTGGGTATAGCACCACCGCTACACCACAAGATAGTTTTCAATTTATCGGATCAGCAGATCCTGCGACATCTGCGACACCCACCACAAATAAAGTCTTATTTCTCAATGCTGGGAATCTAAGTGGTTCAATTTTTTCTACCACGACAAATACCACTCCCCCTCAAAACCCCGCAACTTCTAAAATCAATTTTACCCTTGCTGGCACAAGTGTTACAAACTTAACGATGAGTAACCCCACAGGCACCACAACCAACCAAAACACGCTTAATGCAGTATTTAGCAGTAGCACTGGTAGCTGGAATAGCACAGATTCTAATCTCGCCTCATATTTTGAATCTATGGCTACACAAACCTCCAAGCTAAGCGGTAGTGCAACCCTTGGTGATAATGCAAAGGTAAATCTTGTATTTAATGGCGCTGGGACGCATGATTTTAGCTCAAGTGCTACTACTATCACAGGCGGTAGCACAGATTCACAGATTATCTTTAACAATGCCAATGGCACAAGCGCTGGAACTTTGAGTTTAGATTCTATCAAGGACTTTAAAGGTTCTATCTTAGCTTTTAATACCAATGTAACTCCACGAACTACCACGACTATTGCCACTCGTGCTGCACCTCTTGCTACGAGAGCGAATTTTACATATATTTTTAATGGGTATGGCGCAAATATCGCCTCTCAAGCAACACTCCAAGCCAAAAACGCCATAAATGATCTCCTTAGCACCTTTAATAATGCAAGTAATAGCTTAGCAAATTATAATGTCAATAGTCTCACAGCTACAACGAGCCTAAGTGCGAATGTCGTTACCAATGCCACACAAAATACACATCTTATCTTTGTGGGGAGTGGGGCGATTGGTAGTGGTGCTAACCTCTCACAAGCAGCATTTAATCATGTCAAATACACCTTTGTAGATCTTGGTGAGGCAGATCTCCAAAATGCTGCTAATCGATATGGATTAGCCACGATTGCGCTTGCTGGTAATAGTTGGGTGCGTAGCAATATAAATGTCGCTTATAGTGGAAGTCTTGATGTCTCGTATGCAAATCGTGGTTTGGCACAGAGTTTTTTTGATAATCATCTCTATGGGACTACAAAAAAAGATGTGGTATTAAATTTTGGTGGAGATGTGGCAAATGGACAAAATTATAGTAGATTTCATAATGGATTTATCGTTGAGGGAACCAATGATAGCACCTATATTTTTAGCAATATTGGTGGTTGGCTAGATTTAAATAAAAAATCAAATCAAAGCAATTACACCGCAAGTTTTGACACCACTGGAGATGGCATTAATGATAAGACAATTACTCTAACTAATGTCTCCAACCTCCAAAATGCGCTTATTGCCAATGGGATTAACTTTTATGTAGATCATAATACTTACAAAGGTGCTACCATTGGCTTTAGAGATACCAATATTACAGGGGATTTGAGCGATGAATCTTTTGGGATTGATGCGGTATTTAACACAAGCGGTAATCTTGTAGAAAATACCTATGTTGATGCAAGTGGGAAACGCGTATCTGTCATAGAATCTGGGAGTGCGAAATATTCACAATTTGTAGGCAATATCGCTGGGAGCTCTAAAAAACGCATTACATTTATCGGCGCAGATTCTTTTAGCCAAAGCCTTACAATCTCTGGAGGCACGATAGATTCACAATATAATTTTTATAATGCCGGAGTTTTCACCCAAGCACTCATAGATAACATTGTAACAAAACAGATTAATGGCACTACTTCATTAGGAAGTTTTAGTTTTGATGGTGGCACGAGTATTTATGCCAATATCACCAAAGATGCTTCCACGAGCAATGGCAATAAGCAAGACACAGAATCTATTAACATCGGTGTCAATACTCCCGCTAGCACACTTCCTGAATTTATGCAAGGCACACTTATGCAAGGCACTCTAGGAGGTGATATTACCAAAAATGCGAAATTTGCTAGTGGCTCTTCGGTAGCGATTTCTGGAGGCAATTCAAGTTCGGTATATGATTTTTCACTCTCTAGTGATAATGCACTGATTGTAACCAAACTAGATTTTGCAAACTCTAAGCGCGTAACAAATGGCACAATCGCCGCCAATGGAGATATATTATACAGCAAAATCGTAGGCTTAGATGGACTTACGAGTATTGCTGGGACATTGAGTAATACCACGATTGGCACAGATTCTACATCAGCTAATCAAGTGCAATTTGTGGGCAATGCAAATGGATCAGGTGGGCATTGGTTTGTTACCGAATCTAGCACGATAGATTCGCTTGTGCTCTCCAACGATTTCTCACTTCTCACAAGTGCAAATATCCGCAGTGGCACACATAACAATGCCTTAGCAATTGTGGATCTTGCTACATATGATTGGCAAGGACGCTGTCATAATGGCTCTACAACCTGCAATACTACAAATGGTGGCACAACTTCTTATGATTATTATGATCTTGTTACGCGCGATTTGGGGTTTGGGTTTGCCAAAAAAACACTCACTATCGCACCCTCTACGATGAATAATGGCACTACTTATAACTCACGTTTTTCTTCAACTAATGGGGTATTTCGCTTGGGACTGAATCTCTCTGCAAATGGTGATAAAGCCGATGAAATCCGCGTAATTCTCACACAAGCTATGCAAGGTAGCGAAAATAGAATCCAACTTATCCAAAGTGCTAGCACAGCACAGCCTTATGAATATACAAGTGGTGATAATAAAATT
>SAMEA3663047__coassemble_1305_pt1 | contig 8491 bp, 7 predicted proteins | sample SAMEA3663047__metabat2_low_PE_016 | metagenome-assembled genome bin SAMEA3663047 (sample SAMEA3663047) | pig gut metagenome | biome: pig gut; feature: pig-associated habitat; material: faeces | place: France | collected 2012
ATCATTGGATTTGGTGCTTGGAGTTTTTTATTTTCTTCTTCATTGCGTCCAATCACACACCTAGCGCCATTTTCTAGCACCATATATCGCCCTACTTTTATCATCTCTACATCTTCAAAAATCATTTTTCTATGAGCTGTGAGATCTTTGATTTTAAGCGCAATAGAATCTTGGGTTAGCAAGCAACCACCACCGGGCTTTTCATAATATTTAAACCCATAAGCCTTTATCATTTCTAATTGTCTTGTGCGTCCCCGCCCATTGACATCTAAGAGCTTTTGGCGATCCACCCAGCCCATTTTTTCAGGAAAACTTGGTGTAAGGAGTTTGGCACTCATAGGGCGCAAGAGTAATTCATCAAGAGTTTTTGGTTTATTTGGATCACTGCCATCACGACTAAGAATTTTGTCAAATTTAGGATCTTTGCCAATCTCACGCACGAGTTTTTTTACCTCATCGAGTGCTTGAGCGCGTTGAGATTTTGGTCGTTGTCCTAGCACTTCTCCACTAATGACAAAATCCGCACCACATTCAAGCAAATATGAAAAGGCATTACCAAACATATTAGCATGACAATCAATACAGGGATTAAAATATTTTCCATACCCATATTTTGGTTTAAACAGCACAGAATCAAAAAACTGCTTTCTAATATCAATAATTTTAAGCTCCACAGGGATTTGTGCCGTAGCATTTTTGAAATACTCGAGCTTGTCTTTGTTGCCACCAAATCCTATATTAAAATGCACAGCGATAACTTCTATGCCTTGATCTTTGAGTAATTTCATAGCGATGAGGCTATCACAACCTCCACTAAAGAGTGCTAATGCTTTTTTCATAACTGATAAGTTCTCCTTTTGTAAGTTTAGCTATTTTGTCTTTAAGTGTGTTAATAGATTCTAGCTTTTGCTTGGTATGGATATTAAGCCTTGGTATGAGTGCTAGATCTTTTTTGTATGCTTTTAACACGAGAAGTTTTATATGTTCCTTAAACTCTTGGAGTGTTTGGAGTTTTTTAATGTTTTCATCAATAAGCAATGGGCGAAAATAAGGATTTTTTGCAATATCCTCATTGGTGTTTTGGTCTTGCAAAAGTAAAAGATATTCTCTAGCGTGGTGTTCAAAAATATTTGGTTCTAGATATTCTGCTGCGATATTAATCCACTCTGGATTTTCTAGTAATGTGCGTATTAGCACACTTTCGGCGAGATATTTTTGTGAATCTTGATGCAAAATGACTTCTTGTTTAGTGTTGTGCCGATGAATTTTGATGAGGTTTGGCGCTATGCGTAATCGTTGGGCAATAAAAGGTATATATTCTGCTTGAAGTAATGGGGTAAGTGTTTTGGTAAAAGCTGTAATTTCAGTAAGCGCGTGTTGTTTTTGGAGCGGATCAGTGAGAGTATAGTTTGCAATAATTTGTTCAATCACAAATTCTATAAAACTCACTGGGTGCATAAATAGTGTTTTGAGTTCTTCAAGTTTGTTTTGTGCAACCATATCAGCAGGATCAAGATTATTGCCAAAAATAACTACACCACCGCTTGCACTAATACTGCTTAGCATTTTGGCAGCCCTAAAGGCGGCATTCATACCGGCTTTGTCGCCATCATAGCTTAGGATTATTTGTGGATCACCTTTTTTAAGAAGCGGAATATGTTCATTTGTAAGGGCTGTGCCTAGCGTTGCCACTGCGTTTCTAAATCCGGCTTGATGAAGCATTATCACATCAATATATCCTTCACACACAATGATTTTTTTTTCACGATAGATAGATTCTTTGGCTATGTGATAACCATAGAGTAATTTTGATTTATTAAAAATCTTGCTTTGTGGGGAGTTGATATATTTTGCCATTGCATTAGAATCTATGCTGCGTCCGCCAAAACCTACGATTTTTCCATTTGGTGAATGGATTGGAAACATAATGCGTTGTGTAAATCGTGCGTATTCCTTCTGCTCATCTTTGCCAATGATACCAAGCTCTAAGGCTTCTTGTTTGTCGTGGCTGTGATTTGTGTTGATAAATTTCATACTCTCAAAACTTTGAGGACTAAAGCCCAACCGAAAAGATTCTATACTCGCGCTAGAAATTTTACGATTTTGAAGATATTCAAGCATTTGAGGGTTATTGTGGAGTTGTTGTTGGTAGAATCTTGCCATATCTTCTAATAAGCTAGATTCATTCTTTTTTTGGTAGTTATTTTCATATTGGAGTTTGAAATTACTCATTTCTGCTATGCGTTCTATTGCTGGAGCAAAATCTAATTTTTCATACTGCATGACAAAAGTAATACTATCGCCACCTACACCACAACCATAGCAATGAAAAATATTTTTTGCAGGACTTACCATAAAGCTTGGTGTTTTTTCATTGTGAAAAGGGCAACAAGCAGAAAAATTGCTCCCAGAACGCTTAAGATCAATATATGAACCAATAATATCCACAATATCTACTTGCTCTTTTAATCGCTCTATAGAATCTTTGCTAATTCTCATACTTGATGCCCCAAAACTTAAAACATATATTGGATATATGCTTTCCCAAAACTTCTATTTATAGTGCCTGTTTGCTCTTCTTTTTTGTTTTCTAACATATAAACACCAATAAGCCCAAGCTCTAAGTCAAGTGTTGCAGAATAGCGCACTCCTAGAGAATAGGCACTTTGTGTCTTATGTGTGCTACGACTATCGCGACCAAGTATTTCTATCGCACCTTTTGAAAAACCAATGTCTATAAAGCCATAGATTGTATCAGTATGGAGATCATACATATTTGTTGTTTGACTTCCACTATGCATACCACCAGGTTGAATCACCCCAAAACTATTATGCGAGTGATTATGTGCTTCAAAGCGTGAAAGAGAACCCATATTAGCTAATTCAAAGACATCATTTCCTATTTTTTGGTATCCAGCACCAAATTCTAGAGAGTTTTTATAAGCGATGCTTTGTTCCAACCACACAAGGAATGTATCGCCTCCGTTACCCCTGATATGTCCATGCCCATCATCGTGTTCATGATCGTGATCCTGATGCATGGCACCTGAAAATGCAGAATTTAGGTATGCATAATGCACAAGCGTTGAAGTATGCCAACTATTAATTCTTCCAAATGAAAGTATAATCTTGCCTCCAAAGACATCAAAAAAATCTTGCATATGATATACAAATGGTGCAAATTCAATAAAGGGTAGAGTGAGGTTTAATCCCCCCACAAAAAGATCTTTGTTGTCATACATATCTTGATAAAAATTAAAATCTGTAGAAAATTCTCGTGTTATATGAGCTTGTTCATCTACCCAAAGCCCATAGAGTTTTACATAAGGATTTTGTATGTAACCATACGTACCTTGCAATGAATGACCCACCCAATCAAACTCATCTTCAAATCTTCCGGCTTTGATTCCAAAATCTATATTCTCAAATTTTTTTTCAAAGGCTACATAGGCATTATTTGTGACAAATTTTGAGCCTATATATTCAAATGGTGTGCCTGCAAAGTTTGTATCCATACTAAAAGGCGCAAATGCAGTGATTCCAAGTCCAAAATCTAGTGTTTCAAATGCTTGTGCTTTCATTAGTATATGTGAATATAGCATTGAATATGAATCTCGCCTCGCATTGTCTCGTGCTGAAGCAAATGCCGAGCTTTTACCAAAGATTCCGACATTGGCATGAAATTCTACTGGATCGCTATCATGATGGTGGTGGTGATGACCAAGATCAACATCAAGATATTGCAGTGTATCTGCATAAAGCCCAAAGTTTCCAAAGACTCCTAAAGTTACTAGTGTCAAAATATGTTTTTTCATCCTTACTCCTTGGTATTACATTTAAAAGTTTCACAAGTAATGTGATAAGTTTTGCCATTCTAAGAGATTATTCTCCTTGTCTTGTTAGATTCACCCCCAATCTTTTGAGTTTAGATTCTAAGTTCTCATACCCTCTATCTAGGTGATAGATTCTGTGTATATCTGTGCTTCCTTTCGCAATAAGAGCAGCTAATACAAGCGCTGAAGATGCACGCAAGTCTGTTGCCATAACATTCGCCCCTATGAGTGGCTTTACGCCACTTACCTTTGCAATATTGCCTGATAGTTTGATATCCGCACCAAGTCTTTGGAGTTCGCTTACATGCATGAATCTATTTTCAAACAAACGCTCTTCTATCACACTCACACCCTCACATTGCGTAGCAAGTGCCATAAATTGCGCTTGCATATCGGTTGGGAATCCTGGGTATTCTGTCGTGATGATTTCAAAGGCATTGCGTTTTTGGGCTGGAAGTATGGTAATGCTAGATTCTGTAATCTCAAAGCTAAAGCCAATTTCTTCTAATTTTTCTAAAACCGCTTGGAGATGTGTGCTATCGGTATCGCGTAGCGTAATGCGTGAGTTTGTGATAGCTCCTGCACAAAGATATGTGCCAGCTTCTATCCTATCTGGAATTACGCTAAAAGGCTTAAATACAGGAAGCTCACCATCGCTTCCATAGATAGAAATTTCATTGCTACCTATGCCCTCAATTTCTATGCCATTGTGTGTCAATATCTCACAAAGCTGCACCACTTCAGGTTCTTTGGCAGCATTGATAATGCGCGTTTTGCCTTTAGCCAAAGCCGCTGCCATAATGACATTTTCACTTCCTGTTACCGAGATTTTGTCAAATAAAATATCTGCGCCTTGCAAGCCATTTGGCGCATTTGCGATGATATAGCCACCCTCAATATGGATATGAGCACCCATTTTTTCCATGGCTTTGAGGTGCAAATCTACAGGACGCGCACCTATGGCACAGCCTCCTGGCAAACTCACCTGACATTTTCTAAAACGCGCCAATAATGGTCCTAGCACTAGGATAGAAGCACGCATTTTACGTACAATATCATAGAGTGCTTTTGTATGAATGATATTGGCACAATTGATATTAAGCGTATGTGAATCTAGCATTTCTATATGTGCGCCTAAGTGTTCTAAGAGCTTTGAGAGTGTCTTGACATCTGCGACATTTGGCAGATTGGATATGCGCACATCTTCTTTGCTAAGCAATGTGAGGGCTAAAAGTGGGAGCGCGGCATTTTTGGCTCCTGAAATGGCAACTTCACCGCTTAAGATTGGGGATTGGGTAATGGTAAGATAGTCCATAAGACACTCCTTTATAGTTTTTCTCTATGTTGTAGGGCACTACCTATTTTGTTTTGGATAGCTTTTGCAATGCTTGGATTTGCGTCTTCTAGCATATCTCTAAATTTCGCCACCTCATCGGCTTCCATAAGAACAGAATTGATTGAAAGATTATAAATAATATTTAGCCAAGTATCAAAATTGGGGCTATTTGGAGGACATGTATTAAAGTTTTTGGTAAAAGTTTGGTAGTTTTCTTGTATCTTTTCTTTGTCATCTTTGTGCGCGAGAATCTCTTTATATAATTCCATAAGTGGATTTTTTACTATCGGTTTTTCATCATTTTCAAGCGCTACGCTTAAGAGTCCGGCAAACACAATAGGTAAGGCTAGGATAAACATCACTAGCCAACACATCACATAAAAAAATATATCAAACATTTATGAAGCAGATTTAGGGTTTAAAAGTTTTAAATAAATCCGTTGTAGCTCTGACATAGCCATCTATTGAACCACAATCATAGCGAGAACCTTGGAATTTATAGGCAAGCACTCTTCCTTGTTTGGCTTGTTCTAGCAAGGCATCAGTGATTTGAATCTCACCTTTTTTTCCTGGCTTGGTAACACGCAAAATATCAAAAATATCAGGGGTGAGGATATAGCGCCCAATGATAGCGAGGTTGCTAGGGGCAGAATCTACGCTAGGCTTTTCAATCATATTATTAACACGATACACGCCCTCTTCTATCATTTCTCCATCTATAATCCCGTATTTATCTATTTCTTTTTTTTCTACTTCCTCGATAGCCACAATAGAGCAACGATAGCGTTTATAAAGATCTACCATTTGCGATAAAACACCTTGTGAGCCATGATTGACACATAAGTCATCAGCCAATATTACTGCAAAAGGTTCTTGTCCGATGAGCACTTCACCAGTGAGAATAGCATGTCCTAATCCCTTCATTTCTTCTTGTCGTGTGTAAGAGAATTTGCAAAGATTTGTAAGGCGTCTAATGTCTTTGAGCAATTCTTCTTTGTCTGTTCCCTCGATTTGGTGCTCAAGCTCATAATTTCTATCAAAGTGATCCTCAATCGCTCTTTTACCACGCCCAGTTACGATTGCCATCGTATGACACCCAGCTTCTAATGCTTCTTCTACGCCGTATTGAATAAGTGGTTTTACTAAAATAGGGAGCATTTCTTTTGGCATTGCCTTTGTGGCGGGTAAAAATCGTGTCCCATATCCTGCCGCTGGAAATAAACATTTATCGATCATAAAAAACTCCTTAAGGGTTAGTTGATTAAAGTTGCCTTGAGTAATTCTTCTAAATTGGCATTATTACCAAAAAGTTCTTGATAAACAATATAATTTGCAAGGACTTTTAGCCCATATATGCGAGATTCTTCATAAGGAATAAGTTCCATACTTAGCCACGGCTCGTATTCTCGTTTTTTTAGAAAAAGTTTTTTTTGTTGGAGTGTGCGACGCAAAAACCCCGGACCTCCATTATAAGCATATGCCACAAAAAGTGGGTGCTTAAACTCGCGCTCTAACTCATCAAGATAGAATCTCCCAAATTCCAAAGCAACGATAGGATTAAACATATCTTCTAATTTGATGTCCTTAAGCCCCATACTTTTTGTAAATGGCTCGACATTAAAGGGCATAATTTGCATCATACCTAGCGCATAAGAAGTTGAAATGAGTGCAGGAAGAAAATTACTCTCTTGTCTAGCGATTGCATAGGTTAGTGATTTTTGGTGAGTATTTTTCCATTTTATGTTTTGTACAAAAGGAGAGAGGAAGTAATTGTTTTGGTATTTTGTTGCGCGATTATGCACATAAGCCATGTGAGCTAGAGAATCTGCAAAGGCAAATTCTTGTGCGAGTTCATCAAGCGCTTTTGAGTCTGTGACTTGCGAGAGATTGGAGCGTAAAATTTCCCATTCAAAGGGATCTTGTATATTAAAGGGAGGTTTTTTCTTGCTTAAAGACGTGAAATCAGCAATGATTGTGTATTGTGGGGTTTGTTTGAGTTTTTGGTTGGCATAAATTGTGTAAATATCAAGATTTGTGCTTTGTGCAAGTTTGGAGAGAATTTTTTTATCCTTGCTGACATAATATTGCCAAAAAAGTGCCTTATCTTGCAAAAACATATCCTTGCTAGCATTGTGTGTAAGCTTAAAATATGTGAGTGCATTGTGTTTGTTGTTTGCCATAAGCTCATGCATACCAAGCAAAAAAAGCGTATAGGGATTTGCGTTGGTGATATGGGCATTAAGTAGGGATTTTTTAAATTTGGGCAAAGAATCCGAAAGAATAATGCCTTGGAGCATTTTGTTAAATGCTGGGATATTTTCATCAGCAAGTTTTTTTAACCTTTGGGGTTTGATAGCTTGATTTATGAATCTTTCGCGTTGTTTTTGGGTAAGTGCGTTATAGATTTGCGCAAAGGTTTTGGCATCACTTTGGAGCATTTTTGTAAGCACCATTTTAGAGCTTAGAATCTCTACTTTTTGGCTAAGGGCTTTGTTTGAGGAGATTTTTACTTTTAGGGCATGTAATTGTTGTGGTGAGAGATTTGGAATGAGGCTTAGTTTTAAGCCATAGTTGATACATTCTTGATCTTCTTTTAGCAAAGATTCAAGACTTAAATTTTTGCAATGCAGTTCCCTTGGTAATTCGTGTGGCATACCTTTTTTTTCTAGGAGTGCTGTGAGTTTTGGGGTTTTTCTATAAACGAGCTCATAGGCTTTGAGTGCATCTTGCAAAGAAGTATTTTCATCACTAAGAAAACGCCAAATATAAAAATCCCGCGCTAACCCCTTGGGCTTGGATTCTAAAAATTTTAGGGTAATTTCTTGGGCAATGGCTTGTATTGTAAAAATACTCCACAATGCTACAACATAAGCAAGTTTTTTATGCATTATATGCCTTGGCGAATTTATAGAGAATCTGTATTAGTGTGAGGTCAATAAACTTTAGTGCTACAATGACAATAAGTGGTGCAAAATCTAGCCCTCCTATGTTGGTGGGTATTAGTTTGCGCACTTTGGCAAAAACTGGCTCACTTAGGCGATAAAGGACTTGCACAATAGGGTTGTATGGATCAGGACGCACCCAACTAATGAGTGTGGCAATGATAAGAATCCAAATGTAGAGATTAAACAACATACTTGCTATGGTTGCGATTGCTTGTAAAAATGTGCCAAGAATCATTATCGCTCCTTGTGGTGTTGAGACATTTGCATTTTGTTTAGAGTGCTTTTGGTAGGCTTTGAAATCTTTAGGATTGTTGCGTGTTGAGCAAGCCCAAAAGCTCAAAATGTGTGAAATAATCGTCAAAATAATAGATATTTTC
>SAMEA3663047__coassemble_1307_pt1 | contig 8487 bp, 9 predicted proteins | sample SAMEA3663047__metabat2_low_PE_016 | metagenome-assembled genome bin SAMEA3663047 (sample SAMEA3663047) | pig gut metagenome | biome: pig gut; feature: pig-associated habitat; material: faeces | place: France | collected 2012
ACAATCCTAGCATAAAGAAATTTGCAGTATTTCTAAAAGGGTAAATTTGGCAGATACTATACAAAGAATCTTATCGCAAAAAATTATGCCTTTTATGCGCACACTTATGGGGTCAAAAGACTTAAGTGTTGTGCTTTTTGTGATTGTCATCATGGCGATCATTATCGTGCCATTACCTAGCTATGTGCTTGATTTTTTGCTAAGCATTTCTTTGGCACTTTCGGTGCTTATCATTCTTATGGCACTTTATATCGATAGACCAACCGAATTTTCGGCATTTCCTACGATATTGCTTATCGTAACCCTCTATCGCCTCGCACTCAATGTCGCCACCACGCGTATGATTCTCTCTGAAGGACATAATGGTGCAAATAATGTCAGTAGCATTATTAATGCCTTTGGTCGCTTTGTTGCAGAAGGAAACTATGTCATAGGGGTGATTGTATTTAGTATTCTTGTGATTGTCAATCTTATTGTGATTACCAATGGATCAACGCGTGTTACAGAAGTAAGAGCGAGATTTACGCTTGATGCGATGCCCGGTAAGCAAATGGCAATCGATGCGGATTTGAATGCCGGACTTATCACGCAAGAAGAAGCACGCGCAAGAAGAGAATCTCTCCAACAAGAAGCAGATTTTTATGGCACAATGGATGGAGCTAGTAAGTTTGTCAAAGGCGATGCGATCGCTTCTATTATCATCACACTTGTAAATATCATCGGTGGTTTTCTTATTGGGGTGTTTGAATACAATCTTAGTATTGCCCAAAGCGCACAAACATTCACAATCCTTACCATTGGCGATGGCTTGGTAGGACAAATCCCTGCCCTCATCATCGCCACAGCCACAGGTATCATCACGACGCGTGCAGCAAAAAGCAGCGAAACAAGCTTTGCGAGTGATATTGTCACACAAATTATTAGTAATGCCAAAATTTTACTTATTGTTGGATTTATTTTGTGTATGTTTGCACTTGTGCCGGGACTTCCTATTTCACTTGGATTTGTGGGAATATTCTTTTTTCTTATCGCATGGCTTGCAAGCAGAGAAGATTCAAAGAGTTTTTTCCATACCATAGAATCTTGGCTTGATAAATATTTTAATATCAAAGCAAAACCCCCTGTCCAAGATAATCCTAGTATGCCAGAAGATATAGAGCGCCACAAAAGACAAAAAGAACAAAAAAACGAGGAAGAAATCCGCGAACAAGAAGAAGCAATGCTTAATGAAGCCCTAAAAGTGGAGGTTTTGGAGATTCACCTTGGGTATAGTCTTATTAAACTTGTTGATGTGCGTCAAAATGGTGATTTACTAGAGCGCATACGATCTATGCGCAAAAAAATAGCAAGTGATTATGGATTTTTAATTCCACAAGTGCGCATTAGAGACAATCTCAATCTTGATCCAAATACCTATAATATTATCCTTAAAAGCGTGATTATTGGGAGCGGTAGTGTGATCCCAGACAAAATGCTTGCAATGGATGTGGGTATGGTTATGGATAAAGGCAATCTCGAAGGCATTGCGGTCAAAGAGCCAGTCTTTGGCATGGACGCATTATGGATTGATATGTCCCAAAAAGATGAAGCAGCGATTCAAGGCTATACTATCATCGATCCTGCAAGTGTGATTACCACACACCTTACAGAACTCATCAAAGAGTATGCCGAAGAGTTTATCACGATTGATGAAGTAAAAACCCTTATGAATAAACTCTCCAACCGATACCCCACAATCGTATCCGAAGCACAAAACATTTCGCTTAGCACCATTAAAAAAGTGCTCCAAAGCTTACTTAAAGAGGGTGTGCCTATCCGCGATATGATCACAATCTTAGAAACTCTTGTAGATGTATATCCACAATTACAAAACGACACAGATGCCCTCGTAGAACAAGTGCGCGCGAGACTTTCTAGGACAATCACGGATTTATACAAATCCGATGACAATATCCTTAAAGCTATGATTTTCTCTGCACGCGTGGAGCAATTCCTCTTTGGCAAACTCAAAGATCGTATGCTGTTACTTAATGCCGAAGAAACCGAAGCACTAAGTGTCGCTATAAGCACAGAAGCCCAAAAACTAAGTGATCGTGGTATTGTGCCTGCTGTGTTGCTTGTAGATTATCGACTCCGCAAAGGAGTTTCAAATCTCATAGAACAATACCGCCACAGATTCCATACGCTTAGCAAAGTCGTGGTGCTTAGCAATGCCGAAATTGATACGCATATCAAATACGAGCTACTTTCTGAAATTGATACGACGCTATAAGGATTTTTATGAAGGTTTTTCATCTCTCACACACAGATTTAGATGGCTACACTTGTCAATTTATCGCTAGAGAATTTTTTGAAGACATAGAGTTTTTTAACGCAAACTATGGCAAAGAAGTTTGGGTGCGTTTGGAAATGATTTTAGAATCTATTACTTCTGATTTAGCGCACAAACTTAATGCCAAATTCCACTCCCAAAAATCTCATACTTTTCTTATCCTTATCACAGATTTAAACCTCACGCTTACTGAAGCTACCAATCTTCATCAACGCGGCCAAGACCTGCAATCTCAAGGCTATGACCTTACGCTTATGCTCTTAGATCATCATATTAGTGGGCAAGAGTGCGCCAATAAATATCCGTGGTATTTTTTGGATTCTACGCGTTGTGCGACCAAAATCACTTGGGAGAGGCTTTTGGAACTCTATCCACTCAAAAACCCAAGCCACAAAGCTTGGTTACAGAATCTTGTGGAGATGACAAACTCTGTAGATATTTGGCTAGAAGATGGATACAACTTTGAATTTGGTAAAGTCGCTATGAATATGATTAGCACAAGCAATGAGCTTAACCGCTTTATGTTTGATAGTGAGCATAGATTCTATAAATTCCGCCTTATTGAATCTACCAAAGACTTTTTAGAAAGGGAAAATGGTGCTGTGGAGTTTGATAATGCGCTCTTTTGCCTCAAAAAACAAATCCTAGGCGGCAATCCACAAACACAAACAATGGATCACATCACTTCTTGCGCTCAAGTAAGACTTTTAGAAACCAAAAAGCAAGAATGCTCCTTGCATTTTCAAGACAAACTAGGATTTTTAAGCTATAGTATGGGTGGCATTAGTGTATTGGCAAATCTTTTTTTGCGATCAAATCCTGAATATGATTTCTACATTGACATTAATAGCAAGGGCAATGTGAGTTTGCGTGCAAATGGTAAGTGTGATGTGAGCGCACTGAGTAAAGAATATTTTAATGGTGGTGGGCATAAAAACGCTGCGGGAGGGAAGCTTGATGGCTTTAGGGAGAGTTTTTTTTATGCAGATATCAAAAAACAAATTCTCCAAAAACTTTTATAACACAAGGAATATTTCATGAAAGATTCACAAATCTCAATCCAAGAACTCGCCGAACAGCTTATTGATACACTAAGTGTGGCATTGTATTATGCAGGTGTCAAAAAAGAAAAACTAGAAGATGCGTTAGAGTTATATGAAGAATTGTTAGATTCGGCAGAATATGATGAAGAAAGCCCATATGGTATCGATGAAATGATTGAAACCATAGAATCTCTACGCCAAAAACACAAAGATTTATTTGCATGAAAACACATAAGCTTTTTATCCTCTTTAGCGGCACAGGGAGCAATATGATAAACCTCATACGCACTCTTCATTTGCGTGAATTTGTCGATAACACAGGTTGTGCGTGTCGCATTGAGGTTGTTGGCACGCTGTGCAATAATCCCCAAGCCAAAGGTATACAAGCACTCCAAGAGTTTCATATTCCTTGTGTTGTACTCTCTCACAAGGGCTTAGAACGCCATGAATATGACACATTGCTTGTGCGTGAGATTAAGCGTTATAATCCTACTTTGTGCGTGCTTAGTGGATTTATGCGAATCCTCACGCCTATATTTACGCAACACATACGCGCTATCAATATTCACCCTTCTTTTTTGCCCTATCACAAAGGTGCGCATGCTATCAAAGACAGCTTTGAATCCACTCAAGATTTTGGGGGCGTAAGTGTGCATTGGGTGAGTGAAGAGCTAGATTCTGGAACAATCATCATGCAAGAAAAACTCCCAAAAATCGCTGGTGAATCCCTGCAAGATTTTGAATCTAAAATCCACACACTAGAATACAAACTTTTCCCACAGGCACTCTTAGAGGCACTTGGATTACGCGCTAGGAATTAATATGGAAGTTATCACGCCACTTTTGCCATTTGTCGCCATTGCTATTTTTATCACCATAGCCGTACCGCTAAGCACTGCTACAAAAATCCCCATAGTTGTAACAGAAATTCTTTTGGGGATTATAGGACAATATTTAGGATTTATAGATTCACATAATAGTTATATTACGCTTGTAGCAGACATAGGGCTTTTATTTTTGATGTTTTTATGTGGATTAGAAGTGGATTTAAAATCTTTTCTTTCTATGGGTTCTAAATTTCTCTATCAAGCACTTTTTTATTTTGTAAGTTTATATTCTCTCTCTGCAATCGCGGTTATCACCTTGCAATTACCGCTAATTTTTATCGCGATCTTGCCTGTGATGAGCTTAGGAATGATTATGGCACTCATCCGAGATTATGGTAAAAACAAGCCTTGGCTTAACCTCGCGCTAAAGATTGGTGTCCTTGGCGAAGTAATTAGTATCTCTGTGCTTGTAACCCTAGAAGGTGTGTATCGTTATGGTTTTAACTGGCGCTTGGGTGAAAATCTCTTAATTTTGGCGATTTTTTTAATATGTATTGTAGGTATTTTTAAACTTGCCAATATTTTGTTTTGGTGGTTTCCTAATCTAAAGCTTCTCTTGCTCCCGCACGATGATAGCAACTCCCAAGATTTGCGCTTTGTGTTTATGCTACTTTTTATTTTTATCTTGCTCACCACAGGATTGCATTTAGAAAAAGTTTTGGGGGCATTTATCGCAGGTGTTATTCTCTCTACATATTTTAAATACAAACACACACTCCCCCAAAAGCTAAATGATATGGGATTTGGCTTTTTTGTGCCATTTTTTTTCGTCTATGTAGGCACAACAATACATATTCCTAGCGTCTTAGAATCTCATTGGATTCTCTTACATGCACTCTATCTTGTATGTGGTATGCTACTTATTCGCATTAGTGCTTCTTTGCTTGTGTTTTTACGCTTCTTTAAAAGTATCAAAAATACCCTACTCTTCGCACTTAGTGATTGTATGCCCCTTACATTTTTAGTCATTACGGCAAGTATGGGATTAAAATTTGGTGTTATCTCGCAATCCCTCTATACCTCGTGCATTTTTGGGGCGATTTTTGAAGGCATACTCTTTAGTGTAGCTATAAAAGTCATTCACACGCTATGGCATAAACCTACCAACTTAAAAAAGGATATGTTATAATCTTTTATTCTCACACAAGGAGCAAAAAATGACAATATTCGAAAGAATTGTCGCTGGAGAGATTCCATGCAAAAAAGTGCTTGAAAATGAGCAGTTTTTGGCATTTTATGATATCGCGCCAAAAGCAAAAATTCATGTTCTTGCGATTCCAAAACAATGTATCAAGGATTTTCAAGAAGCAGATCCTAAGCTTTTGGGAGAGCTTAGCGCATTTATCCAAGAAGTCGTCAAAGTCTTAGGAATTGATAAAAGCGGTTATAGAATCATAAGCAACATAGGTAGAGATGGCGGACAAGAAGTGCCTCATTTGCATTTTCATATACTTGGTGGTGAGAAACTTGGGAGCTTTTAGTTTCTTCTAGCAAAGATAAGATACAATACTTCACGCAAAATATACTAAAGGAATGATTATGAAACAAGTAGCAGGTATCCAACTTATGCAAGGCGTAAAAAGCATACGCGACATAGATGTGGAAGGTAAGCGTGTGCTTATTCGTGTGGATTTCAATGTCCCAATGGATGATGATTTTAGTATTTCCGATGATACGCGTATCCGCGAGGCATTACCTACCATAAATTATTGCATTGATAATGGTGCAAAAAATATCACGCTTGTTAGCCATTTGGGGCGACCAAAGGGGCATACTCCAGAATTTTCATTAAAACACATTCTTAAGCGTGTTGAGCGCCTTTTGGGTAAAGATGTGGCATTTGCTGATAGCATAGAATCTGTAAAAGTTTTGCAAGAAAGCATTAGCACAGAAAATGCAGTAATCTTGCTAGAAAACATTCGCTACTATGAAGGGGAAGAAAAAAATAGCGATGAACTTTCACAAAAGCTTGGCGCATTATGTGATGTGTATGTTAATGACGCTTTTGGCACAAGCCACAGAGCGCACGCTAGCACCTATGGAATTACAAAATATGTCAAAGAAAAAGTTGCAGGACTTTTGCTCAAAAAAGAAATAGATTCATTTGCTAAAGCCTTGGCTAATCCGCTTAAGCCGGTGTTGCTTATCGTAGGAGGAAGTAAGGTTAGCTCCAAACTTAGCCTACTCTATAATATCTTAGATTCTATAGACAAAATTATTATCGGTGGTGCGATGAGCAATACATTTCTTAAAGCGCGTGGCTTTGATATGCAAAAATCTCTCGTGGAAGATGATCTCGTAGCCGAAGCGCGCAAGATTCTTGATACCGCAAAAGAAAAGAAAGTTAAAATCTATCTTCCTGTAGATGTTGTAAGCACTGATGACATCAAAAAACACGAGCATATTAAAGTTACACCAGCTCAAGACATACCAGAGGGCTATATGGCAGTGGATATCGGACCGGCTACAACGAGACTTTTTGGTGAGGTGGTGCGAGATTCTCAGACAATCATTTGGAATGGACCTTTAGGAATCTATGAGATTGGAGCATTTTCACGCGGAACTTTTAGCCTTGCTCACGCCGTGAGCGATACCTATGCTTTTAGCCTTATTGGTGGTGGTGATACTGCCGATGCGATCGATAAAGCCGGTGAGCGCGACAATATGAGTTTTATTTCTACAGGTGGTGGTGCGAGTTTGGAATTACTAGAAGGCGAAGTGTTACCAGCGTTTGAAGTTTTAGACAAGAAAGATTCTTAAGCATATCTTGTCATACATAAGGACAATGGTATTTCCCCATTGCCCTCACTCTCAAGTTATTCAAAATCCTTACAAAGCTCTTGAATAAGTGCAGAATCTAACATAATTGGATCTATCGTAGTCCCTATTTCTGGGCTATGCCACTCTTGTGGTAAGAGCCATTTATGATTTTTAACAGCTATCTTACGAGAATCTTTTATATATGGAAAATGCCAATTTGTAAGTTCTGGAAGAATACACCTCTTTATTGTTGGCAATAAGCACACCTCAAAAGATCCCTTTCTTGAATCTACGCCATTCCATGCCGCTATTGCTTCACGAAAATGAATTCTAGATCTAAAACATACCCAACAATCATACTCTCTGCGACATTTCATATCTTTAACATACACTTTATTATCGCTTATATCAAAATCCAACACATTCCATATTAATATACTTCCCAAGGCTTTCTCAACAGATACAAGTTCTTATAAAGCTTTTGAGAATGATAGATATGATCCATATCGATTTTAGTAAACCATTCATCTTTTGGAATCACACTCAAAACATAATTATAATATGCATACAGCTTATTCTCCTCTTTTTGTGGCTCATAAATATCCACGCTATATGGATATTTCACAGGGATAAAGCTTGGAAACGCTGCGCAAAATTCTAGGATAATCTCCTCGCTCCCATCATCACAATCATTATACCCTATCACACCTCTTTGTATTGCTGGCAAAATAGAATACAAACTTGCCCTAAGCGTATGGGCTTCATTTTTTACGCGTATATACACCCAAGGATTGCGCGGAGATTTGGGATTAGATGAATCTGGATCGAGTTCAAAATATCCCTTATGTCTTACTTTTGTATGCGCAAGTTTAGCTTTGGCTTGTAAATCCTCTAAGCTATTAGGGGGGGGGGCAAAAGAAGTTTTGTTAGCAAGAATTTCTTGTAATGGTGTAGGTTGTAATTGTGTTTTATACGAATGTTTAAAAGGATTTATATCCATAGGTGCGTGTATGCATAAAATCTAACACTGCTTTGGGGACATATATCAACTTCTTTATAAGAAACCAAACGATCGCCAAAACCAAATTTATTACCAAGCCTTATGCGTCACGCTTTTCTTGGAATAAACCAACAAAGCACCTTATAAATTAGTCTTTGTATATAAAATCTAAGCATTATGAATCTCACTCCATTTTAAGATTTTGGGCGAAATGCCGTGATAACTTGCGTATTTGGCTCGATATACGCCCCACCTATTAAATCTATACAATATGGAATAGACGGAAATACTGCCTCTAGGCATTCTTTGATGCTCTTTGGCTTACCAGGGAGATTTAATATGAGACTCTTACCTCGCACACCAGCACTTTGGCGAGAGAGAATCGCGGTGGGCACATACTGCAAACTCACCGCACGCATTTGCTCCCCAAAACCCGGTAGCATTTTTTCACACACACTCTGTGTA
>SAMEA3663047__coassemble_1370_pt1 | contig 8268 bp, 7 predicted proteins | sample SAMEA3663047__metabat2_low_PE_016 | metagenome-assembled genome bin SAMEA3663047 (sample SAMEA3663047) | pig gut metagenome | biome: pig gut; feature: pig-associated habitat; material: faeces | place: France | collected 2012
ACGATAAAATGTCCCAACCATTGGAGAAGTAATAAATTCTCCACCTTGAGCTTGTGGAGCTGCTGGAGCTGGTGTAGAAACCAAAGCTTGTGGCGCTTCATTTGCAACTACAGGAGATACAACTGGAGCTTGTGGAACACTCACTGGAGCGACGCTTGTGTATTTCTCAAGCTTTAACTCAAACTCTCCATCTTTGAGATTGAGTTTTGCGATTTGACTATTTCCAAAAATTTCCATAAGTTTTTTGATTTCTTGTAAGTTCATCTAACCCACCTTCTAAATTCAAAATTTAATCTGCTATAATACCACATTTTCAAGTAAAGCAAGGTTATTTCTTAGCCTATCTTGCAACTTCACAATAATGAGGGGTGTTTATGGGTCTTAAATCAGATACTTGGATACGAGAAATGAGTTTGCAAAATGCGATGATAGAGCCATTTTGTGAAAAGCAAGTGAGTAAAGAAACCATTAGTTATGGGCTTTCTAGCTATGGTTATGATATTCGTGTAGGTGAAGAGTTTATGATCTTTAGCAATATAGGTGCTACCTTGGTAGATCCTAAGAATTTCAAAGAAGAAAATGTAGTGATAAAACGCGTCAAAGAATATTGCATTATCCCTCCAAATTCTTTTGCATTAGCCCATAGCATAGAATATTTCAAAATGCCTCGCGACACGCTTGCCATTTGCCTTGGTAAAAGCACATATGCACGATGTGGGATTATTGTCAATGTTACGCCCTTTGAGCCAGAAGGACATATCACTATAGAAATCTCCAATACTACACCACTTCCAGCTAAAATCTATGCCAATGAAGGAATTGCACAAGTCTTATTTTTACAAGGCGATGAAGTATGCGAGGTAAGCTATAAAGATAGAGGCGGTAAATATCAAGGGCAAAGAGGCATTACTTTGCCAAGGATTCTCAAACACTAAACGATATTTACTGCTTAAATGCCCAAAATCGACTAACCACATAACCTACAAGCGTGTAGGCTACTTGCGCGCAAAGAAGCGCTATATATTCGTTAATGTCAAAGATTCTGTGTGCAACACTAAGCACAATCATACTTGCACCATAAGCCACACCCATAGCGACAATAAAACGCACAAAATCTTGTTTATGTGAATTTTGAGATTTGAAAGTAAATTTTTTATTTAGCACATAAGAATTTAGCACACCAAAAATCGTGCCTATGGTTTGGGAAAGCTCTACCATGACACCAAAATATGTAAGCACCAAAGCACAGCCTAAGCCCACAAATGTATTTATAGCACCCACACACATATAAAGCACTAATGAATGTGAGAACACAGCCTGTATTTTCTTACGCATACAAAACCTATAAAGATTCTTATGACTTTTGCGACGCTACAAAATCTTGTGAATCTACATCAGATTCTGTAGTCTCATCTTGTATGCTTTCATCATTTTCTTTATGCACATAGCGTTCATGTCCCTTAAATTCTATGATTGTGCAAGCAGGATATGTTTCGATTCTGTGATAACGATTATCAATAAGCTTTAATCGCTTACCAGCAGTCTCTGGATTACATCGCGCATCAGTTTTTAACTTATCCCGATCTTCAGATTCTGGAATAACCTCTAATTGCTCATCTGGCACATCACCCCAACCATAGTGTTTCATCACTGTGCGCACCCACCATTTTCCATCGGTAATAGATACAAGACGCTTCATTATGCGATTGCTTTTTGAAGAGTTTTCCAAAACAGGTGATGAAGTAACCCAACCCTTAATCCTAAAAAGATACTTATCAGATGAAGCTTGTTTGGGGACAATATTTGCCAAATCATTTAAGAGAATGGTAACCCTAAAAGTTTGGTATTCATTTTGTTTAGAAAGTGCGTTGCCATAAGAGTTTGCAAACACTACAAGCGACCAAGAAAAGAAACCAACCACAATCGCAGAAAGCACAAAAAATACTCTTTGAGCACCATTTCTTGTGGCAAGTTTTTCAGAATTTGTTCGCTTTTGATCCTCTCTCTTATATGCCCATCCTCGCCATGCACTAACGACATAAATCGCCAAAGCCGCCGTAAATACGCCTATACCAATAAATGCACGAGGACGCGTAAGAGGTTGAGAAAGCACAAGATATGTGCCGTATGAGAGACAAATACCAAGCACAAGGGCGATGATTGCTATACCAAGTGCGAGAATCTTATTGATTTTGGACTGCATCAACGCAGATAGCAAGAAAAATGCCACAAGAAGCAAGAAACAAATCTTAATGCCACTCCAACCAAAATCATGCCACAAATAATCAAGATACATATCAAGATTGCGCATAAATCCGCTAATTAATTCCTCTTTTGGAAGCATACTTGTGCTTGCTTGAGCGTGTGACATAGGGTGCATAATAAAAAGTTTAAAAATACCAAGTGCAATGAGATAGTTTGTAAGTGAGACTGCGACAAAAATAAGAGTTTTTTTCAATCCAGCATTTGTTTGATTAAGCATTAAAAATGCAAAAAACAACACCAAAACAACTTCTATCCCACTACTTGCTTGATATGTCATACACATTCCCAAAGAAGAGAGAATCCCTACAGGAATGTAAGCGCGCACATGGTGAATAAATACAAATGGAATCACACTAAAGAGCACAGAGAGCGCCATATAAGGCGAATCATAACGGAATGAAAGTTCCTCTAAAAAATAAGGCGAAAGCCCAATGGGTAATGAAGCAATAATACCCAAAACCGTCAAGCGTTTTTTGTGTGGGACTTCACTCTCTTCCCATACGCTATCTTCTTTTTTCCAAATAACCTCACGAATGCTCCACACCAAAATCACAGAAGCAAAGCTCAAAAACCCAATGGCTACAAGCTGTGTAAGCGGCGCGATATCGGCAAGCACAGTATCCATGTGCATAAAAGTAGCCAAAAACCAACTAATATAGCGTGAAAAATTATCCCATTCTTTATAACCAATAACCGCACGATTCCAATCATCGATATAATACACATCAGCACGAATAAGAGCCATAATCCCTACAAGATACAAGGAAAATGCTATGAAGACATACTTCCAAAATCCCTGTGTGTGAAAAAATGCCCATGAAGCGATAACAAACTCTCTAAGGGCTTTTGAAAATATGTTTCTGCGCATTACTTCTCCTTTGTCGTATGTAAAGATTGTGTTTGTTTAGAATCTTCTAAAATATAGATAGGACGCATTTTGACTTGCTCATAGATTCTTGCAATATATTCCCCAATCACACCCAAAAGCATCAACTGAATTCCGCCAATAAAACTAATAAGCACGATAAGACTTGGGTATCCAGGCACGAGATTTCCATACAAAAGGGTAAATACGAAACGATAGATTCCATACCCAAATGCAAAAAGACTAATAAGCGATCCAAGCACAAACGCGATTCTAAGGGGTGCGGTGCTAAAGCTTACAATGCCTTCAATAGCGTATTTAAAGAGTTTCCAAAAACTCCAGCTAGAAGATTCTTTAAAGTGTGGGATATACTCATATTCAAGACATTGTCTTTTAAACCCTACCCACGCAAACATTGCCTTTGAAAATCGATGATATTCTTTCATCTCTAAAAGTGCGTCAATCACTTCCCTATCCATAAGGCGAAAATCCCGCACGCCAGATTCAATTTTCACTTCTGAAATGAGATTAGAGAGTTTATAAAACATTTCACTTAGTGCTGCGCGTATCTTACTCTCACCAGCTCGTGTCGTGCGACGCGCATACACGACTTTTATTTCACGATTAGAATCTAACCAAATTTGTATCATTTGTGGTATGAGACTAGGAGGATCTTGCAAATCCGCGTCCAACAAGATCACGCCCTCACCTCTCGCTTTTTGCAATCCTGCTAAAATCGCTGCTTCCTTACCAAAATTGCGCGAAAAAGAATATACATTGATACGATATGTCGAATCTGTATGGTTTTTTTGCATATTATGCAAAATTTCTAAAGTCTTATCCTTGCTCCCATCATTGACAAAAATGAGTTCATAAAAAGGCTTATTGTCTTGAGGGAATAGGTGTTTTACACCACTCATAGTTTTTGTGATTTCCTCTAAAAACCTTGGGAGAGACACCTCCTCGTTATAGCAAGGCACAACGATTGAAATATGTGTAGAATCTAGCTCCTGCATACATGCCTCCATACCAAATGAAATGTATTTGTAAGAATAAAGGCGGGATTCTATACTTTTTTTACTAACTCTTTTGTTAAGTGCGTAAAATCTTCACACACTTATGCAAACTTTCGACAAGATATTGTATATCTTCTATGGTATGTGTATAGTGCAAACTTATGCGTATCCACCCAGGGCGTTTGTGTGGGTTTTGGAGCAAATCACAAAGAAGCTTTTGTGATTGTTGTGTGGTAAATTCTAGTGAATCTAACTCCATAAGATAATGCCCATAAGGTCCAGCACAACTACAACCCGCACGAGTTTGAATCCCAAACTTTTGGCTTAAAAGCATACTTAAATCAAATGGCGAAACACACGCGATATTAAAACTAAAAATTCCTAGATTCTCTGCTGTCTCACTCTGATGTCCATACAATGTCAATGCCGGAATGCTTTTAAGCTCTTTGAGGAAAATATGGCTTAGCACCCTCTCGCGACGCTTGATGTGCTCTAGTCCAATCTCATTGCGAAGCTGATAGGCAAGTGCTGCACGCAAAAGTCCGATGATATAAGGAGTGCCTGCTTCTTCTTTGTGTGCGAGGTTTTGGACATAAAGTTGTCCATTATCATTTGCATATTCAATCGTGCCTCCACCGCTAAAACTTGGTATAGGATTCTGACAAAGGCTTTTTCGCACTGCAAGCAAACCGCAACTCTGCACACCACCAAGCAGTTTATGAGGCGCAAGAAAAAGCGCATCAAAACAATGTGAGGGAATATTCATATATGGCGAGCTACTTGCCCCATCAAAGGCGAGGATACCTTTAGGTGCATGGTGCCTAAAGGTATGCGCAATCTCTTCAAAAGGCGATATGATACCGCTTACATTAGAAGCAAGAGCGATAGAGGCAATTATTTCATCATTATGACAAGCTTGAAGCTTGGTGTCAAAATCACTCACACAAAAATGCCCTACAGAATCTAGCGCAACCTTTTGTATCTCACATAAACCCTCGCGTAAGCTAATTTCATTAGAGTGATGTTCATATGAGCTAATAAAAACCTTAGGAAGTTTTGGGAGTGAATCTAGCGCTAATCGCTCTCGTGTGGCTGGTGGGATATAAATCCCTAAAAGCTCTTGAAACTTTTTAATCGCTCCACTTGCACCAGAACCACACCCTATCAACACAAATTCATCATTAAGCTCAAGACTTTTGGCAAGCCTAAAGCGTGCCTCCTCATACAACGCTCCCATAATTCGCGCATGTGTAGCAGAAAATGAGTGTGTATTGGCATAAAAAGGCAAAATCTCTTGTATGCGAGATTCTATGACTGCATACGCAAGTCCTGAAGCCGTCCAATCAAAATATATGCTTTGTGAATCTAAAATCGTGTGCCTACGCACCTCTTCTAATACCTCATCAAAGCCCATATTCGCACGACTTAGCAAGGGTGCAAAAAATTTTTGAATAAATGATTGAATATCCATAGTAACTAGGATTGCATACTTTATTTAGATTCTATGATATATGGCACACTATGCACTCCTGCCTGTGCGACTGCTTTGCTAATTTCTAAGACTTTTTGATTTTGCAAATCTTTTGGCTTATACTCCCTATCATAGATTGTTGTAAGCAACGCAAGATTTTTAGATTCATCATTTGTTTTTTTGTCAAAAATTTCACTGGCTTTTTTAATCGAATTTTCACCCAAAAATCCCACAACAAGCATAGCAACATTGCTAGATTCTAAACGCGAAGAGAGTTTCTCAAACTCTTTTAAACAATACGGACACATCGGATCAGAGATTATGTATATGGTTTTTTGTGTAGGTTTTTTTGCCTTAAATGTGATCACTTGGTCTTTGTAAGTGTCAAAAAGCTTTATGGCTTTTGTATCGACTTTCGCCTTTTGAGCGTTTGTAAATTCTGTCTGTATGCGATCAAACTTTGTTAAGAATGCATTATCCTCACTCCACATCAACTCACCAACATTAAAAAGCACCTCGCCATCACTAGAGCTAAAAAGCATAATCTGCTCACCATTTTGGTTATGCTCCAAAACCACCGCAAGGAGGTTATGTCCTACTTCCTGTGTGCTAAGCACTTTTGCTGGGATTTGTTTAGAATCTAAAAGTGTTTGGAGTTTTTGCTTTGGGTTATCTGCACCCAAAAGGCTGCATACACATATCATAGTAACAAAAAAGATTCTCATACACACTCCTTTTGTGAATCTATTTAGAAAATTTTGCGTTGGGATTGTAGACTTTTTGCTCTTTTAATGGGCTTAAATTTCACACATAGCCACTCATAGCCAATATTCTCTCAAGATATTTTTTAGGCATTTTGTTATAATGTTTCATAAAAATTAACTGCAAAAGGAGCATTATGTCTACAGATATCAAAAAAGTGGTTTTGGCATATAGCGGTGGGCTTGATACAAGCGTGATTCTCAAATGGCTTGGGGATACTTATAATTGTGAAGTGGTAACCTTTACAGCAGACATTGGGCAAGGCGAAGAAGTAGAACCTGCACGAGCAAAAGCCTTGAAATTAGGCATAAAACCGCAAAATATTTTTATTGATGATTTGCGTGAAGAATTTATACGCGATTTTGTATTTCCTATGTTTAGGGCAAATACAATCTATGAAGGAGAATATCTCCTTGGCACGAGCATCGCAAGACCACTTATTGCTAAGCGACTTGTAGAGATCGCTAGAGAAGTGGGCGCTGATGCCATAGCACACGGCGCAACTGGCAAGGGTAATGACCAAGTGCGATTTGAGCTTGGAGCTTATGCGCTAAATCCTGATATAAAAGTCATCGCGCCTTGGAGAGAGTGGGATTTAAATAGTCGCGAAAAATTACTTGCTTACGCAGAATCTGCAGGCATTGAGATTGAAAAAAAGCAAAATAAATCGCCTTATTCAATGGATGCAAATCTCTTGCATATAAGCTATGAAGGGCAGATTCTAGAAGATCCAAATGTTGCACCTGAAGAAGATATGTGGCGATGGAGTGTAAGCCCCAAAAATGCCCCTGATAACCCAACTATCATTACCATTAGTTTTGAAAAAGGCGATGGCGTAGCAATCAATGGCGAAAAGCTAAGCCCTGCAGAATTTTGGGCAAAACTTAACAAGCTTGGCGGAGAGAATGGCATTGGGCGACTTGATTTGGTAGAAAATCGCTATGTGGGTATGAAATCGCGTGGGTGCTATGAAACTCCGGGTGGAACAATCTATCTAAAAGCACATCGTGCTATAGAATCTCTATGTCTTGATAGAGAAGCAGCGCACCTAAAAGATTCGATAATGCCAAAATATGCCGAGCTTATTTATAATGGCTATTGGTTTAGCCCAGAGCGTGAAGCGTTGCAAGCATTGATTGATAAGACACAAGAAAAAGTCGAGGGTGTCGTGAGGCTAGAGCTATATAAAGGCAATGTAACCGTGTTAGGTAGAGAATCCAAAAACTCTCTCTTTAATGCGGCTTATAGCACCTTTGAAGAAGATTCTGTATATAACCAAAAAGATGCCGCAGGATTTATTAAGCTCAATGCACTAAGATTTATCATCGCAGGGAAAGCAAAGTAGAAATTAAAATGCAAAAACATTTGAATAAAATTGACACAATAAATCTTGGTTCATATTATACACCAAGATTTATTGTTGAGATTGCCTATCAAATACTAGAGAGCAAAATTGAGAATCTGAATAATTTTTTATTTTTTGATAGCTCTTGCGGTTATGGAGATTTTTTTGTTAAAAAGTATAAATATTTGGGGGCTGATATTGATGAAGTTGCATTAAAAAAAGTGGATCAATCTATAAAAACTATCAATACAAATTCACTCTTAAATGTTTCTCGAGCAAAATTCAATATTGATGAAAATCAAAATTTAATCATCATAGGAAATCCTCCCTATAACGATAAAACTTCAATAGTGAATAATTCCATAAAAAAAGAAGTGTTCAAAATGGATTCTAAATTAGTACATAGAGATTTAGGAATCTCATTTTTGCGTTCATTTGCAGTCCTTAAAGCAAAATATGTTTGTGTCTTACACCCTCTTTCTTATTTGATTAAGCAGGCAAATTTTAATGCTTTATTTGATTTTAAAAGTAATTATAGACTTCT
>SAMEA3663047__coassemble_1424_pt1 | contig 8090 bp, 6 predicted proteins | sample SAMEA3663047__metabat2_low_PE_016 | metagenome-assembled genome bin SAMEA3663047 (sample SAMEA3663047) | pig gut metagenome | biome: pig gut; feature: pig-associated habitat; material: faeces | place: France | collected 2012
TAATACTATTGATATTATCTTTGGTGATAAATGCGCATTGTGCGTGTAAATCATGTCTCCAATATATTTCATCATGTTTAATAAAATTGATATTATCTTGCGAACCATCAATTACTAATCCCTGAAAATTGCGAAATTTAAGTAGAAATCTTGTATTGGCCTCTGTGTAATTTTCCACACCGAATTCCACAAAAGCCTTTGGATATGAGCTAAGGTCTAGGGTATGAAGTAAAAAATCTATGATTCCATCTTCACCATTTTGGCTATAAACACTAAATTCACTAGACTCTATGCCTACCCCCCCCCTATAGGAGTAGCACCAAGCTTTTGTGCATATGAAGCGTTGCGTAATGAGAGATTGTGAGCAGAAAGTATGAGTAATTTATCAAGTTTTGCATTGAGTTGTGCTGTAAGAATAGTTCTTAGTCTATATATAATAGACCGTAAAAATTTTTTCATGAGGAAGGCTCCAAGTTTTCGTGGTGTTTTTTAGATTCTTGGGATTATGCATAAAACTAGCTTAAATGTAAATTTGTTACAATCACACCTTTTGTTACCACGATAGAGGGTAGGGATATTATACAAGGAGTTTAAAGTATGGATTTTTTTGATGCGATAGTCTTAGGTATAGTAGAGGGATTGACGGAATTTTTTCCTATTTCTTCCACGGGACACATGATTTTGGCTTCGAGTGTGCTTGGGTTGCCTCAAGATGCGTTTTTAAAAACATTTGAGATTGCTATTCAGTTTGGCTCTATCTTGGCAGTGCTTTTTTTATTTTATCGTCGATTGCTTCAAGGTATAGATATTTGGATTAAGCTTTGCATAGGTTTTGTGCCTACTGGTATTTGTGGGTTGTTTTTGTATAAATATATCAAGCAACTTTTTGATGGCTATGTCGTGGCAATTATGCTTATTGTAGGTGGGATTGCGTTTTTATTGATAGAGTATTGGCACAAAAACAAAGTGTATCAAACCAATGAAGTTACGCAAATAAGCTACAAACAAGCATTTCTTATCGGACTTATGCAATGTCTTGCTATGATTCCTGGCACTTCGCGCAGTGGAGCTACAATCATAGGTGGTTTATTGCTTGGGTTAAATCGTCGTGTGGCGGCAGAATTTTCATTTCTTTTGGCATTACCTACAATGTTTGCTGCCACAGGCTATGATGTGTATAAAAACCTCCATATTCTTGATAATGCAAATGTTAGCATTCTCTTGGTTGGTGGGATTGTGGCATTTTTGTGTGCAATTGTGGCTATAAAGGTGTTTCTCGCGTTTGTCTCTCGCTTTAGTTATGTGCCGTTTGGAATTTATAGAATCTGCATAGGTGGATTGTTTCTTGTACTTTTTGCAAGTGGTGTTTTTGATGCGCATTCTGAACTTTTTGTGGATTAGATTCTGTTGTGTCGCCATATTTTGTGCGATAAGCTATGCGCAAGAATTTGGCTTTGGTGTGAATGTCAGTGGAGGGTATTATAAATATAGCGAACCACAAGTGATGAATATAAGCGGCACTATGTATGGTGTGGGAGGGTATGCGTATATGGCACAACAGCGTTTTAGACATCAAATACATGCGAATTATTTTGGTGGTATAACACGTTATAATGGCTCGGAGTGTAGTATTGCAAACCCTACTTTTTGCACACCCTTACAAAGCACCTCACAAGATTCATATTACACATTAGAATATCGCTTTGGCTCTTTTATCTATCAAAATAGCGAGACCTTTGTATATACAGGATTTGGACTTGGCTTTTGGGATTTGGATAATGCTATTAGTGCAAGTAGTGGCTATGCTAGAGAGCAAAGTTATGTGTATATGCCTCTTTTTATCCATACGCAATATGCGTTTTCTCACCGCATAGCATTGTATGGAATCTTTACCTATCAGCGGTTATTGCGTGGCTATAATACAAGCCATTTTCAAGATATTGGTTTTGATAGGAATCTCTATTTTACGCAAAATAGAGGATATGGCGTGCGTTTGGATATAGGTGTCAGACGCAATTTAGATGAGTATGGTTATGGTGGTGTTATTGTGTTTGGCGCGTATTTGCAATATTGGAATATCGCAGATTCTAGCACTGATAGTGCATATCATAATGGCAGATTCATAGGCGTATACTATGAGCCTCATAACATTACACAGGCAGCAGGAATGTCCATAGGCTATGAGTTTTAACGCATTTAGTTTATAAGAATCTTTGGATCATATTTGCGTTTGCCAAATTCCACAATCTTAGCATGAAATCTCGCGTATATATAGGCGAGGTTAGCCTCACCATATAGGGCGTAGGCACGATGTATATTTTCCTCCACACCACGCATAAAAAAGCTTTGTAATTCATCATAATCTGGAATTTCTATCCCAAGAGCGCACAAAAGTTTGTAAGTATAGCGATCTACCACCATTACCTCACGCTTGCACATATAATTTAGCACACAATCAGCACTTTCAAGTCCTAATCCCTTTTGGGCTAGTAGCCATTCTTTGGTGAGATTGTGTGTCATAAATGTATAGCTCTCAAAATCTTGCAATAAATTTTGTGCCAAGAGGATTAGTCGTTGTGCTTTTTGGTTTTGCAAACCAAAGATATAAGAACTTAGCGCATCTTGTGAAAGTGCTGCGATATTGCAGATTGCACGATAATTTTGCTCCTCATCATGATAATCTGTTTCAAAATCCCCACTAAAGATAGGCAAGATTCCATTTTTGCGTAGGGCGTGGAGTGTTTTTTGCACATTTTCCCATTTGCTATTTTGCACAAGCACACAACCTAGTATCACTTCAAAACTCCCAGCATTAACCCACCACCATTTGGGTGCATTTTCTAGGAGTTTTAGCGCATACAATCGTTCTAAAATATCAATTGAGCATATCATGACCATATTCGCCATATCCGCTACTTAGGTAGCTTTTGAGATTATGAAGCACGCTCTCCCATTTTCCCATATCGCTTTGCACAAAACCCAAAATATTTTCATACCACACGCTATCTATGCCTTTATCATACCGCCAATCAAAGCGTTTATGTAGTAATACAAGTGTGCTTTTGCCAAGACTTGCAGATAAATGTGCAAGCGCGGTATCAATTGTGATGATTACATCTAGTTTTTCTAAGATTTTGCGTGTTTGCAAAAAATCTTGCATTTCTTCTTTGCAATCATACACCCCAAATTCTTCGCACAATGTGCGTTCAATCCCATTATAATTGACACTATAAATTTGTGTTTTTGAATCTTTGGGAAACACTTCTCGTAACATTGTCAAAAGTGCTTTAGGATCGATATTTTTTAGCTCCACTTCAGCGAAATTTGAATCTGTATGAAAGCAAATACCAATCTTTAAGATATTGGGTTTTATGCCATAGATTTCTTGTATATCGCCCCGCACAAGCGCGCGTTTGATGATATTTTGATAGACAAGATAGTGTTGTTGTTCTTTGATTTGTTGTTTTGTATGTATGCCAAGTGCTAAGGGAAGTGAAAGTAGTGAAATACTCACATCAAAGGATTCTGTATCTGGGATTTGTGTGTGAATCGTGAGATTTGGGATATGCTCAAGTGCATCACTAAAGAGATTTTTTAGTGGTTCTTGGATACAAAAAATGACTTCTTTAGCAATTTGAGTAAGCATAGGGATAAAACGCCCAAACATTATGCAATCCCCAAAACCTTGCTCATAATGCACAAGCACTCTTTTATCGCGTAGATTCTGTGTGTCTTCACAGCCCTTATTCCATAGATTTGGAAGATTGATAGGAAGCATATTATCAAACTTTTTGCGCATTTCATATACACTAAAACCTTCAGCAAAATGATGATTTTTTAGTAAAAAATGTGCATAATTGATAGCATACTCCACCCTTTGAGAATCCAACTCAATAGCACGCAAATAATAATGTTTAGTTTCATCAAAGTCTGCGTTGAGATAGTTTAGGGCATTGGCATAGTTAAATAAAAACACACTATCATTTTCAAAGACAGGATAAAGCTCTCTAAATATTTCAATCGCTTGTGTAAAAAATCCTAGCTTAATGTAGGTGTTGGCGAGATTCACACCGGCTTGGAGAAATCCTCTTTTATACGCCATTTCATAAAGTTCTATTGCTTCAGGAAAACGCGCTAAGGTAACTTGAGCATTTGCGAGATTAAACATTGCCCCCAAATCATTGGGATCTAAGCGCAATGATATGACATAATGTTCTACCGAGCTTAGAGGATCCCCTGCATCTACATAGGCTTTTGCTAGATTAAAATGCAAGGTAGGATTTTCGTTTAAAACCGGTATAGATTCTAAAGCTTGGTGCAAAATTGTAATGGCTTCTTGGGGATTATTATCGCGTCGATAGGCTTCCGCAAGGTTAAGCCATAAACCCTCACAAAGGCGTAATGTTTGGCGTAGTGTCGTATGCAATGGATCTTGCATATTTTGTGTAGAAGATTTATCATGTTTGTGTAGCACCTGCACCTGCAAACTTTTTAGCCTCTCGCGCGCAAGGTGTAGCCCCTCTGCGAGATATTCGATAGCTCTAGCATATTCTTTGAGTTCTATCATCGTTATCCCTGCGAGATTCCAAGTATCTATATCAAAGTGATCAAGTGTGAGAATCTCTACACACAATCCCACACATTCGCTATAATTTTTATTAGCAAACGCCTGTGCACAAAGTTGCTTTTTAGCCACTATATCTGTTGTTTTATCGTATTCTTGCATAATCCTTGCCTATTAGAATCTTAGAGTTTCAAATCATCTCAAAGCAAAAGACACTCCAAAAATTTGCTATAATGCCACCCTTATCTTAAAATCATCACAATATAAATGGAAATTATCATGGAAAATACTTTTGATGTGATTGTTGTGGGCGGAGGACACGCTGGATTAGAGGCAGCCATTGCGAGTGCAAAAATGGGTGCAAAAACACATCTTTTTACGATTTTAATCCAAAATATTGCTCTTGCTAGTTGTAATCCTGCAGTGGGAGGATTGGGCAAGGGGCATTTAGTCAAGGAAATAGATGCGCTTGGTGGTGTTATGGGGCAAATTACGGATTTGTGTGGATTGCAATTTCGCACTCTTAATGCCTCCAAAGGACCAGCTGTGCGTGGCACACGCGCACAAATTGATATGGATATGTATCCTATCATTGCAAAAAGATTTGCACTCAATACCCCAAACCTTACGCTTTCTCAAGAACTTATTACGGATTTGTTATTGCAGCAAGATTCAGATGGAAACTTTGCAGTCATAGGAGTTAAAAGCAACCTCAATAAAGAATACAAAGCAAAATGCGTGATTCTCACCACAGGCACATTTTTAAATGGACTTATTCATGTGGGTGAAACTAAGCTAGAAAATGGGCGTTTTGGTGAGCTTAGCGCACGCACATTATGTAACTCATTTCATCAAATGGGCTTAGAAGTGGGGCGGTTAAAAACAGGGACTTGTGCGAGGATTGATGGGCGTAGCATTGATTTTAGCAATCTTGAAAAACACAATGGCGATGAGAATCCACCACATTTTAGCGCACGTACTAAGGATTTTAATCCCACACAGATTCCGTGCTTTGTAACATACACCAATCAAAAAACGCATGAAATTATCCGCCAAAACTTTTATCGCGCACCACTTTTTACCGGACAGATTCAGGGAGTGGGACCAAGATATTGCCCTAGTATCGAAGATAAGGTAAATCGTTTCGCGCACAAAGAACGACATCAATTATTCTTAGAGCCACAAACACGCGATTGCGTAGAATACTATATTAATGGATTAACAACTTCACTTCCAGTGGAGGTGCAAGAGGCGATGATTCATTCTATCGAGGGCTTAGAAAATGCCAAAATTACGCGCTATGGTTATGCCATAGAGTATGATTATATACAGCCTACTGAATTGTATCATACGCTTGAGTGCAAGAAATGCACAAACTTGTATCTAGCAGGGCAGATTAATGGCACTACAGGCTATGAAGAGGCAGCAGCACAGGGCATTATGGCAGGGATTAATGCTGCATTGCGTGTGCAAGGCAAGGAGCCATTTATCTTGCAACGCAGTCTTGCGTATATCGGTGTGATGATTGATGATCTTGTAACAAAAGGCACTAATGAGCCTTATAGGGTTTTTACTTCTAGGGCAGAGTATCGATTGTTGTTGCGAGAAGATAATGCGTATTTGCGCTTAGGGGAATATGGCTATGAGTTTGGCTTACTTACACAAGATGAATACAATAAGATTCTAAAAGATAAACAAGATATTGCTAGGATACTAGAGTTTCTTACACACAATTTTATCACGCCTAGCAAGGCAAATAAAGAGCTTTTAGATTCATTAGGATTAAAGGGCATTGGCGATAAAGCTTCACTCTTGCAGCTTCTTGGTATCAATGAGATAAATATTCAAGCCCTTGAGGGACTTTGCAAACATTTTGGATTGGATCTTGTAGATGTGAGTTTGCAAGCCAAAGAGCAGGTATGTATAGAATCTAAATACGCAAACTATATCACCAAGCAACAAGATTCTATTAATAATATGGAGCAAATGTTGCAAGTTGAGATTCCAAAAAATTTCGAATTTGATACAATCCCGGGGCTTAGTCTTGAAGTGATTGAAAAGCTAAAAAAATGTAATCCAAAATCTCTTTTTGAAGCAAGTGAGATTAGTGGCATTACACCCGCTAGTCTTGATGTGTTGCATTTATATATTCATTTACACACCAAAAAGGGGCAAACACAAGAGGCATAACGCGTTGTCCTTACAGAGATTTAAATCTCTGTAAAAGGCATTTGTAGGGCTTGTGCAGTTTTTGATCGTTGAGTATTGAACGCAGCGATATTTTGCTCAAGCGTGTTTTTGTAAGAAGGAATCATTTCTTTGAGTTTGTCATAATTTTTACTTACTTGCGTTGCAAAGCATTTTTCTCGCAATTCAAGAATAACATCAACCGAGATAGAAGCCCCAGGTGAAGCCCCAAGCACTGCTGCTAGAGATTTATCAGCGGAGACAACCACTTCAGTCCCAAACTCTAAGAAACCTCTACCTTGCGCGTTTTTCTTGATAATTTGCACCCTTTGTCCTGCAAGTTTTAGATCCCAATCTTCTTCTTTTGCACTTGGCATATAAAACTCTAATTTTTCCACACGCCCTTTTTTGTTCAAAAAGACTTGACGCACAAGGTATGCAGTAAGTGGGATATTATCAATCCCAGCTTGTAGCATAGGTATAATGTTATTCCATCGTGCAGAGAGTGGGAAATCTAAAAGACTACCACTTTTTAAGAATCTCGTGTTAAAACCAGCATAAGGTCCAAACATTAACTCTTTTTTGCCATCGATAATTCTTGAATCTAAATGAGGGACAGACATAGGTGGATCACCTACAGAAGCTTTACCATAGACTTTTGTAGCGTGTTTATCAATAAGGTCTTTATTGTTGCACACAAGCCATAAACCGCTTACAGGAAATCCTCCATAACCGCGCCCTTCAGGTATTCCACTTTTTTGAAGTAGTGGGAATGCACCACCACCAGCGCCCAAAAAGACAAAATCCGCTTGGACTTTTTTGCGTATATCATTTTTTGTATCAGTGATTTGCAATTCCCAGCCCTTAGAGCTTTGATTAAGATCTGTTACTTTGTGTGAGAGGAAAATATCTATTCCATCTTGTTTTGTGAGATTGTTTTTGAGTTGGGTTACTATGGCACCAAAATTTACATCACTACCACTATCTATAAATGTCGCTGCAACAGATTGATTAGGGTCTCGATCTCGCATGACAAGTGGCACCCATTGTGCGATTTGATCTTTGTCTTGGGAGAAAAGCATATTTTTATAAAATGGAGATTGACGCAAGGCTTCAAATCTATCTTTGAGAAACGCAACATTAGAATCTGCCACAAAGCTTAAGTGTGGTAGTGGATTAATAAAGCTCTTTGGTGTATCAAGAAGATTGTTTTTGACACAATATGCCCAAAATTCCTTGCTAAGCTCAAATTGTTGATTGATTTTGAGGGCTTTTGTGATATTAATTGAGCCATCTTTTTGGCGCGGTGTGTAATTAAGCTCGCATAAGGCTTGATGTC
>SAMEA3663047__coassemble_1444_pt1 | contig 8019 bp, 6 predicted proteins | sample SAMEA3663047__metabat2_low_PE_016 | metagenome-assembled genome bin SAMEA3663047 (sample SAMEA3663047) | pig gut metagenome | biome: pig gut; feature: pig-associated habitat; material: faeces | place: France | collected 2012
TATTCCCTACTGCTGCCTCCCGTAGGAGTCTGGACCGTGTCTCAGTTCCAGTGTGTCCGATCACCCTCTCAGGCCGGATACCCGTCATAGCCTTGGTGAGCCATTACCTCACCAACAAGCTGATAGGACATAGGCCAATCCTTTAGCGAAAAACTTTCCCCCGTAGGGAATATCTAGTATTAATCACCGTTTCCAGTGGCTATCCCAGACTAAAGGGCATGTTACCTATGCATTACTCACCCGTGCGCCACTAATCCACTTCTAGCAAGCTAGAAGCTTCATCGTTCGACTTGCATGTATTAGGCACGCCGCCAGCGTTCACTCTGAGCCAGGATCAAACTCTCCATAAAAAAATAGAAGACTATGAATCTATAAAGATTCAAAGATTCTAAACTTTAAAGTTTTAACTAGATTACACACAATGTATGTGATAGCTATACCTCTAAAGGATTTATTTGGTAGTCTGTCCTTGTATCTCTTAGCTCTAAATCACAAAAACTTTTTATATCTTATGCTTTATAGTAGCAAAGCATAAGCTCAAAGTCATATACAAATGAGAAAATAGTAACTAAGAAACAAAAGAATTAATGTTGTAACGAATCTAGCATATTGCTAGAAGATACAATGCTTATCTTTTATTTCTTGCTTAGATGTCAAAGATCATTACCAAAATCTTGTTTCCATATTTCTAAATAATTCTAAAGACCCTATATATCTTAAACGATATAGAGATTTTAAAGTATTTATATTATAGATCAAAGTATTTTAAGTAAAAAGAACACCACAAATTGATTGCTAAAAGACATTAGAATATGTTGTGTTACATTTGGTAGTAATTACATAAGCTAGATGCTTTAGTATCTCAAAATTGGGAAACGAAATACTACACATACAAAGCTTAAAGTTTGCTTTTAGATGAGGAACTTTTATACAAACCTTGACTTAATAAAAATTAAAGTTTTACTTAACTAAAATTGAGGGAGATATAAATTTTCATTGCATTATCCTAGAATGTGCTTAAACTTAAAAAAAGGTGTGTATGTCTATGTATTCACATATATTCTATCGCGATACTTTCTTTGACCGACACACACTCACGCCAATGACTTATACCCCAAAGCATGCAAAAGTGCTCTATGTTTGTGAGCTAGAGAAGCTAATCAAGCTTACCATTGATATTCCTGCTTCTTTGCATTCTCATATACAAGAAGACGCCGAGCGCATTATAGAATCTCTTTATGCACACGCCCATCAATGCAACATTATTAATCCATCACATACATATAGTTTGTATTTTTCGTGTAAGCCGCATTTTCACGAAACAAGTTTGCAAGAATGTGAGGCGTATTTTATAGATCATCATATATTTACAAACCTACCAAAACATACAAAGGTGTGTGAAATTGCTATCGATGCGTATTTTCTAGCACAACATATAAAACAAGGCTTTGTCTATATCAAAGAATCTCATATCCTCTATTATATTGATAACGCGCAGATTCTTAGCACTCTCTATCTTGCAAACGATGAAGAATTAACACAAAAAACGCAACTTTTTAGCAATATGTTTGGGAAGCACACACTGCAGGTTTTAGATTCTTTCCCTACTCAGATATTTTTAGAATCTAGCGCCAAAGACCCACAAGATAAATCCTCTCCTTTCCGTGCGATCTTTCAAAACTGCAAGCGCGAATACTACACATATACAAGAGCGCTTTTGCATAATAAACTTGGGTTTATCCGCAATAACTTTGGGCTTTTTGGCAAGGCACAAACACATATCATACGAAACCTTATCATTACCCTTGTCATAATGTTTGGGCTTGTATATCCTAGCGCGCTTTTTGCGCACACCTACAATCTCACAACCCACATCAATACCCTGCAATCTCAAGAATACGATTTTACAAGCCTTGAACATAGCACCACTGCCCAAACTAATGAATTAAATAAACTTCTTGCACACAATAACCAAATGTATCAACAAATTTCTTTTGTGCTAGGTTCACTCAATACAAAACCGCTAAGCGTCCGTATGGAAGAGACTTTTGCACTTCTTGCCAAACACTCTGCACACACCACAAACATAAGCTTTGCAAAAAATACAGGACGTAGTGTAGCGCTAATGGATATCATAGCACCCACACAAGCCCATATCACACAATTATTAAAAGCCCTCAATACCGACACTTCACAAGCAAAAATTTCTCATATCACACACAAAGACAACAAAGCCCATTCTCAAATCCTTGTGGTGTATCATGAATAAACGCATAGCCCTTAAGCCTCGTGAAAAAATTTTAGGTTTTATATGTGGAGTCCTTGCCTTTATAGTATGTTGTCATATATTTCTTATACAGCCTATCGAGCAACAACACAGCCTCACTTCCACACTCTTAGCACAATTACAAGAAGACAAGGCTATCTCCAAAGATAGCTACACACAAGCACTTCATACCACAAATACCATTCAATCCGAGCAAACCCAAACCCTTACAGAGCTCACACAATCTAATGCCCTATTACACTCCATACTGCACCAAATCTATGCCACACAATCCAATGCATTTGACAACTTAGATACTTTGTTGAATCTCTTTCAAAACAATCATCTTGCCCTTACTCATATACAAATCGCTAACGAAGAGCTTGGTATCATTTCTTTGCGAGGTAGTGGGACTTTTGGGGGCATAGCACAATTCCTTCATGACATACAAACACTCCATAATCAATATGTAAGTCTTGATTTTATCCATATCGCCCTAAAAGATACGCTGGAGTTTGAATTGCTTATCCAAGATATGAGAATCTAGTATGCGATTTATACTCACGCTTTTATTTCCTCCTATGGCTTTTGCCACAACTATTCCATGTGATATACTATGCGCACAAAACCTTCTCTCTAGTCTCCAAAAAACACGATCTTACCAAAAACTCACACACAATCCATTTCTTGACACCACGCCACAGACGCGATCACACACCAAAACACCACATTATCTCAAACTTGAAGCCATTATGAATGCCAAAGCACTCATTGATGGCACATGGTATAAAAGTGGCAAAACACCATTTGGCACAATCCTCAGTATCCACAATGATCATATTATGCTTATGCAGGGCAAAAACACGCACACTATCAAAGTATCACAACATATCCTATGGTATAGGTAGGTTTTGATGCAATTTCCACGCTTACTTCGCATACTATGCTTAACCTACTGCCTCACACAACAAACAATCTATACATGCGATTTGCTTAGTTTTAATGCCAACACAACACTCTCTAAAATCTTAGAAGCCATTGCCCTAGATTGTAAGCTAAACATTATCTACACCCAAGATCTCGCACACAAAATCTTAGATTCTAAAGTCATTTCCTTGCACTTTGACAATGCTTCCTTGCAAGATATTCTCCAAACCCTGCTTACGCAAAATGACATAGGATTCACACTAGAGAACAATCTCTTAAGTATTTGGGCATTGCAAACTAAAACCTTTAGTATTAATTACATATCCACCGCACGCGTTGGCTCTAGTAATACCGATGTATTTTTCTCTCAAGATTCTCAAAACACACTCAACACATACCAAAATCCCTATACTATGCAAAATTTTTCCACCTTTGAATCCACCCAACAAGCACACAAAATGGCACTTAACAAAGCCGCTGGACACACCCTTGGGACAGGCAAAAGTGGCACAAAAATCTATTCTATTGATGAAATGGATTTTTGGGGTGAATTAGAAAATGAAATATATAACATCGCTTATCGCCCCGGAGATTGGTATACACCAGATTCTGGTATTGACACCCCACAAGATACCAAAGATTCTAAATACGCACACAAAGACATCATCATTAATAAAGGCGCGGGGCTTTTGACAATCACAGGATCTCAAAAACAAGTTGATCGCGTGGAGCAATACCTCGCCTCTCTTGCGCAAAAGATTCACGCGCAAGTCCTTATTGATGTCAATATTTTTAATGTCGAGCATAATGATAGTGCGACATATGGTATTGATTGGGAGCAATTTTTTAATCTTACAAATCTTGCTACTGCACCTATGGGTAGCGATAACTCAAGCGCATTGATCCTTGATAATTCCGGCACCTCTTATGGTATCAATATTTTCTCACAAGGTGTAAGTATAGAGCGTATCGTAGAATTTTTGCAAACCTATGGCAAGGTAGAATCTATCTCTAATCCAAAAGTGCTTACACTCAATAATCAGCCTGCTATTATTAGCGTGGGAAGTGTGTTGCGCTACCAACAAAACACAACATACCAAACCACAACCCAAGGCACTTCAGTGCAAAATGCTTCAGAAATATTTCCATCGGTTTTTGCTGGAATCTTACTTGATGTTACGCCAAGCATTGAGGGTAAAAAAATCATTTTAAAAATCAATCCCTCCATAACCAAAACCAAAGATGTCTCAATCGAAAATCAAACAACCGCACTTAGTTCACCTCCAAATCTCGCTACCAAGCACCTCTCTTCACTTGTGGCGATAGAAGATGGGCAGCGTATTGTCTTGGGTGGTCTTATAGACAAAACAGAAACAAAGATTCGCAAACAAATCCCAGTTTTGGGAAGCATACCATTACTCAAGTATCTTTTTAGCTATACCAAAAATACCCAACTAACAAAAGAAATGGTTATTATCCTCTCGCCAAAAATTATGAATCCACAAGCCATAGAACAACTCCAAGATGAAATACCACAAATACCAGCCTATGAGGATTCCTCACTTCCACTAAGCAACATGCAACCTGCACCAAACATACGCGATCTAACCCTAAGTTATATCACAGATTCTCATACACTCAATGCCTCATTATGAATCATTCTACAAATATCCATATTTTAGAAAGTCTTGATCACAAAGCCCTTAGTGCATTGCCTTTCTCACTCATACAAAAACTCCATTGCTTTGCCTTTAGCATAGATTCTACACATATACATATCGCCACAGATCCGGATAATCCGCCAAATATGGAGCTTGTGAGCTTTCATATACACAAACAATATCCACACCTAACGCTAGAATGCTATCCAATACAAGATTTTTTGCTGTTTTACCAAAAAGCCTTTACAAATGCGAAATTTAACGCTCTCACGCAAGATCTCTTAGCAAAACTTATGCTTGTATCCACAGGCACCGCCAATCCTCATATACAAGAAAACGACATAAACACTCTGCTAGATTTTCTCCTAGAATATGGCATACAACACCAAAGTAGCGACATACATATAGAATCTAATGCCACAGAAGCAAGTATTCGCTATCGAATCGATGGAATCTTGCACAAAAGTTTTGAGATCCCCTTACATATCTTTGAAGTCATCTCCACACGCCTAAAGCTAGAATGCAAACTTGACATCAGCGAAAAAAGAAAGTCCTTAGACGGGCGTTTTTCAAGAGATTTTGCGCAAGGAAGTTTTGATTTTAGATTCTCAAGTATGCCTGCACTTGAAGGCGAATCGCTTGTATTGCGTATCTTGCAAAAAGGTGCCAAAAGCCACACTTTACAATCTCTAGGATTCTTGCCCCAAGCCCTTCACCTCATTAATCAAGAAATCACCAAAAGCAGTGGTATGATCTTGCTTGTAGGTCCTACAGGCTGTGGCAAAAGCACCACGCTCTATGCTATGATAGAATCCATAAAAGATCACACCAAAAAAATCCTCACGCTTGAAGATCCCATAGAATACCGCGTCGATGACATCACACAGGTGCTTATCAATCCACAATATGATTTCACCTTTGAAAAAGCCTTGCGTGGTTGCCTACGACAAGATCCCGATGTGCTTATGATAGGAGAAATCCGCGATCACCAAACGCTTGATCTCGCCCTCCAAGCCTCTTTGACTGGACATTTAATCTTTGCGACCCTACATGCTAATGACACACTAAGTGCTTTTGATAGAATCTTGGCACTAGGTGGAAAGCCCCAAATACTTGCCACAAATCTTAGTATGATTATCGCCCAACGCTTAGCACGAAAACTCTGCACACATTGCAAATATAGTGTGCCTCACGGCTTTTATGATACTTTTAAAGATGGTATATACAAAGATTTTCTTACAAGCCTTTGTTTGCAAACCCCACTTTATCGTGCTAAAGGTTGCGTGTATTGCGATAATAGCGGATTTTCTGGACGCATATTATTAAGCGAGATTCTCCAAAACCCACGCAATATCTCTAACCTTAGCAAAGAGCTACTTGCCACACACCTTACACCTATGCAAACACATATTGTAGAAGTTTTGACACAAGGTATGTGTAGTCTAGAAGAAGTGTATCGTGTATGGGGATAATCTATGAATCTAAAACGCACAATACGCCCCCAAGACATTAGCACGCTTTTTATGCAAATGGGACTTTTACTAGATTCTGGTGTAGGGATATTAGAATGTATGCAAAGTGTGCAAACCCAAAATACATCTCTTGCTATCATAATACAAGACATTGTTAAAAATCTTCATCAGGGCTTAAGCCTAGCCCAATCTATCGCACAACACAAGACAATCTTTGGAGAACTCTCGTGCGCATTACTCACATTAGGGCAAGAAAGTGGTACGCTCCCTGCAATCTTGCTCACCCTTAGTGCATACTTCAATAAACGCGCCCAAAACAAAGCGCTTGTAACCAAAGCCCTTGTGTATCCTAGCATATTGCTTTGTGCTATGATTGTTGCCTTTTTGGCTATCATTTGGTTTGTTATACCGCCATTTATGGTGCTTTTTGCAGAGCTTGGCACCACATTGCCTCTTTATACACGAGTCTTAGTGTGGTTATATGAATCTCTCCAAACATTTGGGTTACTTATAGTAGTTGTGCTTGCGTGTATCGCCTTTGCAAGTAAGATCCTTTATGCACATCAATCATCTTTTAGACACACAATCGATACATACATACTACGCATACCATTTGTAGGTGCGCTTATCACCTCACAAGAAGCCTATCGTTTTTCCTTTGCACTTAGTTATATGCTAAAGGGTGCTATGCCACTAGATAAAGCATTACCATTGGCGAGTTTGAGTGTGCAAAATCGCGCCCTAAGAGAGCGCTACAATATGCTTTTGCCACATATCAAAAACACTGCCGCCACCTTAAGTCAAGCGCTAAAAACCTTAGGCTTACTTGATCCTGTCTCAATCACGCTTATTCACGCTGGAGAAAAAAGCGCAAAACTCCCACAAATCTTTGAATCTATTGCCAATGCTACACAACGCGAGAGTGAGCAAAAACTTGATATGATAGTGCGCCTTATAGAACCTACACTTAGTCTCATTATGGGAGCATTGGTTGTGTTTTTGGCATTAGGTGTGTTTGTGCCTATGTGGGATATGAGTGCAAATGTCCTCTAGTTATCATACACGCTTTGCCAAAGCCTAAACCCAATCCCCAATCTATTGGAGTGAATGTTATACTCATAAATATTATCGCCATAGCCATTGCTATATTGTGCATAGATTCCAAGATTTTTGGTAAGCCTGTAGGTATAACCCACCTCAAAATGTGGCTTCCAAAATCCTATATCACTCACAATAGGTGATGCCTTGAATTCAAATAAATGATTATCGTATTTGCAATACAAAAATATATCAGCATATCCACGATAGCGCATAAGATCTGGATTATCGTGCAAAAAGCCATCATTATCCAAACCTATCCAAAGCCAAGTGCGCGCGATACCACCAACTTTTAGCCCCCAAGGCGTGTCATATTGCAAACGCACTCTAAGCAAAAGCTGATTTTGCGTGCGTGATCGCAAAGCGCGCTCACCATTTGAAATATGCTTATAACCAAACTGCACAAAACGCACAATGTCATTAATCCCATCATAAGACCAATACAACTCCGGTGCATAGTCTGTGTCGCGAAATGGTCGAGAATCTAATTTATTATAATTTTGGAAAAATGCAGTTTGCGTATAAGCAAAGAAAAATTTATTATGCTCACCCACGGCAAACATTGGGATTCTAAAGCTAAATTGGAATTTTGTCT
>SAMEA3663047__coassemble_1476_pt1 | contig 7898 bp, 6 predicted proteins | sample SAMEA3663047__metabat2_low_PE_016 | metagenome-assembled genome bin SAMEA3663047 (sample SAMEA3663047) | pig gut metagenome | biome: pig gut; feature: pig-associated habitat; material: faeces | place: France | collected 2012
TTATAGTGTTAAGTTTTGTAATGTTTTGCTTTCATCTTAGCAATGCTGCTATGCTTTTGCTTTTAAGTCAGCGCGCACATACTTTGGGGATAGATTCAAATGGTGCGTATGCAGCAGCTACTATTATCATTGCTCAAAGCACAATGATTTTTATTGCACTTGTGTGTGGCAAACTTATTGTAAATCCTTTGGGGGATTCTCATGGAGATTTGCAAGATGATAGTAATTCTAAGCTCTCAAAAACTCTTTTGCTCTTATGGCAATTTCTCTCTTAGGGCTTTGTGTGCGTGCGATGATTGCGGTAAATTATGAGGGCTTGGGCGGTAGGTCGCTACACAGATTCTAGATGGAGTTGGTGCTGGGATTACAGGTGTGATTGTGCCTATTTTGGTGGCGATAGTCTTGCGTGGTAGTGGGCATATCAATGCTGGGTTTAGCTTTGTGATGACTTGGGGTGGTATCGGTGGTGCATTAAGTGGAAGCTTGGGTGGCTTTGTGGCGCAGTATTTTGGGTATTTTTATGCATATATAGCTTTGGGCAGTGCAGCGTTGCTTGGGTTAGTTGTGTGGAGTTTTTCTTGGGTTGTTTTTAGACATCTTGCACAAGTGCATTTTTGAATCTAGGATTTGCTGAAATGTATCGCGTGGTGTGTATAATGCCAAGTTTAATTATTTGTTATAGGAGATATGTATGAAATACAGATATTTAGGCAATAGTGGGCAAGTTATCCCAAATATGATGCTAGGAACTGCGACATTTGGAGGCAGCACAGAGCTTTTCAAAAAATGGGGTAGCACTCAAGTAGATGAGGCTAAGGCTTTGATTAAAGTGTGTATGGATTTAGGGTTTAATGCCTTTGATACCGCGGATTGTTATTCTCTTGGAGATTCTGAAATTATTTTGGGACAAGCCCTTAAGGATTACAAAAGATCTGAAGTTTTTATCTCTACAAAAACAGGTATGTGGATGAGCGATAATCCAAATGACATCGGCACTTCAAGATCAAAGATTTTACAAAGTGCTGAAGCGAGTTTGCAGAGATTACAAACAGATTATATTGATTTATATCATTTACATTGCTATGATGCAAAAACGCCACATATAGAAGCCTTGCAAACACTTAATGACTTAGTCAAATCAGGCAAAATACGCTATTTTGGCGTGAGTAATTATTCAGGTTGGCATTTGATGAAAATGCTTAGTGTTGCAGATGCCTATAATCTCCAAAGACCCGTGGTGCATCAAGCGTATTATTCACTTGGTGCGAGAGAATTTGAAAATGAGTTAATGCCACTTGGCATAGAAGAAAAAATAGGCACACTTGTTTGGAGTCCTTTGAGTGGATCTCTGCTATCAGGCAAAATCACAAGAAGTAAGCAAAACATCGATGATTCTAGATTAGGAAGAGGCGGTGCTTGGGATATGGATAGGGAGCATTTATTAAATATTGTAGATGAGTTAGAATCTATTAGCAAAGAAACTAGTTATTCAATAGCACAAATTGCACTTGCTTGGGTATTATCAAGACCGACAATTAGCTCCCTTGTGATAGGTGCTACAAAAGTTGAGCAATTAAAAGAAAATTTGCAAGCTAGCGAGTTACAACTTGATGCAGAACATATCAAAAGATTAGATAAGGCTAGTCAAACAAAATTGGCATATCCATATTGGCATCAGAGATTTACGGTAGATAACAGAGATCCTTATCCTGTGAATCTGTATTAATACCACATAACTACAAAGTCTTAGTAAGCATAAAATCTCTTGCTTGCTAAGCAATAGCTTTTTATATTGCCAATAATATTCTCATAATTGCGCCGATGTTGTTTTATGCTATGCAAGAATTTATTGCGTGAGACCAAAGATATATTTCTAATATATTGATATATTTTGATTTTTAAATAAAGGATTGATTTATGTCAGTAAGTTTTTTAGAAAGTATAAAACTTTTTGTTTGTATTTTGTCGAATTGTCTGTTCTTTTTGTTGCGGTGCAAATGCTTATAGCTCTAATCCAGCAAAAATATCAGAATCTATTCAAAAATCATTTGCAAAAAGATTCGTATTCTGGCTATATCAAATCTATCTTGCTTGGTGCTCTTACACCTTTTTGCTCTTGTTCTACTATACCTTTGCTTCGTGCATTGCTTAAGGCAAATGTAGCTTTTGGTGTTTGTATTGCTTATCTTTTTACTTCGCCTCTTATTAATCCTATCATTGTTGTAATGTTATTTTTAGCTTTTGGATTTAAAATCACTCTAATCTATGTTATTGTCCTTTGTGTTGCAATTTTTATTATTTCAATTTTGCTACAAACCCTAGATACAACAACATTGTTAAAACAAGATTTTAGGCAAGATTCTATACACACAAAGCCTTCAATTTTTACTTCTAATAAGCCTACCAAGCTTACTTCATTTAGCACCATAAAGCTACAAGCAGGGAGTTGTTGTAACAATGAAACTTCAAGCCAAAATTGCTGTGAAAACACAAAGAATATATCTATCAAAAACCTCTTTTATCAAAGCCTAAAAGATTATAAGAAACTCATTCCATATATTGCCATAGGTATGGGCATAGGAGCTTGTATTCATGGATTTGTGCCACAAGAATTTATCCAAAATCACTTAAGTAATTTTGGCTTTTTGGGTGTGGTTTTTGCGGCATTTATTGGAGTCTTGCTATATATTAGAGTGGAAGCTATTATTCCCATTGGTTTGGCTTTGCTTGGAGTGGGTGTGCATGAAGGCATAATCTTTAGTTTTTTGATAGCTGGTGCTGGATGCTCTTTGCCTGAACTTATTCTTTTACAAAGTATATTTACAATGAGATTCCTAGCAATTTTTGTTAGTTTAATTCTTTTTATTGCCATAGGTTTTGGTGGCATTATGTATCTTATATAAAGGTGATAAGATGGACAAAATGAATGCTTTTCTTAATCTCATAGGTGCTCTTAATGATGAAACTCGTGTAATAATTTTGGCATTTTTACAAAATCATGGTGAGCTTTGCGTCTGTGATTTACAAAACGCACTTGACTTAAAGCAATCTCGCCTTTCAAGACACTTAAAGATTCTAAAAGATTGTGGATTTTTATATGTCAAACGCAAAGGCACTTGGGCATATTATGGCATTAATGAGAATCTTTCTATATTTCACATAGAATGCCTAAAGGCTATACAAGAACTTCAATTATCATTACCGCCATTGCAAAAAATTACTTGCAATAACCACAAAGAATGATAAGCTACTTATAGCGTGTATCTAGCTTCTCATAACCGCCCTAATCAACTCTCCTTTAAGTAAAAATACAATATAATACCCCACATCAAAACCTAACAGCAGGGAATCCTATGGCAAAAATGACATTTTTGGAGTTAGCAAAGCAGATTTTGCAAGAAGCTAAGCGACCTATGACTTACCAACAAATATGGGATCTAGCTGCACAAAAGGAACTTACGCAATCCTTAGACAGCACCGGCAAAACGCCTTGGCAAACCTTAGCAGCACAACTTTATCTCAATATTAAAAGGCAAGATTCTATCTTTTTCATTGCTACCAAGCGACCTACCACCTTTTGGCTCAAATCTCGCAAAGATGAACTCAAAGAAGATGTGCAAGAGCTTATCACCAAAGAAGAGACAGAAAGCCTAAAAAACACCAAGTATAAAGAGCGAGATTTGCACCCTTTGCTTGTGTATTATCTCGCAAATGCAACTGAATTTAGATTGCAATGCAAGACGATCTATCACGAAAAAAGCAAAAAACAAATAAGCGGCAAAGACAAATGGGAAAACCCTGATATTGTGGGCGTTTATATACCTTTTAATGATTATGAACCCCAAACCCTTGAAATCCTCAAACATAATATTTAGACTAAGTAAGGAAAGAAAATGAATAATGTTGAAATGTTAGTGCTTGACTTTGGGAGTCAATACACACAGCTTATCGCTAGGAGACTTCGGGAGTTTGGCGTTTATACCGAGATTGTGCCTTATTTTGAAAGTATAGATTCTATCAAGGCTAAGAATCCTAAGGGCATTATTTTAAGCGGTGGTCCTGCTAGTGTGTATGAAGAGGGGGCATATAAGCCTGATAACAAAGTCTTTGAGCTTGGTATTCCTGTGCTTGGGATTTGCTATGGTATGCAATATATCGCGTATCATTTTGGCGGTGCGGTGGTGCGAGCCAAAGAGCAGGAGTTTGGCAAGGCACAATTAGAGATTTTAGCTACTGATACAGCACTTTTTGCAAATGTCAAAAATAATTCTGTTGTGTGGATGAGTCACGCTGATAAAGTAGAAAAAATCCCGCAAGGCTTTAGTGAATTAGCCAAAAGTGGCAATACGCATTATTGTGCCATAGCAGACACAAAGCGTCAAATCTATGCTTTGCAGTTTCACCCTGAAGTCGTGCATAGCGAGTGTGGTGGGGAGATTCTCAAAAATTTCGCGGTGAGTATTTGCAGAGCAGATACAAGCTGGAATATGAAAAATTTTATCACCTATGAGATAGATAAGATTCGTAAAATCACAGGGATACTATCCCAAACACCCACATTCCAACGCACCGAGGATCGCGCGCAACAAGAGCAAATTTTTGCCCTATGGCAAGAGAGCTTCACAAAAGCACACGGATTTATGGGAGCAAAATTATTAGAGCATATTGCCACGACGCTAAAACAACGCATTCATAATTCAGAGCATTTTTTTGCCAGAAAAGATGATGTAGGAAATGTAAGTGCCTTTGGCTTTTGCGTGTATGTAGAGGATACAAGTGGCTATCGGTGCAATTTTGAGTGTTATATCATCGATAGAAATCTAACACAAAAAGAAGTAACGCAATCTTTTTTAGATACGCTTATGCAATTTCAAAATGCACAGAGCTTCCACACACAATGGGATACACACGACAAAAAAGGGCTAAAGGTTTTTAGCGAACTTGGTTTTGAAAAAGGTGCGGTATGTGGTGATATGGTGGAGTTAGGTTTGGATTATGTAGCGACGAATACAGCGCCACTACAACGATGTGGTTGGATTTATCAAGGGTATAATGCCTCTGATAAAGCCACACAAAAGCTTTATCAAGATTATCACGATTTTGAGTGGGGCATTCCACAGCACGATGACAAGCGACTTTTTGAGCAACTTGTGCTAGAGGGTATGCAAGCAGGGCTTTCGTGGATCACGATACTTAAAAAACGCGAGGCTTTTAGGGCAGCCTTTGATGCCTTTGATCCTCATATTGTAGCCACTTATGATGAGGCAAAGATACAAGAACTTATGGAAAATCCAGGTATTATCCGCAATCGTGCTAAGATAGAATCTGCTATCAACAATGCCAAAAGATTCTTAGAGATTGAGCGTGAGTTTGGGAGCTTTGCGAAGTTTCTTTGGGGTTATGTAGATAATACACCAATTATCAATCATTTTGAGAGTTTGGAGGAGATTCCCACACATACGCCACTTTCTGACACAATCGCAAATGATCTCAAAAAGCGCGGCTTTAGCTTTGTAGGAAGCACAGGGATTTATGCCTTTATGCAGTCTGTGGGGCTTGTGTGCGATCATTTGACAAGCTGTGCATTTGGGTATGCAGATAAAGCCAAACCTCACAAGGTGCTTTGTGCAGTGAGTGGTGGAGTGGATTCTAGTGTCGTAGCTACATTGCTTTATCGTGCGATTGGGGAAAACCTTATCCCTATTTTTGTGGATACGGGGCTTTTACGCAAAGGCGAGAGAGAAGCCGTGGAGAAAATGTTTAGGGAAAACTTGCGCGTGCCACTTATCACCATTGATGCAAGTGAAGAGTTTTTGGGATTGCTTAAAGGTGTGCGAGATCCTGAGAGTAAGCGTAAAATCATCGGTGAGACTTTTATCAAGGTGTTTGAGCGTGAGGCTAGAGCGCACAATGCCAATGGCGAGATAAAATTCCTCGCACAAGGCACGCTGTATCCTGATGTGATTGAATCTGTGAGCGTGAAAGGACCAAGCAAAACGATAAAATCTCATCATAATGTCGGCGGGTTGCCTGAATGGATGAAATTTGAGCTAATCGAGCCACTAAGGGAGCTTTTCAAAGATGAGGTGAGGGCTTTGGGGCGAGAGCTTGGTATGCCAGAATCTATGCTTATGCGTCACCCATTCCCAGGACCAGGACTTGCTATTCGCATTATGGGAGAAGTCAATCAAGCGGATTTGGATTTATTGCGTGAAGCGGATTGCATTTTTATAGAAGAGTTGCATAAGTGGAATCTATATGATAGCGTGTGGCAAGCGTTTTGCGTGCTTTTGAATGTCAAAAGCGTGGGGGTAATGGGGGATAACCGCACCTATGATAACACAATCTGTGTGCGTGCGGTAGAAGCGCTTGATGGAATGACAGCGACTTTTTCGCATTTGCCTCACGAGTTTTTAGAATCTGTGTCTAATCGTATCATTAATGAAGTAGAGGGCATAAACCGCGTGGTGTATGACATTACTTCTCCGGGAACGATAGAGTGGGAGTGATAGTATTATTATTTTAAAAAGGGATATGTATGGATACTGCACAATTTCAACCTATTGTAAATTTTATTTGGGGTGTAGCAGATGATTTGCTCCGTGATGTATATGTCAAAGGTAAATATCGCGATGTAATCTTGCCTATGACTATTTTAAGACGCATAGATGTAATCTTAGAGCCTACAAAGCAAAAGGTTTTAAAAACTTACAATACCTTTAAAGGCAAAATAGAAAATTTTGATGAGATACTTGGTGGTAGTAAGGGGAGCAATCTAGGATTTCACAATCATTCAAACTTTACCTTGCAAACCCTCCTAAATGATCCGCAAAATATTAGAATCAACTTTGAAAATTACCTTGATGGTTTTAGTGAGAACATAAAAGATATCATCGCAAAGTTTAAATTCAAAAATCAGCTTGATACGCTTGATGAAGCAAATATACTTTATAGCGTGATTGAGCGATTTTGTTCTCCTAAGGTAAATTTTTCTATCGATCCTGTGTTAGATTCTGCAGGAAATGTTATCCACACGGGTTTAAGTAATCTTGGTATGGGCTACATTTTTGAAGAACTTATCCGCAGATTCAATGAAGAAAACAACGAAGAAGCCGGAGAGCACTTCACCCCAAGAGAAATTATCGAGCTTATGACACACATTGTCTTTCTGCCTATAAAAGACAAACTCAAAAAGAACGGAGTTTTTACTATTTATGACAATGCCTGTGGAAGTGGAGGTATGCTAACAGAATCTAAAGATTTTATCACCGATCCACAAGGACTTATCCAATCACAGGCAAGTATTTATCTTTATGGACAAGAGATAAACCCAGAAACTTATGCTATATGCAAAGCAGATATGCTAATCAAGGGTGAAAATCCAGACAATATCAAATACGGATCAACCCTAAGTGATGACAAATTAGGGGATTTGAAATTTGATTTTATGCTTACAAATCCTCCTTATGGAAAATCGTGGGAAAAAGATCAAAAAGAGTTAGGAATAGATAGCAAAAAGACATGCAAAGATTTAAGATTCCAAGTAGGTATTACAAGCAAAAGTGATGGACAAATGATGTTTTTATTAAATATGCTAAGCAAGATGAAAACGCTAGATAAAAAATCACCCCTTGGATCACGCATAGCAAGCGTGCATAATGGAAGCTCGCTTTTTAACTCTGATAGCGGAATGGTAGCCATTAGAAAACATATCATAGAAAATGACTATTTAGAATCCATAGTCGCACTTCCTACCAATATGTTTTATAACACAGGCATTCCTACTTTTATATGGATTATCACAAACAACAAGCCAGAGCATAAAAAAGGCAAAGTCCAACTCATCAATGCTACAACTTCCAAATATTTCTCCAAAATGAAAAAGTCCTTAGGTTCCA
>SAMEA3663047__coassemble_1483_pt1 | contig 7868 bp, 7 predicted proteins | sample SAMEA3663047__metabat2_low_PE_016 | metagenome-assembled genome bin SAMEA3663047 (sample SAMEA3663047) | pig gut metagenome | biome: pig gut; feature: pig-associated habitat; material: faeces | place: France | collected 2012
GTGGTGGCAAAGCCTTTAGTGCCCTAAATGAAACCGATCTTGCAAAAATCTATCAGCAAATTGGTGAAATCACACCACACACGATTTTTAAGCCCTATGGTTATGATATTAGCGTGTTTGTGCTTGGACTTGGAATCTTACTGCTTGGAATCTGGTGGGTGCGATATTATGGATTATCTATAAAAAGGCGCTAAATGCAGTATATCCTTATCTATGGTGGCTTAAGCCTGTGTTTGCTTGTGGTTTTTGCCTTAAGCTATATCTACCACAAAAAATACCTCACTCCACTAAGCCTAAGTATAGGTGCATTTGTGTGCTTTGGCTATGGATTAGTGCAAATGCTTATTTTTGAGCCTATAATGCCTTATGAGAACCCTAAAATAGTCTTTGTGCTTGATGTTTCTAAATCTATGCAGGCAAAAGATCTTTTCCCCTCACGCTTAGCAATGGCTACAAAAAAGCTTCAGATTCTACTAAAAACATATAAGCCATGCTCAAGTATCATTATCTTTGCTCAAAATGCCTATCTTCTTTCGCCATTTAGCTGTGATTATCTTACGCAAATACAACAACTCCAAAAGCTACACACAAATAAGCTCCCTTGGTATGATAAGGTCTTTGAAAATGCACTAGATACAGGTGCAAGCAATGGGGATTTAGCACTAGAGAGTGCAAAGCTTTATGGTGATACAATCATCATACTAAGCGATGGGGAGTTTATCCCTCAAGATTCGATGTTGTGGGTATTTGCTACGCCACAAGGTAGCGTTATTGAGATAGATTCTGCACTGCTTTATGATGAAAACCACCAAGTCGTGCAAAGCATTCCACTACCACAAGCCCTCACTCAAGGGGTTATGTTTTCCTATAACAACAAAGATATACAAAAAATCGCCTCTTTTCTAGGCAAGAATCTTCATCATGCACCACCCACACTACACAAGCTAGATTCAGCGCGCATAAGTCTTATATTGGGGCTTATATTGTTGTTTATTAGTCTCTATGGGGCTACATTGCGACACCGCATATATGCACATTAACGCGTAAGAATACAAATAGATTCAATATGATGTGTATAAGGGAATTGCTCAAAAAGTGCTAAAGTATGTATGGTATGTGTGCGTTTTAACACTCGCAAATCATCACAGAGCGTCTGCGGTGCGCATGAGATATATACAATAACCCTAAATCGTGCGATAAATTCTAGCATAGCCTCATCACCTACACCACTTCTAGGTGGGTCAATCAAAATAGCGTCAAAATCAAAACTATCCAAATCCACATCTTTAAGCCGAAAAAATTCTCGTTGCCTACACAATGCAGCGATGCTTTCTTGTGCATTAAGACGAGCAAGAGTGATATTTGTAATATTATGGCTTTGGATTGTTTCTTGGAGAGTATGGATAGAATCTTTTACAACTTCTGTGGCAAACACACGCCTAAAAATCTGGCTTAGCGGTATAGTAAAATTCCCACTCCCACAATATAATTCCACAAGATCAGTTTGCATACTATTTGGCATAACCTGTGGCAATGTGGTAAGCAAAAAATAAAGCATTTTGGCATTGATAAAGGGGTTTGGTTGAGAAAAAAGACTTTCTTTTTTGCTTATAGTGCATTGTGTGAGATTAATACCACGCTGCTCAAGTAAGTCTTTAGAATCTCTATCAAGATATATGCCAAAGTTATCTATGATACACTCGCTACCAAAAGAAATTTTTTGCCCCCTAGACCGCCCAATAATGTGAATCTCAAAATCCGCATAGCTCTCCTGTATGATATGCGTGAGACGCTCTTTAAGCGTATGTATTTCTTCTTGCCATGTAGTATCTAGGCATTTGTGATAAATAAATGTCACAACACACGCTTTGTATGTGGAGAGAAAACTACAACCATAAAGCTTACATCGCAATGTATGTGTAGCACTTAGCGGAGCAAGAATCTCACGAATATGCTTTATGAGAATCTGTATAGGTTCTAGTAATATAGGGCATTGTGTGATTTTAGTGCGCTCATTTTTGCCAAACGCATTGGTCGCAAAATAAAACCCTTCATATGTGCAAAATCTAAAATCCGCCCTTGCCCTAAAACCCTTTTTTGGGGAAGCAAAAACAATGGGTGCGCTAGATTCTCCACCAAGTATGCGCTCTGCAATTTCTGTGGTATATGTATTAAAGTCATAATTTTTATACGCTCTGCAACCACCACAGATCCCAAAATGCGGACATATCAAGCTATTTAAATCCTGCTACAAGATTCCCTGTGAGGAGATTAAACCCATCAACAAGCACAAAAACAAGAATCTTAAAAGGTAGTGAAATCATCACAGGAGGCAACATCATCATACCCATCGCCATAAGCACGGAGCTTATCACCATATCAATCACCAAAAATGGCAAATACAACAAAAATCCTATCCAAAATGCGGTCTTAAGCTCACTTATCATAAATGCCGGAATGGCAACGGTTAGTGGAACATCATCAATAGTTTGGGGATTATCAAGATTGCGTATGCGGAAAAAGAGTGCGAGATCTTTTTGGCGGGTATTTGCGATCATAAACTCTTTGAAAGGCTTTGTAGCACGCACAAAAGCCTCATCATAAGAAATTTGGCTATCAATACAGGGCTTAATACCATTCTCATAACTCTTGGTTACCACAGGCTCCATAATAAAAAATGTCAGCACAAGCGAGAGAGAAACGAGAATCTGTGTTGGTGGAGATTGCTGGGTGCCAAGTGCGGTGCGCAAAAATGCAAACACAATAAGAATACGCGTAAAGCTTGTCATCACCAAAATAAGTGAAGGAGCAAGCACAAGGAGCGTGATAATAATGACAACATTTAGTGTGGTTACTAATTCTTTTGGCTCTGTTGGTGGCGTTAGGGAGAGATTGAGTTTTGGAATAATCTGCTCTGGAGGCATTTGCACATTTGGTGTGGAAGTAATCTCTTGGGTTTGTTGCTCTGCAGAAGGTGTGGTATCCACTTGTGGGACAAGGTTTGGCACCAAAGGTTCTTTTGGTGTATATGGGTTTTGGACTTCTATCATATATGGGTGCTCTTCCTCTGCGCCTAGTAGCACAAAACACACAGAAATAATGCACAATACACACAAAAGCTTTTTCAAATCTATGCCTTAAATACTAAACTTAGGCAGTGATTATAGGCTTTAGTGTGTTAAAATTCCATAAAATGATTTACTCCCTGCCCTAAGGATTTATATGAAAGATTCTCATCTGCCTGTTTCTGTTATTATTTTAGCTGCCGGTGCTGGCACACGCATGAAATCTAGCACTCCCAAAGTCTTGCACACTCTTTGTGGTAAAAGTATGCTTACGCTCATCACACAACAGGCACTAGAACTAAGTGATGATATTCACATCGTGCTTCATCACCAAACCCAAAAAATCACACAAGTGTTGCATGAGGAATTTGGAGCATTGTTAGATTCTACTTTATATCTGCATACACTAGATGTAGAAAATTTTCCGGGCACAGGTGGGGCATTGCGCAATATACTCCCAAAATATAAGCGTGTGCTAGTGCTTAATGGAGATATGCCACTTATACAAGCCCAAAGCCTTAGAATCCTATGTATGCGCCAAGAAGCAATCGTTATGAGTATGCTATGGCTACATAATCCCAATGGCTATGGGCGTGTCGTGCTAGATGAAACAATACACAATCCTAGTAACCTTACCACGCACAAAGTCCTAAAAATTATCGAGCAAAAAGACGCTACTAACAAAGAGCTAGAGATTCAAAGCGTAAATGCCGGTGTGTATGTCTTTAGCCAAGAAATTTTGGAATACTATATCCCAAAACTTAGCAATGCCAATGCACAAAAAGAATACTATCTCACTGATGTTATTTCTCTCGCACAAAATGACGGAGTGGAAATATGTGGTGTTTTTGTTGATGAAAATGAATATATGGGTGTAAATAGCAAAATGCACCTTGCACAAGCTCAAGAAATCTTGCTTACACGATTACGCGAGTGTGCTATGGCACAAGGGGTAAAAATGGACATACCCCACACAATCTATATAGAATCTGATGTTATCTTTAAAGGTGAATGTGTGCTAGAAAATGGTGTGCGTATCAGTGGCAAAAGCCTTGTGCAAGATTCACATATTAAGGCTCATAGCGTTATAGAATCTAGTGTCATTATCCAAAGCGATATAGGACCTATGGCACATTTGCGTCCAAATTCTCACATCACAGGCACACATATAGGAAACTTTGTCGAACTCAAATCCGCGAAGCTAGAAGGTGTCAAAGCTGGACATTTAAGCTATCTTGGAGATTGTGAAATAGGCACAGGAAGCAATATAGGCGCTGGTGTTATTACATGCAATTATGATGGCAAAGCCAAACACAAAACACTTATTGGCGAAAATGTCTTTGTAGGAAGTGATTGCCAACTCATCGCTCCTGTGGAGATTCAATCCAATACACTCATTGCTGCAGGTAGCAGTATCACACACAATGTCCCAAGCGGTGCATTAGCCATAGCACGATCCAAACAGCACAATAAAGCCGGGTTTTTTGAAAGATTTTTTGGCAAAATCAAACAATAATCACAAAGGAAATCTATGCAAATCATACTTAATGGAGAATCTTACACTACCACAGCACAATCTATTGCCGAACTCATCAAAGAAGTAGGCGTCAAAGAGAAAATGATTGCCTTAGCACAAAACACAGCTGTGATACAAGCAAAAGACTGGGATAGCACGCCACTATGTGAAAATGATGAAATCGAAATATTGCAATTTATGGGCGGAGGGTGAATGAGCAAGGGTTTAAAAAACACTCAAAAACTCGTGCTACAAGCCTTGCTTGTTTGTTCTCTTGTGCAAATTGCCTTGGCATACGATAGTTTCAAAATAGGCTGGAGCAATGCCAATCTCAGCGAACAAAAAGGAAGTTATGGAAGTAAAAATATCTCTGGGATTCTCTTTGGACTTGAGCGTGGGTGGCTATATGATAATCTAGTAGTGGCTGCATATCTTGAAGGTAATGTATGGCCCCTTAGCGCCCTTAGTGAGGGAGGATACTATAGTATAGGCACTGGTGGCAAAATAGGCTATAACTTCGCACATACATTACCTTATATAGCTTTGGGAGCGGAATATATGAGTTTGTATTATACGGATAAAAACGATAATCAAAAAAATATCGGTGGCTTAGTGGCGCAAATAGGAGTGGATTTTAGGTTAGCAGATGAATTTGGGTTGGGAATTGCGCTTAAATCATCTGTGCCAGATATGTATCGAAACGATGGGCGTTATAGGCTTTTTGGCGTGGTAGTGTATTTTGTATATCAAGGATTTTAAGCAAGGAGATAAGATGCGAAGTGTATGGTTATTACTATGTTTTGTAGGTGCAATATGGGCTACTTGCTCTGGAGATTGTGCTACATGTCATTTTACATTGGATTATGCCAAAGATAAGCGTCATATGCCTATGCGTGAGTGCAAAATATGCCATACCGAAGAAAAAATGACGCAAATAGATATGGGTGGAGGTTGTGGAAAAGATTGCTTTGCTTGTCATGATGTCCAAAAAGTGCGCACTCCTGCCCTTATGAATGCTCATAAAGTCATTGATAATTGTATGGATTGCCACACCAAGCTTTCACAATCACTCTTTAATCCCGCCTCGCCAACACAAAATATCTTTCAGCAAAGCATTCAAGATTTTAGCCATTCTCTTGCGCCACAACAAGATTCTAAGGAATAAGGACGCTCATTAATCCTTGCCGCTTAGAGAATCTAGTAATTCTAAAAAGCTTTGTGTGCCTATCTTTTCTCGCACAAAATCTAGGATTTCACGCTCCAAAAGGCTATGGGCGCGCACTGCCTCTATGGATTGACCTTGCAAAAGCTCTAGGGCTTTATGCTCATATTCTTGTATATCAAATGCCACATACATACATTCGCACAAAAGTGTTTTTATATCTGCAAGACTTGTAAGCACAATAGTCTGAATCTGCGATATATTGACACTAGGCGTATTATAAAGCGTTAAAAACTCTGATAAAATCTCTGCATATTGATCTACCCAGCGTGAGATTCTACTAATACGCTCTTGCTTACTCTCACGAGAAAGCACCAATGCTACACCGCCTTTAGCTACATATTCTATGCGGCTCTCTCCTTGCTCTAGCGGAAAACTATCAAGCCATATATCAATGATATGTCCATATAACACACTATCAACATATCCGACAAAATAAAAGCGATCCAAAAGATCCAATCCGCCCTCGCGTATAATCTTCTCTCGTATTGCAGATTCATTGCCTCCGCCACAAGCCAAATAAATACTTTGTGGATAATGGCGCATGATATATAACACGCTTTGCAAATATTGTGAGGAATCAATTTTTACTAATCGCCCAATCGTGCCTAAAATCTTAGATTCACTTGGATATTGCAACCTTAGAGCATTGATGATATGTGAATCTATAGGAGGATTATAAAAACGCTTATCCATTTTTACAGGCACACCGACAAACTCAAACCCACAATGTTGTATGCGCTTTTGGGCATTGCAAATATGCGTGAGGCGTTGTGTCAAAAAAGGAATGTCATAGACAAAGTTTCCGTGTGAATAATACATCTGTATAGGCGCTACACGCACACTAAGCAAAAAATCACTAATCCCATAACCATTATTTGGGGAAATAAGATAACGCACACTATCAGCGCGTATTGCTTCCCAAAGCAATAACGCTTTGTTAAGATGAGAATTATAAAAGCCCTTTATGTTTTCCCTCTTTGCAACATCACAAATTTCTATACCAAGATTTTCTAATTCTTTGCGCAAATTCTCATCATCAGCACTCTTTTCAATAAACGCCATATTATAGATTTTGATACAAAAACGGGAAGAAAAAGCCTGTGTGCGCAAAAGATTCTGAAATAAAGAAAATTCGACCTTATATGGAGAATTCCCTACAATGCGATCTTTTATAATACCAACAATTTCTTTTGTGTGTTTATGTGGCGTGATAGACACACATTCACGCATATATGGCGCAAATATCTCATACACAGCCACCGCTTTGCGATCTATTTTTTCACAAAATTCCTGCCACTGCTCTTGAGTATGAAAACTATTGCCACATATATGATAAATAAAAAACTGCATATATAGTGCTTCATCAAGATAGCCCAATGCGCACTCCTTGTCGTGCAAAAATGTATCCCTAACGCGATCTAAAAGTGCATAAAACACAGCCTCATAAGAAGGATAAAGCTCAAGCCAACGAGTGGTATTAAAATATCCTTGGATATTCCACAAACAATGCAATTGCCAGTTTAAAAGGCTTCGTCGTCGCCTTGGCGTAAGATTCATAGCAGAATCAAGGGCTTTCATCAATGCCCTTAAACACACATCAAAATCCACACCAAGCAAAGGAAAATACTTGATACAAAATTCCGCTATACCCTCACTCTGCGCCAAATCCATATCAAGCAAACACATATGCGCGATAAAAAACTCCATACCAGAATCTGCACCATGCACAAATATATGTGCCACGCTACATACTTGCAAAAACAAAATATTTTCTAACTCACTAAGCCTATCACTAAAAAGTAATGGCTGCATTTGCTCCAAAAACACCAAAAAGCGTGTATCTACAAATGGGGTATCTATATGTTTTAGCACCCAAAATATCCCTATGTATTCTAACTCACATATTGTGCCACTCTCCAAAAGCTCAAAGATTCGCTGTGCAAGGATTTCTGCCAAATCGTGTAGAATCTGTGGATTAGGTATGTGTTTTGTATGGATATGAGATTGTGTATCAGGGAGGTTTTCTACATCTTTAGAAGCTTTAGAATATTGGATAAAAGGA